>PPYF01241790.1_pt1 | contig 43777 bp, 37 predicted proteins | sample 1559871 | NCBI WGS metagenome assembly PPYF01 (sample SAMN08240021, study PRJNA423297) | Human gut metagenome, whole genome shotgun sequencing project.
TGTGATACGACAAGATATCCTGCGTTTCTTTCTGTTTTTTCTTCATTTTTACTGTCCACGAAACCGGGAAGGGCACAGGGTTCGCGCCGTAAGTGCGCACGTTGGTGATAGGGTTGCGCCAGTTGCGGTCGATGTCCACCACGGGCGCGAACGCCCAGTTGCAGCCCACGGCCACGCCTTCCGCACAGCTGACCTTGCCCAGGCGATACGCACTTTCGGCCTTACCCGTGGCCGCCGCCTGCATCTGCTTGCCGTAGGCGGTGCCATCTGTCGCGATACCGTCGCCGCCCGTCTCCAAGTTCGCGGCAATCAAAAGGGGTATCTTGCTGTGCTGCTGGAGCCATGCGTGGGTTTTCTGCATCTCGGCGCCCGGGCCGCTGCGGTAGAGGATGCCGCCGATATGCCGGTCCAGCATCTCTTGCTGCAGATAGCCTCGGTCATCGCTGACGCCGATGGGCGCAAAGAGCTGGCCGATTTTTTCCTCAATCGTCATCCCCCGGAGCGTTCTCTCCACCCAGGCGATCTGTTCCTCATTCAAATAAAACGGCTTTGCTTTCAACTCGATCATACAAATTCTCCTTCTTTTGTAAGCGCTTAGGTGCGCTGCCTGCGATAGAACCGCAGCGACAGCGCCAGCGAGGCCGCCCAGCCCACCGGCCAGGCAAACCAGATTCCACCCCGGCCAAAGAGCCGTACAAACAGGGCTGCGGAGGCAAATTTCAGCAGCGGGTTCAAACAACTCCCCACGTTGGAAACTGTCATGTTCCCCATGCCGCGGAAGGCGTTCAGATAGACGAACATAACACCGGCCATCGCATAAAACAGCGACACTGTGCCCAGATATTCGGCGGCGATGGCCAACACCTCCGTCTCTTTATCCGAGATAAAAATGCCTGCCAGCAGGCGCCTCATGCTGAAAATCACAGCCGTCAACGCCACGCCGATGGTCACCCTTTGCACCACCCCCGCGCGCACTCCCTGCCGGATGCGTTTTTCGTCTCCTTTGCCATAGTTCTGGCCCACATATGTAGAAACCGACATCCCCAGGCTGGAAAGGGGGAATAGGGCGATCTGGTCGATTTTGCCCGTAGCCGTGAACGCCGCGATGGTGTTGGTGCCGCAGCTGTTGACGACGCTCTGTACGCCCAACATACCAATGGATTCCACCGCATTTTGCAGGGCCATAGGAAGCCCGACGCGCACGACACGCACAATCCCCTCCCATTGCATGTGCAGATCCTCTTTACCCAGACACAGGATCGGATGCATCAGCCGGATACGCACCAGATTGACAACGCAGGACGCCATTTGGGAAAGGGCTGTTGTCCAAGCGACACCCGCCACACCCCAGTTGAACTGGATGACGAACACCAAATCCAGGATCACATTCAGTACCGAGGAGCAGATTACGCTGTACAGCGGACTTTTACTGTCTCCCATAGCACGCATGATGTTCGCCGTCATATTGTAGGCGATGGGCGCAAGGCTGGTACCGGTGTTATGATCAGATAGCATTTTGCATCGGCAATGATCTCCGCGGGCGTGCCCAGCAGCGTCAAAACCGGCTCACTGATGACCCAGCCCAGCGCCGCGATGAACAGCCAGGTACCGAACGAAATATAAACCGCCGTACCCGCAGTATGCCGCACTTGTTCCTCACGGCCGGTGCCGAAGTCCTGGGCCATGATGATACACACGCCCATGGTCAAGCCGATGATCAAACAGATGATCAGCATTAGGACGGACTGCGTGGCGCCCACAGCCGCCAAGGCGTTTTTGCCCACATAACGCCCACCACGGCGGAGTCCACAGCGCTGTACAACTGCTGCACCACGTTGCCGAGGAGCATCGGCACAGCAAAGCGCAGAATCAGCTTTCCCGGACTCCCCTGCGTCATATCGACACCTTGTTTTTTTACCATCATCTTTCTCCTAAAAACTGAAAACACGGTCCCGCCCCAAAGCTGTCACTGTTTGGGTGTTCGCTGTAAAAACGCGTTGAATGCTTGCACTTCGTCCCGATCCATTTTATCCAGGTTCCTGTTGAGGATCTTTTCCAGCGCCATGCCGCGCAAAAAGCGTGCCATGGCGTCGTCTTCGAACATGCCTGGCTCCAGTTTTTCGCAAAACACACGGGTGCGCTCCCCGGCTGCGGGGTTGTCCAGCAGGCTGCCCAGCGTGTCCTTGATGGAGCAAAATTCCTTTTTGAAGGCATCCTGGTCGAACCAGTTGAGTACGTTTGCCCGCGCGGGCATGGCATAGGCGGGATTGGGCTGCTCAACTTTGCGAATCCGCATGGTGTCCGTGCAGGCACCGGCCTTGGCCGTAACCTGCACCTCGCCCGCAAGGGGCAGTGCAAAGCGGAAAATATGCCGCCCCGGCTTTGTTTCCAGCAACACGTCGTCGATGAACAACGAGACCTCGGGCTGGTTGGAATACACCTTGATCTCCGTGACGTCCTCCGTGCGGTCCACATAGCGGTGGCCGCACAGATGCACAAATGGTTCTTGACTCCAGTGGGCCTTGTACAGATAAAAGGCATCCTTGCGCAGCTTGCGGTCCATGGTCACAAGGCCTTTCTGGTTGCGGCCGGGAATCCCACCATCGTTGCGACGTGCCGCGCTGAAGTCGAACAGATTCCACACGTGGGTGGCCCACAGGTAAGGTCGGGCCTCAATAATCTCTAACAGCTTTTCATGGTACAGCGCCTGATACGTCTCGCTGAAATCGCCCCGTTCCGGGTGGGCCGATTGATAGGCAGGATTGGCATCCGCACCATATTCGGAAAGTCCGATGCACCGGTCTGGGTGCATGGCGTGGTAGGTGTCCAAAAACGTTCCGTTGTCCTCAAAATCGCCCAAATACCAGCCGAAGTACAGGTTGTAACTGCCGATGTCCGGGATGGACTGCAGCTCGGAATCCTTTTCCAGCGTATTCACATGGGCCATGGTGGTGGGGCGCATGGCATCCAGAGAGTGGCACAAATCATTTAACAGGCGGTGGTTCTCAAGCAGGTCCTCATTCATCTCGCTGATCATGGAAATCTCATTGCTCAGCCCCCAGCATACGATGGAGGGGCGGTTGTAGTTTTGCACCACAAGTTCCCGCAGCTGCGCCAGCGTATTCTGCCGCCCCACTGACATGTGACGGGAAATGTAGGGAATTTCCGCCCAAACGATGATGCCATATTCGTCGCACAGGTCGTAGAAGTAGGGGTGATGCGGGTAGTGCGCCAGGCGCAGCGTATTAGCACCCAACTCCCGCACAATCTCCATATCCTCGCGGTGCATCTCAGGTGTGAACGCATTGCCAATGCCGAGACGGTCTTGATGGCGAGCCACGCCGCGCAAGGGATAGGGTCGCCCGTTGAGGAAAAAACCCGCTTGGGAATCAAAGCGGATGGCGCGGCAGCCAAAGCGCGTTTTAATCTCATCGCCGCTGTCCAAAGCCGCGCAAACCGTATACAGGTAGGGATCCCTTACGCCGTCCCACAAATGCACATTGTCTAGATGGAAGATGCACTCAGCCTTACCATCCCGCACTGCTGCATCCAGACACTGATCTGCCAGGAGAAATTTCACGCGTTTCGCGGGGCCGCTCGCCCACGCTTCTACGGTGATTTCGGCGCTTTTCAAGTCGGCGTCCAGGCGCGGCGTCACGCGGATACCGGGGCTGCCACAATAGGCCAAGTCAAAGTGTATCGCAGGAACGAGCAATAGCCGCACCTCACGGTATAACCCACCATAAAAGGTGAAATCCGCGTCTTGGGGGTACACCTCATTATTTTTCCTGTTATCTACTGAAACCGCCAACAGATTCTTTTTCTCCAAAGCGGGGGTCAGGTTTGTGCGGAAGGCCGTATACCCACCTTCGTGGCGTGCCAGCTTTCTGCCGTTTAAGTACACTTCGCAGACCAGATTCCCGCCCAGAAATTCCACCCAGACTTCCTGTCCCTGCTCTGTCTCCGGCAGCTCCAGCTCATGGAAATACCAGCATTTCGCCTGCAGATAGGCCGAGCCGTCCTGCCCGTCTGAGGCGTTCCATGTGTGAGGCAGTGTAACGGACTGCATGTTATTTTTGAGCGCATCTTCAAGAGATGCCGCTTCGCCGGCGAACCGCCAGCCCTCATTAAGATCCTTAATCGTTCTCATTGCGTTCTCCTTTATACCGTCAATTCCAAAGATGTGTTTCCGTCGTCGACCCTTACGCGCACTGCGTCGGCGGCACTCTTTTTGCGGACGATCAGCTGTGCGCGCCCGTTCCAGAGCTTTGTCTGCGTCTGTGTGTAATTTTCGTCCGGCTTCGGGTTGCCGCTGCCCATGCGAAATTCCGCCGCTCCGGTGATCTCTGCACGCACCCTGCGCACCGTGTGCGTATCCACCGTGCCCCGCGCATCGCACGCAGAGAGGGAAATATATACCAGCTCACCCGTCTGCCCGGCCTCAGCCTGTGCGCAGAGCCGCACTTCTGCCTCGGCGCTGCACAGTGTCACACGCCCGATGGCCCTGCACTGTTCATAGTTGACGGCCTCTAAAACGCCAGGTGCATAGGCTGTTTCAAAGCGTGTGATGTATCCCGCAGCTTCCCCGGCGGGACGGCGGCCCAGTGAAACACCGTTCAAAAACAGCTCCACTTCGTCGCCACAGGCATAGACCTCAATGCACACGGGCTTGCCTACGCAGTCCGGATACGTCCAGCTGCTGACTGCATCGCTCAGGATCCAAGGTGTGCGTAGCAGGGTTTGCCCATACCGGTAGGGGTTTTGCACGGCAATGTAAGGTTCCCTGCGCATGCCGAACACAATCTCCCGGAAATAGGACACCGGGCGGCGGAAGCCAGTGATGTCGATGTCACCCACACCCGCCAGCTGGCAGGGATAGGCCGCGCCGAAGCCACCCTCGCCGAAGGCGTAGGCCGGCACGCCCACCCCCGCCTCGCCGATGTAGTCCCACCCCGTCCAGGTGAAATCGCCGATCAGCTACGGGTGTTTGGTGATGATGCCCCAGTTTCGGGCGATCTCCGGCGGGTAGATTTCGGAGCCCACCATGATGCGCCCGGGCCGTTCGGCGATGTCCTTTTCATAGCGTGCCGTCATGTAGTTGTAGCCCGCCACGTCCAACGCAGCACACGCCTTGTCGAGCCTGCGACCGATCTCCTCGTGTTGCGTAAGTTCGTCAAGGTGTGTATCCATCAGCACCATAAATTCATTGACGTTACCCTTGATTTCGGGCGCACTCTCCCCTAGCCCAGCCATGACCTCCTGCGCAATTTCTTTCACCGCGTCGCCCACTGTAAACACGCCGTTGATGCAGGCGGTGACAAAACGCGTCGAATCCAGCGCTTTGACGGCATTCGCCAAGGTTGCGCACAGCGCCGCGCCCGCGTCAAGACCAATTTCCGGAATTTCGTTCCCGATGGAGTACATTATCACACTGGGGTGGTTAAATGCATTGCGCACCATTGCTTCCAAATCACGCTGCCACCAATCGTCAAAGTTTACAGCGTAATCATAATCCGCTTTGCCACGCGTCCATGCGTCGAAAGCCTCTTCCATCACATACATGCCCAATTCATCGCACGCGCGCAAGAGTGCAGACGCAGATGGATTATGGGCGGTACGAATGGCGTTGAATCCGGCTTCTTTCAAGATGCGCACGCGGCGGTATTCCGCATCTGCAAAAGTAGCCGCGCCAAGAATGCCACTATCGTGATGTACACACGCGCCCCGTAGTTTGACAGATTTTCCGTTAACTCGCAGACCGTATTGTGCATCTAACTCCAGCTGGCGGATTCCAAAGCTTGTTTCCGCTTCATCGAGTACCGCCCCATCTACAGACAACGTCGCTGTACCACGGCAAAGTTGCGGCATTTCAGCAGACCATAAATGAGCATCCTTGATTTTTATCTCAGTGCAGGCCCTGACCGTCTCACCAGATTTAAGCACCGCTTGTGTCTTGACCTCAACGCCCTCGACGCAGAAGCTTACCCACGCTGCCTGCGTCGCTTCCCCGCCGAAGATTTCAGCCTCAGCGCGTACCACAGCTCCTCCGTCCTGTGTCAGCGTCAAAGTAGAAAAGCGCAAGCTCTGCGGTACGATATATACCGAAGATTTTGCCGAGAGCAGCCAAACGTCTCGGTAGATGCCAGATCCCGAATACCATCGGCTGCTACGCGCAGTATTTTTAAACAGCACTCGGACTTCATTTTTTTCGCCGTAGCGCAGGAAATCGCCCGCATCCACAAAAAAGCCTGTATAGCCATAAGGGTGAAATCCAACACGCTGGCCATTAATATATACTGAAGCGTTGGCGTACACACCTTCAAAGTGAAAAACAAATCGACCGCTGCGCGCGTCACTCGGTACAAACCAGGTTTTAGCGTACACTCCATCGCTACCGTCACGGTATCCTGTGTTACCGCCATTAGGCGAAGCGGGATTCGCTGCATGTTCCAGCATCGCATCGTGCGGCAATGTCACACGCTGTGCCGTTTGCGCAACGGCCCATTGTAATGCGAAGGAGTTTTGCTCCTCCCAAAATAACCAATCACCATTCCAGTTATGCCTTTGCATTTATGCTCTCCTTTTTCTTCTATGCCTTTTCAGTTGCTTTCTATCATACCTTTCATTATTCTTCGCCTTTGAGAATAACACTTGGTACAGACAAAGCCACGCCCTACAGCAAAATCACCTTTCTGGTTCATAGAGCATCCTCACACGGGAGGGATGCTCTTTTCCATACAAAATCGTTTGCCGTGCAATTTTATTCTCAGCCGCTTCAGCCCAGTTTCCCTCTTGATTGCTGTGAATATGGTACTGAGGGAAATCCGATGAGGTAATGTCCACACGTAGCCGGCATCCTTTGTTCAGTGCATAACAGATATCGCTGGCATCCGCAACAACCTTGATCGGCGTGTTCGGGATATAGGCCTGCCCCCGTGGCAATTCGTGGCGTATGGTAGTAGCACCTGTTCGAATATGATATACTTTCCCTTCTGACGACACTTCGCTGAAATGTACAATGAACGCAGTATTACTGCAGTCGGTTTTCACCCAAAGCTCCGCCTCGATTTTACCGTTAATCACAATATCCTGTTTGAAAGGTTCGCTTACAAAAAACAGCGTATCCTCACGCAAGCCGTCCTCCGGCTGGCGTAGACTTCCCACCCGGGAAAAATTCTGCAACAGACAGTCCCCACCATATGTACGTTTCGGCTGTGAGGGGTCGTACAAATACTGCTTGGCTCCACCGCACTCGGGTACAGTGTCCGTCAGCATGTGTCCATCATCCAAATAGAAAAATTTTTCTTCTCGCAGTGAATTTCCCCACGTTTTCACCTCTTCCCATCGGTCTTGACCGCAGACGTAGTACCGTACTCGCCCTTGTGGTATTTTTCTCTGCTTCAGCGTCAAATCAAACCAGACAAGTGCTTTTTTTACTTCAGAGTTTTCGGCATGATTGGTGCATTTTTCCTCGAGTACTGGCAAAAGGCCATGGTTCCATGGCCCAATCTCAAACCAACTCATCGCTTTGGTCGTCTGCGGAATACGGTTCCATGTATCTAGTGTACTTTCATGGTGGTGGTCATACCATCCGCTGATAACATATAGCGGCAGCTCTGTTTTTTCGGGGATGTGTCGCAGCTGCTTCCACCATCCCTTCTGCCAATATGCATCCGTGATATATTCATTTTCAATATAATCGCGATACCACGGCAACCGAATCCCCCAAATGTCCTCATCTACTGTTTTTTGCGGCAAGTACCGATACGAGGTCTCATAATCGACTGTAATGGGGCATCCTGCATTCTGCATCGACCATGATGTAAGAACATCTTGGTGGAACAACCCTTTATGATATGCGGAGATAAAACGATTTGTACCATAGTGCAGCAACAGCATGGACGCTATTTTCCCTTTCACAGCATCAGCCATTGCCCAGCCAGTCAGTGCCGAATATGACAGACCCCAGTATCCGATGCTGCCTGCCCACGGTTGTTCGCACAACCAATCAACTGTATCAATACCGTCGTCCCGTTCGTTGATGTTAGGTTCCCATTCGCCCTCTGATCCTCCGGTGCCGCGGCAAAATTGGTACACATATGCGTATCCCCTCAGTGCCATGCACTCGGCTGTGGCAATGAGTTTCGCCTCATCATCCGGATAGCAGGTACGGCACAAAACAACAGGGTAGGGCGCAGGTAATCCGGGCCTGTAAATCACCGTGAGAAGTCGTTTTCCATCGCGCATCTTAACCATTTGCTCCTCGCGCGCAAAACTCCCGCACACAGGGGTAAACTCACTCTCTTCAAATTGTGCCTTGACGCGATTGACCATTTCCTTTCGAAAATCCATACTGAGTCCTTTCTGTATCCAAAAGTGCTGTATGCTTTTATTTTGTGTGCGGATATTTTTCCACGACTTGTTTCACATACGCGTGATAAATATCAAGCGCTTTTTGCGCCTTTTTCATCATGGGTGCCATTTTCTCAGCCATTTCGCGGATTAGCTTTTCCCCCTCCTCACACGCAGCAAGACGCTCCTCCTCACTTTTGAACGGTGTGCCTCCGAAGTGTTGCTCCGGCAATTCATAATACATACTTGCTTGAATACCAAGCGGCTGTAACGCCTTTTGCAGTATATCCAGCGCCGAGTCCTCAAAAATCGGCTGTGGTTCAATGGTCTCGCCATTGGGGTCGACAGCTAGGTACTCCATTTGATGCATCATCTTGTATGCGCCGTAGATCATTTTTTCAAAAGCCCCAAATCCCGTGCTACTCCCCAATTTTTGCATGACATACATTAAGTTCAAATGGCACACATGAACTTTTGTTTCTTGGAAAAAGTCTCGACACATTGCGTCAATATACAGACGCGCCGGGCCATGACCGGAAAGGAAAAAAATCTTGTCAAATCCTTGACTGACAAGCGAACGTGTGATCATCATCAGATAATCAATACTCTCGCGTACACTCACCTGCACTGTTGCATTGCTGATAACCGTACCGCCCGGAAAAAAATATGGCATATTCACCATTGCAAGGCCATCTGTCTCCTCCGCAAGCGCCAGCGCTACCGCCTCGGGAAAAATCCCCTCGCAGTCAATGGGCATGGCACCGTGCACTTCCGTGACACCCACCGCCACATACATTGTCTTGCCGCCGCGGGTGAGATACCCCTCCACCTCGCGGCCCGTCATCTTGTTATAAACACGTGTGCGCATAACCATTTCTCCTTCGCTTTTGAATTTATTTGCTTATTCTGTATAGATAATATTATAAGCGTCACACTGTACAAACCGCTATTATCAAAAGGTGACCACCATTTTTATTTTCCTCTCAAGCAGAGGCTCCTGTTACATATCCATTTCCACCCCTAGAGTCTGTTTTAAAACCTAGTTATTGTATGAAAAACGGCGATATAATAGAATGAGCGCATGAAGATACATGAAATAAGCGAAAAACAATGGAATAGGATCAAGGACAGGTTCCCGCCTGAGAGGAAGCCGCAAGGAGGGCATCCAGGGAAAAGCAACCTGGAAATGCTTAACGCGATTCTATACTGGCTGAACATGGGAATTCCATGGCGGAATCTGCCGGAACGGTTCGGCCCATGGCAAAGCGTATACAGTCGGTTTCGGACCTGGACAAAAGCCGGAGTATGGGAAAATATCCTCACAGCCCTGATTGAGCAGGATTGGGTGGACGAAACAACGCTGATGCTGGACAGCACTACAATCAAGGTTCACCAACACGCCAGTGGGGCTAAAAAGGGGGATATCACAAGGAAACCGGGCGGAGCAGGGGAGGTTTGACCACGAAAGTCCATGCGGTAACGGATGGACTTGGGAATCCATTGCGCTTTTTGCTCTCCAGTGGAAACTGTAATGATATCTGCGTGGCACAGGCACTGTTGGAACCTTTTGATTTAAACGGCAAACTCATTCTGGCGGATAAAGGTTATGACAGCGATCACTTTGTACGCTGGTACCGTCGGCCGGATGGCGTATATGTAGTACCCATCGGCTGCTTGAGGAACTGATTCAGTAAAACAAATATGAATAAAAAGCATCTCTGCGGAGGTGCTTTTCTTATGCCCAAATAAAAAAGAAGCAGGATTGATGATTGCCGAATAAATTAGATTTTTACACTCAAATGGCAGACCACACCACAAAGCAGGTCACGGGCAGTTCGGGGAATGGACGGCGTTTCTGGAAACAATGGGACGTCCATATAATATCCATTCCGTCAATCTTTTTGTTTCTTGCCTGCAGCGAAGCAATCTTCGCCACATTTTTTCTCACGCTCCCCACGGAGCTTGACTGCTTTAGGGTCCATAAATCCGCCTTTGCGGCTGTGGCAAACGACCGAACGATGGGAAGTGCTGCTAGTAACTCGCTGTGATATTGATATACTGGACAGTGTCGCCGCAATGAAGTCTTACGCGTTTCTCTGAGCACCGCAGAACAGCCCTGCCAAAATCGGATCGAACTGATTGCCCGCCCCTTCAGAAATTGTCTGCAATGCCTGCTGGCGGGAAATCGCCTTCTGATACGGCCTGCCTGCGGTCATAGCCTCGTAGGCATCCGCAATGGCAACGAGCCGTGCGAGATAGGGAATGCTTTCACCGGCCAGCCCCAAGGGATATCCTGTACCATCCCATCGTTCATGATGACACAGGCAGCAGTCCGCCATTGCAGCCCGAAACTCGAGGCCGCTTTGTGTTCTGGCGGCAGGCAGCAGGACCGTGTTGAGCAGGATTCGGGCGCCAAAAAACGTGTGTGCGGTCATCAGTGCATATTCTTCCGGTGCCAGGCGGCATGGCATGTTCCATATCTGCTGCGCGATTTTCACTTTTCCAACATCGTGATACAGTGCCATCTGTGCGACCTCCTCCGGGGTAAAGCCTCGTACAGCATGGGGCATTCGCCGGTCAGGGATGTCCTGCGCCAAAAGGAACAGCCATTGGGCATAGTTTGCCACCATTATGCTGTGTGCCTGCAGGAAAGCCGGCATCTTCTGGAAATCATGCTCCAACCACTTCATTTTTCTTTGCAGGAAATTCAGTCTTCTTTTCGACACCTTAAAATCCTCTCTTTCAAATTTGGTATCCGTGAGCGGCTATCCGCTCCATAGAAAATACCGGGACTCGGATGGTTGCTTTATATGGATACAATTATGACTCATGGGTATAAAGCTGGTACGGGACAAATAAAATAGCCGTCAAGCATCGTCTTAATGACTTGCGGCTATTGTCTTTTTTGAATTCACCACTTCATTTTGTGGCAAAGATCTGCACAACGTATCGGGTTGCCACCTTACCGGATATCGACGGATTTATAAAGATATTGATCTGGCAGCCGAAGGGCACAGAGGCGGACAGATTAAGCCGTCCGCCTCTGCGTCTAAAAATAGATAGGGGCCAAAATATACCTGCAAACACAATCAGAACACGCCCCGGTATTTTTGCAGTTTTACCAGCGCGCTACAATACGTCCGTAGATGTGCTTGTTCGTGTAGTCATATCGCGTGATATGTACGATGACTCGGTCGCCGGGGTTGCAGTCGTATTCGGTATAGCCGCGGCCAAATAGACACATACAGGTCGTTGTGTCCGCCAAGCGGCAAAAAACGCCGCCACGATATCGGTTGGTGACAATTGCCTGCCGGTCGCTTCCCACAGGATGCCGCGTATCAGCGCCGTCGAACGGATTGGGATTAACTTCTTTGACGGATACTTCCAACTTTTCAGATTCCGGTTCAAATTTCTTGATCACCGCTTCCAATACTTGCCCTGACCGGTATTCATCCCTCAGATCCAGAATCGAGGAGTAGCTCAAATCAATAGGCCGCAGTACAAGGTCGTAACCTCCACATTCAAGCAGCACCTGCTTCGGGCCAACCACAAGAACGTTACACGGTACGATATCTCCCGGCGCGTTCCCCGAACGAGCGCGTGCAAATGCCCGGCGCCGCTGTTCCATGGCAAGGCTACGCGAAGCAAGGGCGCATTCACCTTCCCGGTCGATGCTGGTGATAACATACTGGATATTGGCGCCGACCATATGGGAGGCCACATGCCGCTTGAGTACTTTCCCATTATTCCAAAGTGCTGTTTCGGGGATCAGTACCTTTACGCGGTAGTTGATGACGGTGAAGCACAAAACGCTGATCCGCTCCGGCCGCCCGGTCTCCTTGTTGAGGACGGTCAGCTCGATCTCTTCCTTGCCGGATACCGTCCCTGCAATCGGTGTGCCCGCGCGGAAGGATGAATAGATGTCCGTCCATTCCTTTTTCTGAAGCGGAGAGAGGTCCCGGTCCAGCGTTTTGATATCAAGCCCGAAAAATTCCTCACGGGCTTTCGCACGGGCAGCTCTGGTGTCCAACGCCAGTTCTTTTGGAATCTCACCGCCGCTTCCGTCTTCCGAGGGCTTTCCGGATTTCTCCGCTTCAAGCTGTTCCGCCTCCTCTGCAGACGCAATGTCTCCCCAGTCCTGCATTGGTTCATCATCCGTGCTTTCAGACGCCATCCCTTGAGTACGGAAGGTGTCTTCACCGCTCTCCAGTAAAGTTCCGGCCAGTATTTCTTCTGTGAGAAGATCTTCCGCCAGCATATCCGATTCCAGCGGCATCGCATTGCTGTCCGAAGTTTCTTCGGGTAGCAACATGTCTGCCATCGACATATTCTGCTGCGATGCGGAGGGTTCCGCGTCCGGCTCCTCTTCTCCGGCCGGTTCCGGCACATCGACGTATGGCGATTCGTCCCCAGCCTGTCCGATTTCTGTCGATTCTTCATTGGGCGACACCGGTCTTTCTGGTTCTTTTGTATCCAGCACTTTGGTCATTTCTTCTGCTTCGGATTTCACAGCAGCTTTTTTTCTCGGCATATCAGCTCATTCCTTTCATTTTCACTCATTGGATATTTCCTTGAAAAAACTCAATGCGGCCATCACCTCCTTTCAGTGCTGCGAAAAAGGGTTTGTTGCAGTAAAGCTGTTCAATCTGGGCAAGAGAAGAAACGATGTACAGGACTGTGTGTCCAAGCGGATCACGCCGCGCACAGGCTGTTTCACAGGCGTCCATTTCCTGCCCGCCGATGACATAGTACACTTTGAAACTGTTGGGAAGTTCTCCCGCCTCGCCGGGCAGATAAAAGGTCAGCTGGCACCGGTCGTGTTCCACGCGAAACGTTGGAACCGTATCATCACACATGAGCATCATGACGTCAAATGCCTCGATTAAGGCGGGTACCGGTTTGCGCCAAAGCGCACACCACAGATTCTCTTGCATTCGGACTTTTCCCATATATGCAAGCTGCCGCATCACAGATCGTATGTTGATTGCGCCGTATCGGTCTTTGTACTTTGTCTGCAGCAGCCATTTGATTTGGTTAAGGCGAAGCGCGTTGAATTGGCGCAACGTTTCTAATACAAATTCTTGGGGTTCTGATAGCAGACCGTTCAAAGAAATCCCTCCTTCATATTCGTCGAAAAGTCCATCGTACGGTTAAGCTCCGGGTCCAGCAACAGGTCCGCTTCGCATTCCCATACTTCGTTGAGGATCACCGTCATAGTGTATGCCATGGTATTTCGGATCTGTTGCTGGGTGTTCTCCTGTAGTTTACGCTCCACAGCCTGTAGGATACTGCCGTCCAGGCTGTGGAGCGTTTGTCGGATTGCTGAGCGCGGCAACTGTGAATGGTCAAGCCGCCATTGTTCCGCATAGAAAAGCCGCGTAACAGCATGCTGAAAGACTCCGGCAGTCTGGCGCGGGAATAAATGTAGCTCGCAGGAACCGAGGATTTCTCTGAGTTCCTCCTCGTCCGTCTGAGACAAAGACGGACTATCTTCTCTTATTTGAATTCTCTCAGTATTACTTGCCTGCGGTTTTGGCATATCCAGATGTGCCATTTCCGCATCTCTTGATGTGTCGTTTCCGCATGTCTGGCAGGACTCCAGATGTGCGGAATCCGCATGTCTTGTTTTTTTGCCAAAGGGTGCGCTTGTATGTGCCTGCGCCTCCTCTTGAGAGAGCTGGACAGCAGCAAGGTATATCTGGTTGGGATATCCCCGCCCCATCCTCCTTTCCCAAATCAATTTTGCAGAAACGAGTTCCTGAAAGCATTCAATGGCCTTGCGAAAACTGATCTGCATTTCGTCAGCGAGTTCCTTCCGGGTAAAAATGATAAAGACCTCTCCGGCATCATTGATCCAGCCGTTCATCCTGGATAACTGAAACCTGTTCAAAAGAAACGTATATGCGACTTTGCTTTCCAAGGCAAGCGGCTTGTACCGACGGTCTGCAAAAAGCCAACGCGGCATTTGCAAATGATAGTAGGATATTACATCGTTGAGCTTCATTAGCGTGAAGTCTGGCCGGTCGGATAATGTTGCGGCTTTCATAATGTCATCCCTTTCGCACAGTGAAAAGCAGATTTCGCTATTCTCCGTGCTTTGTTTGATTGATTGCGTCATTGCTTTTGGAGGCTTGCCCCATCACCTTTCGTACAGCCGGTGTTCCAGTGTAGCGCCGCATATTTCCGATGCGCTCTTCCGGCGCCGCAACCTTTGGGCTGTGGGCATGGGTAAAATCATAACGCTGTAATTCCTGGGCAGGCTCTTCCAGCGTCAACATCTGCTGTACCGGCTGCTGCTCCCGAGACCGTTCGGATATGACAGGAGATGGTGGCTTTGCTACCTCCGAGGAAAATGCCGCAGACACCGACCGTTTTTTGACGCGCTCGCCCCTCTGTTGGTCCAGTGTATACCACAAGGGCACATAATCCATGATTCTTGTGGGCTGAAGTTCCGTGAATCCGGGTATCTCCTCCGGCTTCACTTTGCAGAGCAGGAGCGGCTTTTGCCCGCCAATCAGCGCGATACACTTCTGCGTATCCAAACGGGTGATCTCGTCCGCGAGCATAAGGGAACGCTGCCCTTCGGAACGGGTCTGGCTGTATCGGTTTCCGCCCGCACCATAGATAAAAGAAAACATTGGATTTTGCGGAGACATCTGCGTATTGGTACGCACAGTAATGACACCGCACTTTTTGGAGCAGTATTCCGCAGTCATAAGGTCATTTACGCCAAGAACGAGCTGTACAGAGCAGTTTGAGATGATCTCCTCCCATTCTTTTTGCGGATACCGGCCGGAAAGCTGCGCGATTCCCTGCGTCAGAAGGATACAGGCGATGTTCCGCGACCGGACTACAGAGAGAAGCCTCGAGGCATTGGCAATATAGATGTTGCAGAATTCTTCCAGAACCATATTGACACGGACAGGAAGTTTACCCTCGATGCCTTCACGCCGGGCCGTCGCCATGAGCCGTGTGAACATCAGTGAAAAAAACATGCTGGACAGAAACTCCATGCTGTTGTCATGATCCGAAATGATACAGTAATAAACACACGGCCGTTTACCGGGTAATGTGAGGTCGATGTCGTTATATCGCGTGATTTTGTCCACCAACGGATTTTGAAAAGTCGACAGACGGTTGCCGAGGCCGACGGCAATGTTGCCCCATATCTGCCGGTTTGCCAATTTGAAAATGCCATAGGGAGATTGTGCCGGATGCGTTGCCGGAAGCTGCGCGAACCGATCGTCGATATCCGCGAACGATTCGGTGGACAAAATCCGGTAAATCTCTCCCAAACCCCGTTCATGGATAGGCAATAGCGCTCCAGTCCTTTGATCCCGTAAAGTCGCAACATACAAAATCAATGCCATCAGCAGGTTTTTTTCAGCTTTGCCCCAGAAATCCTCCCGTTCCAGCTTATTAGAGGTCGTCGCCATGATTGCCTCGGCGATGATACTGACAAGAGATGAATCCCGTTCCACATCATCAAAGCAGTTGAAGCCATCGCTGTGATCAAGATCCAGAAGATTCAGAGCCCGGACGGTATATTGGTTTTCAACCGCAAATTTGTATGTGCGCTCAAACAAATCCCCTTTCGGATCGACAATAATCAAGCTCTCCTTTCCTTCGGATATTTTTTTCATCAGCAATGGAAGCGTACATCCTCGGGTTTTTCCTGAGCCGGAGGCACCATATACAATGGTGTGTCCGGACATATATGCGGCATTTCTGAGCGCCGCAAATTTCTGTGCGCCTTCATCCAGCTTTCCAATCGGGAAATCAGTAAGTTCATTTACAGGCCCAATTTGCAGGACTTCCCGTTGTTCATCTTTACCCATCCATCCGCTGGTTCCGTGCAGGCCGTCATGTAAAATTTCAAAGCCACGCTTGTCACGTTCCAACTTTTCCCCACTCAGCCATTGGCGGAATTTATCTGTAAACAAAAACACTAATCCTGCCATTATCAGCGTAAAAAGAAAACCGAACGGCGAAAACACCGTGCTGAGAGCTGTAGCGGCGCTCCAATCTAAAACAGGTCCGTTGGATGGTTCTGCCGAGAAAATACGACTGATTCCTGCCTGCACTGTATGAATCAGAACGCCATACAGGTACAAAATCACCAGAATCAGCGGAATGGACTCAATCAGCTTTTCCCTGCTCGGCAACTTCTGCCTCAGTATATCCCACAGCTTATTCAGCCACGACATAGCGCTCCTCCTCTCCCGTTGTATATGGTGAGATGGAGATATCCCGTATGGCTACTTCAGAAAACAGGCGCTCCAGCTCACTTTGCTCGATTGCATATAATTCAATGGGGTATAGATCTGCAAACCATAGCTCCAGCGCATTGAGCTGGCACGGGAGTGCGACTGCAGCGATTGTGGGAAATCCGCGCGCTTTTGCGTATCGCACCGCCTGCCGTATTCGTGTGACATCCATATCCACACAGGTCAAAAAAGGTGTACGCCCCATCATTGCATCCAGGGCAGGAGCGTCATCCGGCGGTGGAAGGAAATCGTGTTGCAGAGCATACTCCGCAACACGCTGCCGGTAATCCGGCACACGGGCGATCAAGGCCAGTTGGAACGCGCCGGTGTTGGTCGTCTCAATAAGAAAAAGTGGGTATTGCGTCCTTTCTGCACCGACGCGGTAGGTCACCGCATCGCTACCGCGTCTTTTTGCCGGCGCGAACGCGCTTGCACCAGTGAGCAGCCTTGCCAAATCGTCATAACAAAGTCCGCAATAGACAACTGTCGGAATGCAGGCATTGGATACTGCCATCGTCATTGTATTGAACATACGCATTTCGCTGGTGATGTACATATAACCGCCGTCTACATAATGCGCAAGAAGCAGCCTCTCCGCGCTGTGTGCGACTCCCATGTACCGAACGCCGGCAAACACTCGGGTCGTAGCTGCTGTAGTGTCCCTGCGCAAGGCATTGGCGGGAAGGTATGTTTCCGGCAGAGCAAGGTCGGTAACCTTATTGTTGAAAACATCAAACCCTGCGCGGTAGAAAAGGGCGGCGATCCATGCCGATTGCAACCGACGTTCCAGTTTATTACGGGCTGGCTGTTTGGCGTCCAATGTTACCAGCCATCCCAACTGATTAAGTAGTGCGGCCCCCTTGAGTGTCAGAGAAATCGAAAGATGATTGCGGTTTTCTGCAAGCAACTTCTGCGTGCACAGAGTATGAATATGTTCCCGGTTCCATACTCGCGAAGATAGATGGTATTGCAAATCCGGAGGAATATTTTTTACGGCTGCGGCAAAGCGCAGCAGTGCTATATCTGCCGAATCATAAATCAATGTATTCTCCTTCCCGCGCCCAAGCGAACACGGTGGGCGCATCTTTTTAGCCGCGCCCATGCATCCTGTTTAAAACTATGGGCGCACACAGCATTTTTCCACACCGCACATGGGCGCTGTAGAAAAACCACAGCGCCCATGTGTGAATATGGCCGATGCTTTATTTCGCGCCCGTGTGAACCTATGGATAAACTCCAAAATCACCGCAACGCCACGAAAAAAAAGCGTCTGCTTCATCGGCATCCAAAATGTAGATGTGGCAGGCGGTTACAGCAGACCGCCTAGACAACAACGCAATCTCAAGGCTGTATTGGTCGTCATCATCAATAAGCACCCCCTTGATAGCGTTTGGGATAGCCTTCCAGCCCTTGTTGTCGGGATCGTAAACGGAACGTGTGGGAATATCGCTCCATTCTTCTATCGCCAGGAAAGCTTTTTCAAAATGTGGCAACCGATGTGCAGCGGCATATCCACGCAACAGACGTGCCAACGTGTCATGTAGGTATTCCGGGGTGCTGAATTGACAATGCGGCAGAAGGTTATTGAGTTCGATGTGAAGCCATCCGTATTCTGTCATACCAATACTGCCTGCATAGGCGACCGGAGCTTTCCTAGCTCTGCCCGGAGCAGTAGGCGGTAGACAGTTTGCTTCGTAATGATTGCGCAGGCTGAGTGTGAGCTTTTCTGCCGCAGCAAGCGCCGATTTGATTCTTTGTGGTTCTTCCGGCAAAGCTTCCACCAGTCTCAGTTCCTGCAGCAACTGCTCCCCCGATGTAGAAAAATGCATCTCATCACCTGTCTTCTGATCGTGCTCCCACAACCAGGCACGCATATACAGTGAAAACAACAAACAGAATCACAGAAAAAACAATTTTGCACATCATAACCGCCTCATTTCAACAAAGTGATAATTCCGTCATTAAATTTACAATTTGTATACTTACATCCCTGCTCAGAAAGGAATCGAAATTCGCTTTCCAGTGCAGCCCACAACTCTGCGTAATTAGCATCAACGGTAGCTTGTCCACTGTAATCGGAAACATCAAATACCGCCTGCACCGCGCTGCAGTCTTCAGACCGTGTCATGCCAAAACTTCCCATAATACTGTCCGCTTGATTTGTCGCAAGCAGGCGCGCGAGTTCGTCCGTTATGTACGGCGGTGTATCCAGTGACATAAGCGCGGGTGCGGGCGCCGCTGATTCTTCATAGGTGGCAGCATCTGCTGCACTCTCCTCCGTGGATTGGTCAAGCGGGGCTTCCTGCAGCACCGCTTCGCCGGTTGCTGTATCAGCCTCCTCCGCAGTCTCACCCAGCGATGAATCAGAAACTGCAGACTGTCCCTCTGAAGATATTGGTTCAGGGTCCACGCCCACTTCTGTGGGTAAAGATGACGGGGGCACCTCATTCATGTCCTGCTCTGCCGGTGCGGAAATCTCGGACTGTACGGAACTTACAGCGCCTCCTTCACTTTCTGCTTCAAAAAGGCTTACGGAATCCGGTTCCGGGGTACCTGTCAGCAGGACAGAAAGTACCGCTGTAATGGAACATAAAGCCATGCTAATGGATTTGGTCATCATTATAAAAAGTCCTCCTCGTCTTCTGTGTCTTCATATTTGGTGACATCCTCTTTATCGCGCCGGCAGGCGACCAGCAGAACCAATGCGGCCAGTGCCAGCAGTGCAAACAATATCGTCCACCTGTCAAATAGCTGAATACACCATACCAGGGGCTGTGTTAGGAAAAACAAAAGCATGGAAAACAAGGCAAGCAGTGTCGCCGCAGCTTTTTGACCTCCAAAGCCGTAGGATTTTTGCCTCTGCGCATCAGATTTCTCCTCACCTTTCCCTGCTTGACGGGTCCAAGTGAGTATGGCCAAAAGAAGGGTCAGCAGCATACAGATTAAATCGGCCAAAGTCAGTGCGCGGGATGGTCCCCGTTGCATGGGAGCCGGTTTTGAAGTGCTGTCTTTTTTCGGCTGAGCACTCGATGATTGCGTGTGGTCTGAATCCTGCGGCGGTTTTGCATCATCCGCTTCCTGCGGCTTTGCCGCTTGCGTTTTATTCTGAGCTGTGAAACTGGAAACCGTCACAGTGTGGGTCAGTTGATTCCCACAGAAATCCCAAACCGTAAAATCATAATCTCCGTTGCAATCCACTTCGTATACGGCAGTGGATGTCCCGCCGTATACCGCAGTGCCGTCCGGCTGAACCAGTGATTGAATACCGCTGATACTGCAGTCAGCCTCAAAATTGATGTTTATGTTTCCATTGTCGGATGGTGTAAGGGTATGTGTAGCACGGGGAGGCGTCTTGTCGAGTACAATTTCCCGAATCTTTTCCTCGCTGACATTTCCCGCAGCATCCCACACACGTACTGCAACCCGGCTGATCTGCTCCTCCTCAAAAACAGGAGGAGCTGACGCGTCAAATTCCATCCATTCCCCATCGTCAATTCTGTACTCATATCGTGCGATACCGGACTGGCTGTCCTCCGCCTGTGCGCGCAGTACAAGATCATAGTTGTAATATTCTCGTTCGCCATATTCCTCAATGAGCCTGTGACCGCCGTTTTCCAGCTGTTCAAAATGATAATCTACAACCGGGCATATTGTATCCACATTTTCGACCTTTGCGTGCAGTGTAAAAATATTCCCCCCGTGATCGGACACGGCGAAATCATAATTCCCGTTTTCATGTACCGTAAATTCCGCATATGCTCCTTCGGTGACTGTTCCATCTGGAAAGGTGATTTCCTTGACTCCGCTGGCAGCATATCCGTCCTCCGGCGCGGGATCTTCTGCTTTGACTTCAATCGTCACAGATTCATTCGTCCATTTGTCGGGAACAACGTTGTACTTCGCCGTTGGAAGAAGAACGTCAATGGTTTCAACTTCTGTGTGCAACACAAAAGTGTTACCGCCGCGATCTGTAATCACAAAATCATATTTGCCGTTTTTATCCGCTGTAAAAAAAGCCTGGCCGTCGTCAACGACCGTTCCATCCGGCAGTGTAATTGACCGGATACCGCTTGGAGCATATCCGTCTTCCGGTGACGGGTCCGTGGCTGTTATGTGCATCGCAACCGGTTGGTTGGTCCACCGATCGGGATCGATCGTACATTGCGCTTGAGGGGAAAGATAGTCAATATTTGAGACTTCGGTATGCAGGGTATAGGTGTTCCCTGCGTTATCCGTCACTATAAAATCATATAATCCGTTTTGCTCCGCGATAAAAACGGCTGCGTCGGCTTTCACAACTTCACCATCCGGCAACGTAATAGAGCGAATACCGCTGGGTGCATATCCGTCTTCCGGAGACGGATCGTCCGCCTTTACCCGAATCGTGACCGGAGCATTGGTCCAGTCATTCGGCAAAAGCTCATAATTGACAGTGGGCGGCAGCAAATCGATATTGGCCACATCTACAGGATACGAGAGGACATTGCCGCAATGATCCCGCACGCTGAATTCATAGATGCCATTTTGCGTGACCTGGTACTCTGCTGCGTCTGCGTCAACGACAGTTCCATCCGGCAATGTGATGCTCTGCACACCGGACATGTCATCCTCTGCGTGAATACGGATCTCCACGTCTCTATTCGTCCAGTTATCGGGGACAAGCGTATAATCTGCATTCGGCGCGGTTTGTTCAAACATAAAAACAGCGGAGATCATCTCCGATACATTACCGGCTTGATCCTCCGCTTTTGCATAAATACGGCCATAATATTCATCCTCCATGGCCGGTTTCTCCTCTTCATCATAAGTTCTCCAGTCGGCGCCGAGAGATTCTTCATCCTCTGCGAACTGATAATAGATTGCTTTGACCCCACTGGTGGTCCATCCGGCATCCGCAATATCGTGCGCCAGTAAAGAGGGACGATCCACTTCGTTAAAATGAGGATAATCAAATTGGTTTTCCGGTGCATTATCCTGTGCAGAGTGGAGAATGGCATCCATCACAGGCTTCGAGCGGTCAATGCTATCCACCGTGATCTCCCAAGGACCCGGTGCATTGGAGTTGCCTTCATCCGCGTCCGCGGACACCCGTTCCACATGGTCGACTGCCCATAAATAATAAACGCCGTTTTCTGAGATTTCAAAAACACCCTCATCCTGCCATTCTGCCGGCCGCTGCGCCGTGCGGGTCAGAGCATATCCACCCAATCCCGATTCATCATCATGAGCCTCCACCGTTATGGTTTTGTACTGGCTCCAGGCTGTATCCCACTCAACACTGTCAATGACGGGACTATGCTTGTCGATCCGGTCCACGGTAAACGGACACGGCTCAGAGATATTGCCGGATACATCCCGTGCATAAGCGATATAGCTACCATTCTCGGTATATTCAAATGTGGCGGTGCCGGATGTATCGCCCCACTGAATCTCTCCATCCTCAACAGACCATCCAATCGCGGCAATACCGCTGTTATCATCGGCAGCTGTAATTTTGGCCCAATTCTTTTGAGCGTCCCACGTTCGCTGAATCTCCACTTCTACAATCGTGGGAGGGATAATGTCCAGCGCAGTGACGACAAGCCTTGTTCCGTCAGAAATATTACCCGCCTTATCCGATGCCCAGACATAGTAGGTGCCATTTTTATTCACCGTAAGGGTATTTGCTGAGAAGTCATCCGCTGGCGGCGCCTTGTTGTCAGAAGTAACCGCATAACCTGCAATACCACTGTCAGCGTCTGAAGCTGTTACCTTCAGATTCAGCTCTGTATGCTCTTTGTTCGGTATTTGTTCGATCTCGCTGACAACAGGTTTTACTTTGTCTATCAGCGCCGTTTTATTCGCTGTCCCGGAAATACGGCCAACATTGTCGATGGCACGGACAGAAATCGTATGCCTGCCATGGCTCACGATGGATACCGTGCTGCTGTAAGTCGTCCACCCGCCGCCGTCAAGCGCATACTCCAGTCGCGCGATACCGCTTTGAGAATCGCCATTGTCGTGTAAAGCTGCTGAAACCGTGCTATTGGTCCATTGCTCCGTGGAGAGCACGATTCCAGGAATATTCGGGGCAGCATTGTCGATCCGCACTTGCGCTGTTGCTGTCTGGCTTGACGCGTTTCCTGCGCCGTCTACCACACGTGCGGTGATTGTCGTTACGCCAGCAGAGGAGATCACAATGGTGGGATCGTTGGTGGGGCAGCCTGTCCAGGCTCCTCCATTGATTGAGTATTCATAATGATGGATACCGCTGCCGTAATCTCCCGGTGTCGCGGACCAGTCCGGCAGGCTCGTGCCGGTGTCATTCCCACCTTCAAAGCGCACGGTAACGCTGTCCCGCTGCCATGCGGACGGAGCGTTGATTCTCACGCCGGTTGGTTCTGTCAGATCGTATCCATAGTAACAGCCCGAATACATCGGCACATTGATAGGAATGTAAACTCTTTCGTTGGAAAGCTGGCCATTGTTGTGCCGATGCCTTACAAGCGCATAACGGATTGAAGTATCTCCGCCAGTCGCCGCAATGTCATATCCATAACACGGCATATATAAATTCGATGCCAAGGCGGTGCCAATGTGTTCGGGGTTATTGTCTCCCAGTCCGCATACAGAACAAAGCCACACATCATAGTTGTTCGGACTCAAAAAAATCTCCCGCGTATTGATGCTTTGCTGGCTGCCCGAATAACAATAGCCTATTACATAGTCATACGGTGCGCCATTGCGGTCCGCGCTCAATGCGCCGCCAGCGGCAAGAGCCGCTGGTGCCAGCAGGGCAACGCAAATCAAGCAGGACACAAAGCACACCGCCAGCCGTTTCACTTTTTCCATTTTCCTTCACTCTTTCCGTTGTATTTTGCAGCCTGCCGCAGCAGATCCTCACGCGAGGTCGTGATCAAATCGTACTCTTTGGGTGTGGGCCGGATGGCAATTCCGATACGGTTGTGCCCAGCACAAAGAAGTCCTTCGCCCCGCCGGCTGCGGATAATCTGCATCGTTTCTTCTTCGGATAAGTTCAGTTCCTTTTGTACAAGACGCGCTTCATCTTCTTCGAGAGGCAGGATGATTTTGATGGGACAGGCGTTGAGTACGGCTTTTCCATATTTGCCTCCATCAAGCGCGAAATAATCCAGCAAGTCCTGCGTACCATTCACAAACGCAGCGCTGTAGGACCGCAGGAGCTTCACCAGCTCAAGCACATAGTCCGCAACGATCGCATTGGATGTAGCGCCGATTAATGCCCACAGCTCATCGCAAATCAGAGCTTTCTTGTGCAATCGGTCTTCTTTGAATGTATCATAAGCGTATTCGCTGCCGATCAACATCCCTTCACCGACCAAATCTTTTCCAATCTCAGATATGTCGATCACAACATACGATGCATCCAGATCCACATTTGTCTGCCCTCCCAGAGAGCGGGCGCTCCCCTTTACGAATCTCAAAAGGACAGCCGCATAGCATTGCGTTTCCGCTCGTTCCTGCAAAACCTCATACAGATCGGCAAAAGTTGGCATACGCTTTCTTCGGCCATTTTCATCAGTCAAACTCTCGTTTTCTTCTGTGATTCCAAAAATTGCATAGCAGCGGACCAGAGCTTCATCCAAATAGTTTCGCTGCTCTTCGGTCGCGTCCGGCTTCCTGAGCGCAAAAAACGCATGAAGCGCGGAAATTTTGTCAGCCAGCAATGAATCATCACGATCACTCAGTCGGCCGAGTGCCTTGTCGGGATCAAGGGATGTCTTTCGAATCTCCATAAAATTGATGCAGTCTCGCGATGAGGGGGACAGCTTAATGTATTTTCCGCCAACAGCCTCACATGCCGCACGGTATTCAAACCCTTTTTTGGGCGCGATGATCACAACGCGAACCCCCTGTTCCCGCAGCCTCAGTGCAAGGCAGGACAGCGTCATTGTCTTTCCCGCTCCGGTGCGCCCCAGTACCGCCATATGCGGGGCCTCATAACGGGTTGCATCAAATGGGTCGATCATACACAGTGACTGGTTGTGCAGATTGATGCCCAGCATAAGCCCTGCCGGATCATTGATGGAAAAAGAGGAAAACGGGAACGCCCCTGCAAGGCTGTTTGTGAGGATATTGCGCCTTGCCTTTCGGGCAATACGGGGGTCAAGCGAAAGCAAGGGGAGGCTGGAGCGGAAAGCCTGCTCGTGCTGATAATCACAGCGTTTTACAATAAGACTCATAGAAGCACAGAGCGTTTCGACACGGGATATCCGTTGTTCCAGTGTCTCTTCCGACTCCGCCGACACCCCGATCATAGTATGCATATAATAAAAGTCTTCATTGTTGCGGTTCATCGCATTTTTGATGTACAGGCCCGAAGAAATCGCCGAATCCAGTTCTTCATAATCCTGCCTGGTATCGCCAATATCCCGCATACGGGAGCGGTTCAGCATTGTAGTCTGTGAAATTTTGGGCAAAATTTTCTCGCGGGGCTGCCGGTTCATATAAAAATACAGGTTCACCCCCTCTCCGGCCTCAACAAGAGGCGCCAGCCATCCATCACCTACAACCGTTTCATACCCATACCCGGCAATATACAGAAAGGCGTGATAGGTACGATCCACCACGATGTAATCTCTGTGGCTTCTGTCCACAGCGGCCGGCGCGATCAGATCAGCAACGGTGATGCCTCCGCCTAAGAGATCCTGAGCCGCCGCTGTTTCCCGTACAGAAGACTTCTTTTCCGTTTTTATTCCTCGTGGCTTTTTCTCTTCTCGGGATCGTTTCTTTTTTTCTTTTCCCCGTGCTTTCTTTTTCGGCAAATGAACGATGGGGCCAACATCCCAAGAGTATGCTTTTGCTGCTCCCGTAAAAGACCAGGCGCTTTTTTCGGCAACCGCTTCCGCACATGTGTCCGGGGCTGTCTCCGAAAGGGCTTCCAGTGGTGCCGGAACGCTTTCCTCCTCCCCCATATTCTCGTCTGCCGGAAGCTCATTCTTCTCCACATCTTCGAGCAAGACTCCGGCCAAGGGCGTTGCAGCGTCAAAGACCGTCAGCGGCAGCGAATTTTCCTGACTGGTACGAGGGTTCAAAAGCTCATACAAGATCTGCAGCTGAAAATTATCCGCGTACTCTGGCCGGGGTACTTCCAACCCGCACATATCAAGGTAATTTCGTGCCTTTTCTTCTTCCTCAAGCATGCGCTCGCCAATGGCTTCAATCGACTCTTCGCGCAATTTCATACCAGGCTCCAGCTGGTAAACCAGCAAAATTCGCTTCTGAAGCGCCTCGTTTTCCGCAAGATATTCCACCTCTCGGATATTGTCTTCATTGAGTTCCCGGCAGAGCGCATTGGGCTCGCTGTTCTGATATCCCCGCATCCGATCCGCATAGGCACTCATATCTGCCCGCTTTGTGAGCACACATATTTGCAGATTATCCGGCGCGATTTTCAGATAGCTGGCATAATAGTAAATGATGCTTGCTTTCTCTGCCGGCGTCTTCAAAAGAAAATTGACCGGCAATATTTCAATGATTTTGATAAAGCGCCCATCCTTCAGCGCGATGATCCCATGGCTTATGTCAGCCACCGGAAGCCAGTCTTCTGTACTGCCTGACACCTGTGCGGGCATGGATACAGAAGCTTTGGACTGCCCAAATAACAATTGCTTTAAATCCATATCTAACCTCGATAAAATAATTTGCCGCGGTTCCTGTGCCATTGAAGCCATGTTTGCAAAAATTGCAGCATTGACTCGTCATGAACTCCAAGCAGTGTGAAACCACCAATTGGCACAGCCAGCACCAAGGCGATCATGAGCCTTGTAAGCATCGCAAAAACAGGGAGCATCATTACCAGGAGCACAATAGGCACAACACAAACCAGCGCCTCCAATGCATTGCGGATTGGAAAGGTCCCCATGATTTTTCCAGCGTCTGTATAGTTAGCCGGAATAAAATTATTCTCTTGCATAGCATCACTCCAGATAGATTTCAATGTCTTCTATTTCGCAAAGATGTTCTTTTACCCGCAAATAGTCATGTTCCAGGCGGTCCGAGGCATTTCTTCGCTCGGCAATCAGATTTTCATAGGCGCGCTGCAGCATCTTCCGCTGATATTCTGTCCGCGGGCTTTCTTCCCCTTCCATAAATACAAGCCGTGATTTTGATATTCCTGCTGCATGTGCAAGTGCCGAAACAGATATACCGTGCCGGATACGCAGTCTGCGTGCAATCGATTCGTTTTTCATACACCACTTCCTCCATGGGAAACTCCAAAGTCTGGGCTGTCACGATACAATCCAAAAGGGGCCGCCCGCAGCAGCGGAATACTTTGCTTCACGCAGGATCAGAGCGAGATCCCACTCTTTCTGGCTTCGGTTGTAGCTGATGGGATCGGCGATCAGCACCTTGCCCGTAGCTGTTGTCCCCCGGAGCACCATAAAATGTCCCGTGTTGGTAAATGCGCCGGGTCCCATGATTACAACAACAAGCTTTCCGACAGAAAGCACATCCGCCAGCTGCTGTGCACTGGAAGCTCCTGCCCTCTGAACTGTCAGGCCATAGTGTGCAAGTGCGTCCGGGATTAAGGAATGATAGCTACCGTTGCCGTATGCTGCGTGCCCGGTGGCTTCACTCCATTCGGCAACTTGATCCGGTGTAACGGTGCGGCCAGTAAGTGTTGACACGGCAATCGCCACTGATGTGGGACCGCATCCAGCAATACCAATTGTACTGCCGGAATATGCTTTATCACTCCAGCGGCTGTCTACCTGCGAATAATAAACAACGTGGGTCTCGGTATCTGTGAAGGTGACATCCCCCATATCGACAGAAGGTGTATCGTCCTGTTCCTGGTTGTCTGCAATAGTATCATGGATTTGATATGCCCACTGCCGCTCAAAATCTGTAAATCCGAGCTGTGTCATCACCTCCTCTGGCGTAGCTATCCGCTGCGATACAATCAGCCGCTTTCGCTCCACCTCACGAGTACGGATTTCCGTAGTGACATCCTCGTTGATATGAACATATTCCTCCTCTTCCATATAGGTCTCTGCCTGCGTAGTCTGTCGGACAACGCGGCTCACAATATTGCGCACCTCTGTTTTATTGATTTCTGTAAGCTCTTGTACATGCAGAACCGAAGCGATTGCCGCCATCCAATAACTGTCGAAGCCGTCCAGTTTCCTGCTCATCTGCACATCGTCATACCCCATGGCGGCCTGCTGCAGCAGATAATCCGCATGCTGCTGAATATCGGATTGTGTTCCAGCATAATTATCAGCCGCAATTTGTGCTTCATCCGTCATTTGACGGATATCAGCCGACTCTACGGAAGGCATTCCAAACATGCTGCTGGGGATCCCGACAAAAATAAGCAGCGGCAGGCTGAAAAAGGAAAAGAGAATACCCGCCAGCACTTTGATCAGTTGGGGAGCAAAACTTTTTACCCCTTCGACCGCGGCGCCGGCAACTCCGCCCTGGGCTGCACCGCGCGCGATATTGACTGCAGCAGCCCCAAGCTGTGCGGCTGTACGAGCTCTGTTATTTTCTTGATTTTCCATTCGGTTTCCTTCCTGCTGCGGGGGGCTTGCGGTCTGAATGCGGGGCGCGGGTGGGGCTGGAGCGCCGTTTCTGTATTTTCCCACTTGTCTCTGCACCGTCAAAACGTTCAGATGCCCGCGTCATATTTTTCTGGGAAGTGCTTTCACAAGCGTTTTCTGATACAGGCTTCGCCGACCAGTTCATCTGTTTTGATTTTCCAAGCGACAAATCATTTTGACGTACCGCATTGACTTCACTGTATGAATCTTGCATATGGACATCTGATTTTCTGGAGTTTCCAGAAAGAGTATCTGAGCCGTTGGAAGGATGTCGCATTGTATTAGAGGCTCTCTCTGGCGGTGATAAGGGCAATGACGGGTTCTCTTTGTGATGAGGATGCCGCGCCTCATTTACGCTGTTTTTTCTCGGCTCAGTACCGGTCGGTGTCTCGTTTGCCTCTGTCCCCCTACTGTTTTGATCCATCCGAGCCTGTCGACCAGGAATTTCCGCCGGCCGATGCAACGGCGGCCGTGTTGCACCGGCGGCGGATTGCTGCATAGTTCCTTGCGGCAAATTGGAAGCAGTCGTTTGTGTATCAGGTGAAATTGCAGAAAGACCTTTATGCTGCGGCGTTGAAGGAGTGGGGCGATCTTTCTGCGGCATTGCAGCACCATTGTTTTTCTTTTGCTGCGGCGTGTTTGGGTGAGCCTGTTTTACCGAAGCTGGACTCTCATCATCCGCCAAGATATCAATGTTTCCTCTCGCTGCCGGAAATGGCCGTGAAGGCGGTCCGGCTTGCGTATGCGGCCTGGTTCCTGCAGTGTGAGTTGTACCATGACCGCTTTTGTCTGTTTGGGACACAAAATTGCCGTTAGGAGGCATCTGATCTGCTTTGCCCTCAGCAGCTTTCTCCGTTGCTTTTGAAACGTATGCTGACCGTGAATGCGTTGCGGACCCATGATTCCTTTCGTTGGGAGCATAAGGTGGATGAAAGCCTTTGCCTTGAAAGCTCTGGGCCTGGCTCCAGTGCGTGCGGGCTGTCTTTGTAGCGGCAGCCGCAGCAGACCGCACTACATTCGCCAACAGGTATCCTGGATAGAGCCGCTCCCTTCCGGTATGCGCCGCATTCAGCCCCAACAGGCATACAATGTCATCAATCCGGCGCGCTACCTTGCATAGCCCACTGATGAAAATCACCCAGGGAATCAGCGTAACAGTGTTTGGGACTTTACTCATTGCCGAAAAAATCACTTTAAGGAAAAAAATATTTGTGACGCTGACAAAGCACATACTGGCAAACATTCTGCACCAAGACTTGAAGATATCTTCCGTAGATTTACTTCCACCCATGGCAAATGCGAGCGGAGCGAAAAAAGTAAGTATGCACACAACGACATACCGTTCACCAATTTCAAAAAACAGCTTGAAAACTTGAAACAAAAGAATGAGACCACATATAATCGCCAGCAGCCATCCGGCGGAAAAATCAAACAGACCTTCATCGATTGACGCAATCACCACACTGTCTGGCAGTTTCATAAAGGCAATGATATTGCTTGTGAGATCCAGCCCGATTTGGCAAATCTGAGGGCTGGCCAGCAACAGAAAAGAAAAAAGTGCACTTTTGCAGAAAAGAAATTTTGGATCTTCCGCTTCAATGCCGATTCCGCTTACCATACTTCGGAGAGATTGAAACACCAGATTTCCCAATAATAAAGCCCAGCCAGTCCCAATAAAAATATGCTGCAGCTCAACCACAACAGGCGCATGTTCTTTAAAATAGGCAGTGTCCATCCGAAATACATCCAGCAACACATCGCCAATAAAAGATACACACTCTAAAATCAAGTCATACGCCCAGAGCAGAAGGCCTTTGACGAGCAATTCTAACATAATCTCTCCTTCCCGTTCTGTGGCAAAATGCCTACAGGACCGGATGAAAATCTAATTTTCCACTTGCCTGCTGAGTTTCGCTTAAAACATAAAAAGCAGCGATTCTTAAGAATCAGCTGCTCGTGTCCGAAAAATATGATTGCGGCGTTTACATTGTGATTTCACAATTTCGGTCATATGCCTATAACCTCACTCGTAGAATTTTATAAAATCATGTATATAGGTTGCATGTGAATCTGTTTTTCTGCAAACAGCCGATTGGATTTCTCCAATCGGCTGTTTGGCATAATGATTTATTCTGTAATAGTATAGTGTGTATTTCGTGCCCTTCCATTCTGCTCTAATAAATTGCCTTTCACCATTTTTCGGATAACTCTGGCAGCAGTAGAAGCGCTCACTTCAAGCAATCCAACTACATCATTTTTTGTAATCGAACCATAGGTTCTGACGTATTCCAATATTTTTTCTTCTTCATCACCTAACTTTTTTTCAATGCTAATGGTATGCTGTGTGCCCGATCCCGATGCAGTCTTGTTTTCTGTTTCGTGTTTTGCGTTAACATTAGGTAGTATAATCTTAAAGGTATTTTTTGTGGTTTCAATCGCAGGTTTCTCCTGTATGCCTTCGTATGCCTGCATGATTTTGCCCATTCCGGTACCATACGCCTCAATTAAGTGAAGTCTGTAAAACACATTCGCAAGATCCTGATTTCTGCATACGGAAATGCCGACCATAACATCTTCCAGGTCAATTCCTGGCATCAACCCGCCAATAGACACAAACTCAATCCGGTCTGCATAAATACTGATCAAGGCGCTTGAACTAAAAGCATAATCACGATGGACAAGCAGATTTAGTAGTGCTTCTCTGACTGCGATTTCTGGATAGTCTCTAACATCAGTCCGATACAGCTTCTCTATGGTTGCACGGGTCTGATTACGGAAATCAATAAAATCATACACTTCATTCATCTGTTGCATCAACGAGCCATTAAACTCCCGGCGATCCTTAAAAATCGTTTGGTCTGTCCCTTGAAAGACTGCGACTTTGATAGTATGCACACATTGGTCAGACAGAAGCAGTGCTAAATTGCTGTAAAGTCCATCCTGATCAATCAATTTCAAAGTGCGCATTTGCTGCGGCCCAAATTCGGTTTTCCGCAGCGTAAATTCTTTTTGCGTTTCCTCAAACGTAAGGTCCTGATTTAAAGAACGCATGGCTTCAAAACGGTCCCCGTCCGTTTCTTTTATCATGCGTCGGATTGCTGTATCAGTCGCAGGAACCGAAGAATATCCCTGGCGGACATATACGCCTTCCGGGCGCATTCCTTTACTTGCAAGATAATAAGGGCGATCCGTTCCACGCTGAATAGCCACGGCAACAATATTTTTCCCATTTTCTACGATGGTTTCGTAGTGCAAAAACATTGTTACATCTGGTTTGATCGCATCCCGTACCATATTGCTGATCTGCAGAGAGACACTGTCTGTGTTATCCAATCCGACAACTGTGCCATCATCTCGGACCCCTATATACAGTTTGCCGCCATCACAATTTGCAAAAGCAATGATTTCTTTTTTTATATCGTCAACTACAACCTCTTTCAGTTCTACGGTTTCACTTTCCTGAAAAAGCATAATGCCATCTCCTTTGGATATGAATTAGTGTATTTATCATACCAAATCAAATCAATCAAATCAATCCATTTGACTCGATTTTTGACACGATTGATTGGATAAATGACACGATAGGACGATTTAGATGAGGCTTTTGTCCTGGATATGGTATTATAATATTATTGTGGACATTTTACCGACTTTCGTCGTTATTATGCTGCAGCAGTACTGAAGCTCATTACGGCTCCAGTGTCGCCAAGCCTGAGAACAGAGGGGCAACGTATGCGATAAAGGCGCCGATACCGTTGATAATCGCCCATGCGATCCATATTCTTTTCAACCAGTCCCACGCCTGGTCAACTCTTTGCTGGCGCCCTCCCGAGAACTTACAGCCTAAAACAGCGACCGCACTCATCAACCCTGCAAGCAGTGTACTGATCCCCACGATTTTTTGATAGATGTCGGTAATAATCGAGCGTCCCACGGTCCAGATATCATCCACCGCAAAAGCAGACGGTGTACAGACAAAGGCCAGAAGGACCACGCTCATTATCAGCACATAATATTGGGGCATTTTGCAACAGTGCCGATATACAATTTTTTTGATTCGTTGTAATGTCATTTGAACTCCTTATAAAAATGGCCTCCCTATATACCGGGAGGCCATTCGATATAAAAATCAGATTCCGGTTTTGGGTAATTTCCCTTTTGGCACCGCATAGATAACCGTCACCCAGCAATCTTTGTCGATTACCCATTCATCCCCACGTTCACCGCCGACATCCGTGCAGTTTTTAAAGCGGTATTCATGCGGCAGATCGGGGTGTACCAAGCAGGTAATGTATGGATTCGTCACAGGTTCAAATCCGGGCTGAACGGTGCCGAAGTCAAAACGGATTTCCGTTATCACTTCGCCAGCCTTTAATTTGAGCGCAGAGGCAGAACAGTCGATGGTGTTGTTCGTGCCGGTCGAAAGTCTTTCTGCCAGAACACGTTCCTCCGAAACGAGATTGGTTTTGTAGTAAATGGCATATTTGAGTTCCTCATTCCACGTTCCCGTCGAGATGGACCGCAGCGTCACCGCATCCGTAGGCAAAATGTCTCTCCAATAGAAGTTATCCAGCGGCACGTTTGATTCATTTCGGATGTCAGAGAAATCGTACCGAATCGTATCGCCCGGCATCGCTTCGATGTTGCCAACCTTTTTGACGTCGACACCGACCTCCTCATTCGCATTCTCCACCACGAACTTGACTACATCTCCATGTTTCTTGATTTCTGCCCAAAACACCTTACCGTTCAGCAGATAGTGCTCCGGTGCCTGTACCTCCCGAATCCCAACGATCTGCAGCGGAAGCGGCTTCGACGTGGCGACTCCGCGCGCATCGGTAGTAATCGTGTCCAGCACCTCATTATTGAGGTCAAAAATCTCGAAGACCGCTCCCTCCAGTGCGCTGCCCTCCGGCAGCTTGGTGATGTCGTTGTACTCGGCTGATTGCTTGATGATTTGGATCTGTCCGCGCTCCGGTTCATTTTCCCACACCAATTCAATCAGTTTGCCACTCTCCAGTTCCACTGTTCGGATATCATCGGGATCGACGACATAGCCTTCCGCTTGAATTTCCTTGATTTTGATTTTTTCGGGCAGCAAATTTTCCTCAAAAAGGATTTGCCCTTGGTCATCCGTCGTATATTCTCCAATCAGCTTATTGGTTTGCGCATCATAAATCAAAAATGTCACGTTGGGAATTGGTTCGCCAGTTTCTTTATCCACTTTCTTCAGCAAAAAGCTTGCCAGCTTTTCGTTCTTTATCGTGATTGTCGTTGTCTTTCCCCAGGAAAGGTAGACATCGTGCACCGTATTGTCGGGACGGTAAGATGGTGCCGGCGAGATTTCCTGCACCTGATAATGGCCCTCATTGATGCCCGTCAGTACAATACGCCCAGCGGCCGATGTAGTGTAAGTCCCGACCTCACGCCCCAAGTCGTCTGAAACCTTGAACTGAACGCCGCTGAGCGGCTCCTTAGTAGAGCGGTCAATTTTCTGGATAATCAGATAGGGGTACGGGTCATTCTCAAAAATCAGTTCATTTGCCTTCCCTGACTCCAGTGTGATCCTCCTTTCAGTCGGATCCAGCCTGTATTCCGGCAGCGTCTTCACCTCACGGGCAACGACCGTTTTTTCGGCCTCCAACGGTACATAAATACGTCCTGTGCTGTCTGTCGTATAGGTGCCGATCATCTCTCCGGTTTCCCAGCGCAGTTCAATATCAACACCACCAATGCCTTTTCCGGAAATACTGTCTTTTTTCAAAATAGTAAGTCCTGGTACAAGCTTATTGACAAAGGTGAGTGTTGCTATCTTGCCTTCTTCCAGCAGCACGTCCTGCGGGGTCATATCCAGAAGGAACCCAGGGACTGTTTGAGATTCATAACAGGTATACCAGCCGGGCTCCAAATCCGGCAACGAGATAAGTCCGGCGGAATCGGTTTTGTAAGTGCCAACAACTTCTCCTGTTTTGCACTGGATTGTGATGGCGACTCCTGCAATGGGAATACCATCTTCCGACACCTTGCGGATTTGCAGTCCGGGCAGGGGACTGTTTTCCAATTCAAGGATGGCTGGCTCGCCCCGCTTCAGCTCTATTTTTTTAGGTGTATTATCGAGTTGGAATCCTGCCGGGGCTTCCAGTTCTTCACAGATGAACCAGCCGGGCTCTACGTTGGGGACGGTAATATATCCTCCGCGTCCTGTCACAAAATCCCCTACAAGGCTGCCGTCCATGCGCGTGACACGGATTTTCGCCCCGGCCAGCGGGGTGCCATCTGTACTGACTTTTTTGATGATCAACGGAGAGGCCGGCGTGTTTTCCACGGTGAGTGAGGCTGTTTTCCCCGGCTCAAGCAGGACTTCCCGTGGCTTATCAACAAGCAGATAGCCATCCGGACTTGAAACCTCTGTGATGCGCACCCGGCCTGGATCAAGTTGGGAAAGATGGATACGGCCCTCCGAATCACTCTGAAATGTCCCAATTTCCCGGCCGTCCACATACTCCAGTCGGAAAGCAGCGTAAGGCAAGGGCTCTTTGGTAATAGAATCAATTTTCAGCAGGTCCAGGGATGGCTTTTTCCGATTCTCCACCGTCACCGTGGTCACTTGCCCGGGTTTCACCTCGACGGTAAGCTCTTGATCATTCAGAATGTATCCGTTGGCTGCGATAATCTCTCGAATCGTGAAATACTCTCCATCCTCGTCGATGTCGATGCCGGTCAGCCGCGCAACACCGTCGCTGCCGGTGACGATATCTTGATAATCCTTGGAGCCGCGGCGGGCTATACGGAATGTAACGTTGCTTAATTTAATGCTGGGATCATCTGCATCCACTTTTAAAATCTCAATGGATGGCTTTGCGTAGTTTTCCAATGTGATTTCTGTTGTCTGACCCGCTTTCACCTGGACGACATGCGGGGTAGGGTCCAAAATATAGCCCGGGGGACAGGAAACTTCCCGAATTTCATACCATGCGTCGGGCTGTACATTTTCCAGTACGGCGACACCTGATGCTCCAGTGGTGACTGTCTGTACTTTATCTCCTCCGCGTTCAGAAATTTCAAACGAAACGCCGCTGATGGGTGTTTTGGTGCGAGCGTCCAGCTTTGTGATTTGAATGGATGCATAGCGTTCGTTATGATATGTCAATTCTCCGCTGGGATGTTCGGTGGAGATGACAATCTCTTTTTTAGGGTCTGCGTCCAACTTATGATGCACCGGCGGTGAGATTTCCGTACAGATATATGTCCCTTGCCACGGTACGGAAACCGTTAAGCGGCCCGATCCATCCGTTGTGTAAGTCCCAAGCGTTCCTTTTTCAGTGTGCCGAATTTCAAACTGTGCGCCGGCGAGGGGTATATTGGTACCGGATTCCAATTTGACGATGGTAATTTGGTACTGCCCAACGTCTTCAGTCGACAGTCTGAAATATGCGGGGACCGGATCCAGCACATCAGCTGTTGCCCGAATCTGGTCTTCCCCATCCAGAGAACACCAGTAAATCAAGCTGTTCGTTTCGCCCAAGGCCCCCTTAAAAGAGGAAAACAGCGTTCCGGCCGAAATGGCATCGGAAGAAGCTATATGCAGCGTCTGATTTTCTTTGGAAAAGGTGACGCCTGCTTGGTCTGAAAAGTTGAAATCGCTGAGGTCACAGTTGGGGTTGGTATTCACTAGATCCAGTTTATATTCCCCGGGAATTCCCGGTACTTTATGCACCGGTGCAAGGGTGCTGAAAAAATGAGCAAACGACGGCACTTCTTTATGGGCACGCATTTGTGCGAGAATTTGTTCATAATAAGGTGCCGCCGAAGAATTGTACCCAATTACTGCATTGTAAATGCCCTTGTTGATGCAAGTGTAGGATTCCAAATCCATATAGCCCCGTGTAATTTCCCAAATGATGGTCTGCGTGGCAATGTGATAAGGAATATTGGAAAGATCTTGTGCGCCATAAAGCATCGCATATCCAATCGAATATACCTGCGCACTGTTGAGCTGATCATACTGAATCGTGCCGTAAGGTTTACTTCCATGGGTATTAAGATTTTCGGGTTCAACACAATACGCAACTCTGCCGTTGATGGTAGCGGTAGGCCACGTCTCCAAATTCACGCTCCCATTTCCCTGATTTGCGTCATATTGGTATCCTGGATTATAGGTCCATTGCAGTTTTCCCTCACTGGCCGCGGAGGTAAAATATGAAATGCCGTTTCGATTTACTATTGTTACTGGCGTAAACGTATCCTGCTCCATTCCCCCGTCAGCGGGAATGGAAGTGCTGCTGCCCGCAGATTCAGCCGTGTTTTCGCTGTTACTCCCTAAACTGGATGCCGAAGAAGAGCTTACCGTTGACTGCGGAAGATTTTCAGCACCCGGGTCTGAGGCAGAAGCTGAACCACCGTCTGTTGACTGCGGAATGCTTTCAGAAGAACTGCTGCCGGAATCAGGGCTGGTTGACTCCGATGGACTGGAAGCAACACCTGGCTGAATCGATTCGGAAATCAAATCTTCACTCTCTTCATTGGGGACAACAACAATATCAGCATTGTGCTGAGAATCCTCTTGCGTCGTTGAGTCGGAAGCTGCATTGTCTGTAACCGTGATTTCAGCATCCGCAAATGCAGTTGGCACCATGCCGATGCACAATACGAGAAGCAGCAAAAACGGAACAATCCGTCCTTTTATCAATTTCGTCATAGGGTTCCTCTTTCCTGCCTGCTGCGGAAAGGGAGGAGAAAGCGCCTTCCTATCGCTGCGTCCCAATGTCTGCAGCAGACGTATTTGGTTGTATCGCGGAAGGGGAAGGTGAAAATGAAAACCGCCCATCTCTAAAAGAGATAGACGGTTTTCATTATGAGTGATGATAAGATGTAAGCAAATGATCAGCCGTACAGCACATAGATTTTGTTGCCATCCTGTACGATGTTATAGACGGGCGGGTGATCCTGTTCGACCGTACCCATCATACCGACGATCTGGTCGATACAATAATAAATATCGCTCTGCGCAGAATCCTGCGACCGGACCGTGATGTCCACCGGATTGAAATATCCTGCATTGCCAATCGTCAGTGAACTGTTGACACCCATATTCTTACCGAATGCATAAGCATGGCCGTTAGCAATCAGTGTACCGGTATCCACTGCGGGCGGCTCGGCAGTCCCAATGGCATCGGAAGGTGTAGATGCTTGTCCGTTCCCTGCGGCTGCACCGCCGCCGGATGCCACTGCCTGTTGGGCTGCTTGAGTACCGGCCCTGCTGTCTGCGGCTTTCTGCTGTACCGCTCTTCTTTCAGCAACAGCCTGCTCAGCGGCCCGCTGTTCTAACGCAGCATTGGCCGTTTCCAGCTCTGCATTGACCTCATCAAGCTGTTTCTCCAACTCTGCGATTTGGACGCTGTACCTCTCTTCCACGATCTTTTCGGTCGCTGCTACAGCGGCCTCGCGAACAGCTTCCTCATCAACAGGGTCGTTTGTGTGGATCTGGTACAAGTCGTTATCGACGGTCACCACCTTACCGCTGGGTATTTGTTCCCAAGGCATCCACACATGCCCCAGGATACTCACAGCAGTAAATCCAACCTCGCCGCTTTTGGCGTCGAGTGGTCTAATAGCCATAAGGCAAACGCCAGCCATGATAGCCGGCAGGACGAAAAGAAGTCCACCAATTTTTAAAATCTTTTTTGCTTTGTGCATGCAGAAGTTTCACCTCCTTGTACTACCAGTATATAGGGAAAAAGGGAGATTTCAAGATGTCTGCGGAACTTTATTTTTTCGGAAAAATACCCGTAAAATTCAGACTGCACAATCCCGGTCTATTCGCACTGCAATGCGTTGTACGCATGACTTTTTCTGTATTTTGACCACTGTCGAAACGCCTTTTGACCACTGTCGAAATGCCCTTCTTGTTGTTGTTAACTGAAAATATAGAGAATAAGATGTGAACTTCCTGCCGATATGCAGAAGCCTTACATTAAAAAGGGAGTGAACTGCGAAATGAGTGATGAACATTACCCCGCAGGTATTGATTTCAGTCGGCGATAAAGCAAATTTATTCGTGTTTTTTCAGACATTTTCAACAAACTTAACTCAACTTGAAAGCTGCATTCATCGACTCGGGACAAGTATTGGGATATTCTTCCTGTGCAGTTATTTGCAAGGAGGAATTAGTATGTTTATCACTCGAAGGCCCTCGCGCGCGGAGCTGAGCATTTTAGGCAAGTTGCTTCGGAATGCCCGCGATGTTCAAGGTTACACCCAAGAAATGATTGCGGAAACGCTTGGCTGTTCCGTCCACTGGGTCAGTGACATTGAGCGGGGTAAAAGCCACCCAAACTGGCGTGATGTTATTCATTATGCCACGATTGTGAAGCTTGACCTAACGCTTTTTATCGAGGAGGCTGGACTGAATGTTCTTGTACCTTCCCGTTGAACAGAGACTCTACTCTCCTTATTTAGGCTGCTATCATACGTTTGGCATTGAATCTTTACTTATCACTGCACAGCAAAATGTACAGGTTGCTTTTATTCCCGATGTCTCCACTGATGAGGCAACCGTTTCGCTGATCGCTTGCCGTTGTACCTGCGGCCAACTGGCTCCTATTCATCTGCTGGGTATCATAGAAGATTCGATTTAAGTCTTCTTTAACTGCCCTTTGGCCCACCGAGCGTGGGCTTTCTTGTTTTATTGGGTTCCGATGACTAAAACTCTACCGCTTGAACGACCAAACGTTTATCATCCTGTCCTACCACGCAGGTAATCAGCGTAACACGGTTGTCCTCCGTGCGGCCTAGATAGGACCAATCATCGTCGCCGATTATTTCAATGGTGTCTACTGTGTAGTACCTTATTCCAAGTGTCGTTTCATATGCAATCACATCTCCCTTTGCGATGCGAGTGAGCGGGCCGAACTGACTTTTATAATTATGCCCGGATAAACCAATGTTTCCGTTCCATGCCGATGTGCTTTTAAAGTGAGCCGCACCTTTTCGCATATCTTCCATGGCATCATCGGTTTCAAAAACCGCCATCCGGATGCCTACTGCAGGGATTGTAATGGTTCCAATTGATCCATCTTTTTCCGCTACCGTTTCCGGCAGAGTAAAATCAGCCGCGCCGGCAGCACCGTCGTCGGACCATACTTCCTCGGGAGATGCAGCTGCGGTAGCTTCCGCCTTGACTATATGAGGTTCTGCGGAAGCCGTATAAGCGTAGGATACCGGCAGTTCGATACGCCGCATAGGCTTGATGAGCAATAAGTAGCCTACTCCGATTACAACGGCCAGCAGAACCGTGAGAAAACCGTTTATTTTCCATAGCATTTTTCTGGACGGCATAATTACACCTCATTATCTGTATCATCCTCATTCGGGCAGGGAACCGGCATTGCTTCCAAATGGAGCTTGTAGCTTCGTCCAGTGTCGATAATCGTCTGCTCTCTTACCGTCCCGTCAGCGCAGAGGATACGCAGACGCTGGTTGTGCAGCTGTTTTGTACTCCACCGGTCCAGCGTAATGATATACTCGGAAGAACGCGACTGTACAGCAGACGGAGTGATATCTACAATCGGATCAATGTATGACACACGGACCCGGCGGACAATACGGAACTCGCCGTCCAGAAGCGCGTAGATTTTTGCATTTTTTCTTCGTTTCCACAGGACGACAAGCAGCGTAGCAATGACCGCTGCTGTTCCGACCGCAGCGATATATTTCATATAGGGCACTGGTAGTGTGCTGCCTTCATAAATCACTTCATAGACACTGCCATCCAGTGTTACCCTGCGGACCTCTCCTAAGTAAAGTGCCTGAGATGTATAACCGGTTACTTTGCTTCCAGAGGCCAGTCCTGTATATGTGGCATTCGCCATAAAGGAACCGTTGCCCATAGCCCGCCAGTCCACGCCTGCCAGGCTGAGTGAAGCACCATTTTTTTCAGCGGTTTTTGGGATATAGGCAATATCATTACGGTCCAGGTTCGGATATTCTCGTGTATCCGATACTGTGTAACTGTAGTTTTCATGTCCGGCCTCTACCGTCGTGATGCTGTCAGACTGCAGCAGCAGTTGGCCGGAATAACCATCCTGCTCATAGTCAATCATTGGCTGAAGTTTACTCATCGCGCCGCTTTTTTCTTCATGATCAATCGACACCATTTGGCTGACCTGTTTTGTTTCCTCTGTCTGGTTATCCCGAATTTTCACAGTATCCCGGTGCGTGTACAGCATTTCCCCATCCTCAAAATCAGCCTCAGTCAGCTTTTGCACATCAAAATTCACTGGAACTTCATACGTTTTGACAATCAGATTGCGGCTGCCCTCCTGGGTGTACTCCACATTTGTCAATACAGGTTTTTCTGTGACGGAGTTTGACGCTGTAGCATATGCTCCATTATTCTGTGTCACCGTCACGACCTCGCCATCCGCGCCGGAAATAGGCTCCTCTGCATAATACAGGGTGTTCGAACACAACAGGCATACGCACAATATCATTGTTATAATACGCTTCATAACATAACCTCTTTTCTAAATAATATCAGTCCTCATATACTGATTACAGCGTCTGTCAATGCCTCCTTTCCCAAATGCAGTTCTATCTTGCACTCTGGATGCTGCTTGATTTCCGACAACATGACCAAAGAGCGCTCCAGCGCTTTATGGGTATCACGGTCCCGCTGTTTAACAAAGGGTGCGAGTAAGATGATGTCTTTATTTGCGTCAAACACAAAAATAACGCGAAACAAAATCCGAATCCTTTCTCGGTATTCGTAAAAGCCCATATATCTCTCAATTGTGAAATGCTTCACATGAGGTTCCGTGCGGTAGCTGGGGAAGATGGCCAGGCAACGGATCCCTTTCCAGACCTTTTGCTGCATCTTTGCAGGGAGTTCTTTATAAAAAGAAAAGAACGGCACATGGCCGTTCTTTTCGCAGTAAACATATACCCTATTCACATCTATTTGCCTCCTTCTCAGTATCCGGACATTCTTTATGCCGGTTTATCAGACGCGAAATACAATTTCAGAGCGTTCTCCAAAATCATGTCAATCTGTGCCTCTGTCATATCCTTGAAATAGCTGTCGAACCAGGCTTTCGGCAGACGATATTTTTTTCGCATATTGCTGACCGGCCGCGCATCGTTCTCGAATAGCTTCTCCACTTCTGGCTGGAGAGTCCCACCTCCTTCAATCAGCTTACGGATAGCCTCTGCTTGTGCATTTGTGATTTTTATTTTCCGCGCTGCGACATACTGGTACAGTTCCTGTTGAACCGTCACCGGAAGGCTGGCGATGGTTGCCGCTGCCGAACAGGATACTTTTTTCTGATCAAGCAGTTTCATCCACGACTCACACAGTGAACGCAGCTTCAAATACATCTGCACATCTGCCTCACAAAGTCCGTATGCTGAAGCAATCGCACGACGGGATTTTTCAAGGTGATGGAATTTAATCACCTTACCGCCGAGTTCAATCTCACCTTCTTCTTCGTCATTCAATTGGGCATAGCACCGCATTTCCCGCAAGCCATCATATTGGACACACAACGCCCGGCACTTCTGGCTCGGCAGCATGTCCTTAAAATTGTCTTGAATATTCGTATCCATCAAGAATACAGATTCTTCACCGGGAAGCAGCTTTCTTTTTACAATGGCACGAATATGCGTATGCTTTGCGACCTTACTGGCACATAGTCTGCGGTGCCCAGCCAGCATCTGATACCGTCCACCTTCGCCGAGTTTGACAAATACGGGTTGTAAGACACCGTTTCTTTCAACGCTTTCCAAAAAGGCTTCATCCAAACTTTCCGGGGTGACAATACGAGGATTTAATGGATGCGGGTCAATCAGATCCACTGGCAGCAGTTCTACACGTTCCTTTGTCGGCATGCCGTTCATCGGTATGTTCCCTTCCAGTAATGCTCCAAAATTACGCTGATTTTCCATTTCGTTTTTCACCTCCAGCCTGCTTTAGATACTCATTAGCCAGTTTCGCGTAAGCAATCGCTGCGTCGCTCGATGGTTCATACTCAAAAATAGAAGCGGCATGTTCTACCGCGCGGGCCACCGATACACGCTTTGGTATCCAGTTGTTAAAAAAAGGGAGCTCTCTTTTTACATGCGCTTTGGCATCTTTCAAAAGTTTGTTTAAATCTGTCTCACGTACATCAACACGGTTGAACAAAACTCCCCTCACTTGAATTTCCCGATGCATGCGGCGGCTGATCTGATCAATGAAATTCATGATTTTGCTTAACCCCGCAAGAGAATTTTTCTCGGGAAAAGCCGCCAGAATCACCTCGTTGGAGGCCATCAAGGCATTTACCATCAACTGTCCCAGTGATCCGGGACAATCAATCAAAATGAAATCATATTGCCCGGAAATCTCCTGTAAAATTGAGCTTAAAATCATCTCCCGCTGATATGCTTGTATCATCAGCGTCTCCAGATCGGCCAATTCCTGGGTAGCTGGGAGAAAATCAAGTCCATTGGGATTTTCGCGGATACATTCAGCCGTATCTAAAAAATCGTCTGTATCCATGATATATGGCCGCATAGCATCGCACAGTGTATTGTTTTCGGCGTCTGGTTCTGCAATCCCAAGCTCTGCGGTCAAGTCGCACTGGGCATTAAAATCAACGAGCAGAACCCGGTATCCTTTTTTCATCAGTGCGTATCCAAAATTATGTACAGTGGTCGTTTTTCCAACACCGCCTTTATCGTTGGTGACGGAAATTATTTTTGTTTCATTCATACGCTCAGCTCCTACAAGTATATTTGGTGGGAAGATAGGACGCTCCTTTATGACTGCTTTTAAAACTTCATCCGTTTTGTGTTGTTTGTATTGTTGGTGCAACCCGTGTGCAATTGAGTAAGGAATAGCGGCTAAGCCATGAATTTCTATACAACAGAAATTCGTAGAGCTTATGTGCAGCCGCTCTCTAACGATTCGTATGGGTTGTGTGCAGTCCTTAAATATTTTCCATCAAAAAAGCGCGGTGTTTTGGGAAAAACACTGCGCTTCCTTATTCAAGGCACTTGGTTTTTTTCGCTGAAAATGAGAGACAAATTTTACAAGAATATTTTTTCACAAAAATCTGTATTTAATCCAACCTTATGAAGTGTATCAGAAGCCTTCATTTGCTCGGTGATTCGTTCCAGGAAGTTTTGTGCCTGCTCATTCAAAGCGATCAAATGTGTCCAGAGCAAACCGATGGGGAACAAGTCATTGTAGCGGATAAAATGATGCTCCGTTTCCTGTAATTCTTGCCTTCACATTTTTGACCTCGTTTTACCTAAGACTTTGTCACACCGAGGTTCCAATTGGTGTAGTAGTGGTGTAGTAGCACCATTTGAAGGCCCGGAACCCCTTGATATTACAGCACTTTTTTCGTTTTTAGCAGATATTGCCGTGGCAGACGAACAGTATTCTGGTCATTGCTTCCACATTCCTTTACCGCTCTACTTTGCGCTGCGGGCGGTCCGCTTCCAGCAGCTTTTCTTCCCCAAAGACATCCAGTGGGGAGAAAAGCTCCATGCGCATGCCGTCCCCGCTGGAGGCAAAACGCATTTCAAAGGCATGGGGCGTATTCAGGCTGC
>PPYF01384935.1_pt1 | contig 43700 bp, 40 predicted proteins | sample 1559871 | NCBI WGS metagenome assembly PPYF01 (sample SAMN08240021, study PRJNA423297) | Human gut metagenome, whole genome shotgun sequencing project.
TAGCTACTATGCAAACGCTGTGGCATGGGCGGTGGAGAACGGCGTCACAAACGGCATTGGTGATGGCCTGTTCGGGCCGAACAATAGCTGCACCCGCGCACAAATCGTTACTTTCCTTTTCAGAGCCTATCAGGGCAAGTAAGCTGAATCCCGAACGAGTGTGCGTGGAATAGCCAAAGAAATATTGTTTTTAACCGCAAGGCGGCTCCTCTTTGGAGCTGCCTTGCGGCTTTTCTATAATATCGCCAGAAGTTCAAAATTCGACTGTAATCGAGCAAAATCAGACGATTACCGCCGGGCATTGTAGAGCGATTGTATGACACAAAACGGCATTTATCGTGTATGATTGAGATACGGAGGATATGGATGTTTACACGGAATTTTTATCTGACGACCGTTTGTACAACAATCCCCTGCCATCCCATTTTTACAGTAAAAACAGAAAATTGGGGTATCCCTAACGGCTGGATTTAGCTCCAGCATAGCAGAGGTCTTGTGCCAAGACCTACCGCTGGCCGAGAGGCCCGCCCCTGCTGCCCTTTCTCTGTTCTTATCCTAATTTCTAACAGGAGGGGTATCAAATGCCTTTAGTTTATTATGTGCCTGAGTATGAACGAGACGCTTCGCAGACCCCGTTGGATGCCGAACGCCTGTTGCGGCTTCTCGGTGTGAGCGGCAAACTGACGGGTTTCCGCTATGCGGTCTACATGGTGGAGCAAGTTCGGGATCAGCCGGAGAATATGATTCTTATTACCAAGCGCCTCTACGCACAAACGGCGGCGCATTTTCAGACCACGCCCAGTTGCGTCGAGCGCAATCTCCGCACGCTCATTCAGAGCTGTTGGAATTATCCTGACCACAGCTTTTTGAACCTGATTGCCGGGGCTGAATTGCGACAGCCGCCGACCAATTCCCAGTTCATCGACATTCTGGCCGCTTACCTGAGAAACTGACTGAAAGGGAGAAAGGCGGCGCTGCCGCCTTTCTCTTTTGCCTGTCACCGGAAATGTGGCTCAATTTGAGACAGATTTCGACACTACCGCCATTCGGCACGAATGTATCGGCAACGGTGCATCTGTGCGGGCTGGCGACAGTCCGAGAATTGAATAGGTCTATTGGATACATCCGATATGCGCCCGAAAGGAAAGCCGTGCGGGATTGAGCAGGCCATGATCCCAACTTGAGAGAGGAGGTATAGGGGGAGCAGCCTTCCGCGCACAAACAAGCCGTGGCTGGCTTGGGGGCGATGACCCGCATATCGGGGAGATACGATTGTCCAGCCTCAGTCCGAGCGTTGAAACGGCCTTGAAAGGCCGTGAGCCGTCGCAGGCAAAGGGGGCAACCTGTGAGAACCGCAGGGGGTGAAATTCCCGTGTAAGGTGTGCCAGCACCGTCCAATATGTTCCTGAAATGTACCTGCCAACAAACAAAAGTACATCAAAGGCCGCGCCTGCATGAGGGCGCGGTTTTTGTCGATTTTAGACTGAGAAAAAAGTGCCAGGCAGCCCTACTGCCCGGTTAAATTGTTTTTAGATGGAAATAATGCTTTTAGGGAGGTGCAACCTTGGAAAAGCAAGAAAAGCAACACAAAATTGGAGCTGCAACCTATGTAATCGAGAGAGTGTTTACCAGCAACAAAACGCCGCAAGAAGTGGTGGCGGAGGAAATCATTACCACGGCTAAAAAAGTCGATTTTTTTGACCACTCAGGAAAGAAAATGGTATAATATTAGTGTAAATGAGTGGTTCCAGAAAGGAGGACATCATGCGGAACCACATCAAACTCGCTGATATTTACTGCCGCTTATCCGATGAGGAAAAGAAACATAAAAACGAGTCCGAGAGCATTACAAATCAACGTGCAATCATTAGGGACTATTGTGAAAAGCACGATATTATCATCGTAAAAGAATTTGTAGACGATGGCTATTCTGGCGGCAATTTTGAGCGCCCTGGCTTTCAAGCGATGCTGGATCATCTTTCGACCGGAAAGGCCAATATGGTCATTACAAAAGACCTTTCCCGGCTTGGCCGTGACATGACGGAATCAAGTTACTACGCAGAACGCTTTTTCCCTGAAAACGGTATTCATTATCTGGCTCCCGGTAATGACTTTGACTCCATGGGAGACAACCTGATGGCACCGTTCCAATTTGCCATGAATGATGTGTACCTGCGTGATACTTCCAGAAAAGTCAAGCAGACGTTAGACATGAAACGGAAGAAGGGCAAGTATGCAGCTTGTCCGCCATACGGCTATAAAAAAGCGGAGCGTACCACCGACCAGCTTGTTCCCGATGAAAATACAGCACCAATCGTCCGACAGATTTTTGAATGGGCATCAACGGGACTTTCAACGCGAACGATTGCAAACAAGCTGAACGAACAATGTATCATCCCGCCTTTGAAATACAGGGTTGAATATCGTGATAAATTCACCCCACAGGGAGCATCCAGAGCGTCAGACTACTGGAACTATACTACGGTTAAGCGTATCCTGCGAAATCGCGTCTATTTGGGACACACCGTACTTGGGAAAACCCGTAAGGTCAATGTGAAGTCCAAAAAGAAAATCTCTATTCCACAGGAAGATTGGTGCTTTACAGAAAATACCCATGAGCCATTGGTGACACAAGAGCAATTTGACCGAGCAGAACATTTCCTCGGAGAAAACACAAAGTCCCATGCGGCCAACCCTGCATTTCGCCACAGTATTTTTGGCGGGATCGCATACTGCGCTCACTGCGGCACAGCGATGTGTTCCGGTGGTTCGGTCTACAAGGGTGAACGCGCAAAGTATTGGTATCTTGTTTGCAATAACTTGACAAGTCGAACACGAAACCGCTGTGAGCATGGTGCCCGTATCCGGTATGATGACCTAATGGAGATCATTCGGCGTGATTTGAACGAGCTGTTGTCATTTGACGATGATGATATTGAGGCCATCACACAGGCGGCTATTCAACAATCTAATGCTTCGCTTGGCGTCGGTGAGGACAAGGAAAAGTCATTGGCCGATATAGAAATAAGGTTGAAGCGTATTGTCAAGATGATTGAACGAGCGTACCGTGATAACGCAGCCGGAAATTTAAGTGATGAATTACTGGATCAAATGATGGAGCGATTTGGAAAAGAGCGTCAGGAGCTTGAAGAACAGCGTGACAGATTGATTGAGGATACTTCGGAAGAAAGCAATATCCGCGATGCGTATGACTTGTTTTTTGACCTCGCCAGACGCTATTCCCATATCGAAACTTTAGATCGAGATATTCTTCATACCTTCATAGAGCGAATAGAAATTGGTGAAAAAATCTTGCCAGACGGTTTAACGATTGCTGGGCCGCGAACTCCCTACCGGCAAAGTATTCGTATCTTTTACCGCTTTATTGGAGAAATCGCAAAAGACCCTGTACGGAATGTAACAAGGGTAGCAAATCTTTAAGAGGTCAAAAAACATCAAACCACCTTGATGTGTATTGACTTCAAAATAAAACTGATTTTTTGTGGTGAATACACACCAAGGGAGGTTGGCGTCAACCTCAAGCAGGGCTACAACGGCGATCTGACCTCCCGCGAGGCCGGCTCTGTCGGCGGCCAGATGGTCAAGAAGATGATCGAGAGCTACGAGAAGAACCTGTAAAAAAGGCTCTTTCGCAAATCGCAGACAAAGGGCGCGGCCAACAGGCCGTGCCCTTTTTGCTGTGATGGACGAAATGACAGAAGATATTCTGCAAAGCCTTCCGGCACGCTCGCTCCGCGCGGGAATATTTTCCATTCCCGCGCGGAGGAGACAAAAGGGCAGGGGACTTGCCGCCCTTGGTGCTCATTTTGCGCAATTTATTTGCAAAAATACCTTATTGCATTTTCTGCTGATTTGATATAAAATTTCGATAACTGTGCATGTATTACTTCAAACGGAAACATACGCGCGCGGGAAAGCGGCGAACCGCGGCGGGCGGCCTGCCGGAATACGCAGGGAGGTGTCCGTATGCGCGCCATCGAGCACTTTAAAACCATCACGCATCATCGCCATCTGGTGCAGCAATACTGTTTTCGCCTCGGCCTGTACTATCAGGGGTTAACGCATGACCTGAGCAAATACAGCCCCTCGGAATTCTGGCGCGGCGTCAAGTATTATCAGGGCTACCGCAGCCCGAACGACGCTGAGCGGCGCGAAAACGGCGTGAGCCTTGCGTGGCTCCACCACAAGGGACGCAACCGCCACCACTTTGAATACTGGATCGACTACTGTATTGCCGACGACGGTAAGGTCGACATGGGCGGGTGCAAAATGCCGCTCAAATATGTAGCCGAAATGTTCTGCGACCGCATTGCCGCCTGCAAGGTCTATCAGGGCGACAAATATACCGACGCCTCGGCCTACGACTACTACGAAAAGTCGCGCGGCCATATCCTCATCCATCCCGAGACCGGCGAGCTCATCGGCAAGATGCTGCTCGTACTCAAGGAGCAGGGCGAGGACGCGGCGTTCGACTATGTGCGCGCTCTTCTGCGCGAGGAAAAGCAATGTCCGACAAAATGAGAAAACTGTCAGAAGATCGCTTGCAATCCTGCATATTTCAGAGTAAACTATTTTCATTATAGAATTTTAACAGAGGACGGACAAGAACCAATGACTCATCCCTACAAGACGCGCGAGGGCGGCGCGACGGTAACGATCTTTGTACCCTACGATTGCCGGAACCACTGCCCGTTTTGCGTGAACAAGCAGGAATACGCCCATGCTGAGGGCTTCAGCGTGGAGGCAATCCTCAAGAGCATCGCCGTGATGGACGAGATCACGCCGCGCTGCGACTTTGTTTTCACCGGCGGCGAGCCGTTTGCCAACTTAAAAGCGCTCCAGCGCATGCTCGACGCCATCCCCACGACCCACAAGGTCTATATCAACACGACCTTCCCCGTGCAGCCCGGGTGCAGCGCGGAGGAGATGATCGCTTTCACCGAGCGCAATCGCGACAAGATCACCTGCATCAACATCTCGCGCCACCTGACGAAGTATGTCGAGGAGTCGCCCGACGAGGTCGTCGCCCGTATCGCAACGCCCAAGCGTGTGAACTGCGTGCTGTACATGGACTATCCCGCCGACGAGCTTGTGGACTACGCAGAGCGCTGGCGCAAGTACAACATCCCCGTGCAGTTCCGCTACGACTACACCGAGACGACGCCCGAGAACCTCTATCAGGAGGAGGGCGACAAGATTTTGGCAGACCTTAAAAAGCGCTTCACCTACAAGGGCCTCGACGGCTGCCGCATGCGCAACGGCTACCACTTCGACTACAAGGGCCTGCACATGACCTACCATAAGACGCTGCCCTATTCCACCATCGTGGAGACGGGTGACGATGGCGTGACCTACGATATCCTCTATGATATCCTCATCAAGCAGACCGGCGAGATCCATTCCGACTGGACGGGTGTGAAGCTCGACGTGGACGCGTACCGCAAGGTGGTCTACGAGCCCTATGATCTGCGCGTGCGCGAGGGCACGATCGACTTTTGAGAAAGGCGGCAATGCTATGAGCTATCAGGCGGCAGTCATCACCGTGAGCGACCGCGCGTCCGCGGGCGTGTACGAGGACAAGAGCGGCCCCGCTGTGGCCGCGATGCTGAAGGAGGCTGGCTACGAGGTCGTGTACACGTCCATCGTGCCGGACGAACAGGAGAAGATCAGCGAAGAGCTCATCTCCTGCGTGGATGAAAAGCACTGCGACCTTGTCATCACGAGCGGCGGCACGGGCTTATCTCCCCGTGACGTGACGCCCGAGGCGACGCGCGCCGTGCTCGAGCGCGAAATTCCCGCGATCCCGCAGGCGATGATCTATTACAGCTTGCAGATTACGCCGCGCGCGATGCTTTCCCGCGCCGTGGCCGGCACGAGAAGAAACAGCCTCATCCTGAACCTCCCCGGCTCGGAAAAGGCTGCGCGCGAAAACCTGAGCGCCGTGCTCGGCGCGCTTGACCACGCCCTCAAGATGATCGCCGGCGGCGGGCATTGAGTAAAAAGTATAAAAAAAGTTCCCACGTATGAACGCGGGAACTTTTTTTATACCTTTTGCAGGGGGATCATGATTTCAGTGACGAACTTTTCCGTGTCGGTCGTGAAGCCGTAGTCGATGACTGTAATCTCGCGCGAAAATCCGGCGGCGGTGCAGCCTTCCTCGCGGATGAACTGCATCAAGCGACGGTACTGCGCGGGCGACTCGGCGTGGTGTCCGCGGAAGCGCACGCACGCGCAGAGCGAAGCGGGCAGATCAATGACGTCGCCCGCAAAACTGTCGGCCTCGTCAAGCACGAGGAATTCGCCGTCGTACTGCCCGAAGCTGCCCTCGTTCAAGTGCTCCTGCGATACGCTGAAGCCGACCTTGCCGAGGAAGACCAGCGCTTCGGCCTGCGCGGCGGCAAGGCGGCTCGTGGAGAGCTCGAGCGCGGAGTAGTCCGGCGCGGTCAGCGCCGTGTCGATCCAGAAAAGGCGAAGCGCGGGCGAATGGATGAGCGTGATCTCGCCGAGCGGCGCATGCCGCACATCTTGGAGCTGGCTAAGGCGCGCGTCGAGCTTGCGCTCGATGCGCTTGAGCTCCTTTTGCTTCTGTACGACGGCGGCCTTCTGCGCGCGCAGCTTTTCTTCGATCGTCTCCACGTCGCGGTTTTGCAGAAAATCAGCGATCTCGGTGAGCGGCATGTCCATCGCGCGCAGATACCGGATGGTGTTGAGCGGCTCGAACTGGCGGACGCTGTAGTAGCGGTAGTTCGTCGACGGGTCGACGTATTCCGGCGTAACAAGGCCGAGCGCCTCGTAGTGGCGCAGGCTGCTCACGCTGAGATGAAAAATTTTTGCCATTTCGCCGATGGAGAAAAGCTGGGGAAGAGCCATTTACGTTGCCTCCTGCGCACGTTTTTCCCGCCGCGTGAGGATGGCGTAGGCGATCACGCAGACGAGGATGGAGAAAAGCGACCCCGCGGCGTTGGCAAGGCCCATGGGCAGCAACGTCTGCGGGAAGTATTTCGACGCAAGGTATGCCCCCGGTACGCGCACGAGCAGGATCGAGAGCGAATTGTGCAGAAACGAGATGCCCGACTTGCCGCAGGCGCAGAAATAGCCGCTGAAGCTGAACTGCACGCCGGCAAAGAAGCTGTCCCAGATGTAGCCGCGCAGATATTGCCCGCCCGCGGCGGCGACGGCGGCATCAGGCGTGAAGAGGCCGACGAGCGGCTCGGCGATAAACAGGGTGAGGATGACGACCGCGATGCCGAACGAGCAGGCGATCATCGCGGCGTAGCGCAGCGTGAGACGCGCGCGCTCGGGCTTGCCCGCGCCGATATTCTGCGCGCCGAGCGCCGAGACGGTCGAGAGCATCGACGACGGGATGAGGAAGAGGAAGCCGATGATCTTTTCGACGATGCCGACGGCGGCCGCGTCCGTCAGACCGCGGCGGTTGGCGATGATCGTGATGATGACGAACGAGACCTGAATAAAGCCGTCCTGCAGAGCGACGGGCACGCCGATCTGAAGGAGCTTACCCATGACGGCGCGCTGCGGGCGAAAGTCCGCGCGGCGGACGGAGATGAGCCTGCGCTTCAAGATGACCGCGAGCGAGACGAGGACGCTCACCGCCTGCGAGAGCGTGGTGCCGAGCGCCGCGCCCGCAGGGCCGAGGTGCAGCGTGCCCATGAAGTAGTAGTCGAGCGCGATGTTGACGACGCAGGCCACGGCGATGAAGTACATGGGGTTCTTGCTGTCACCAAGGCCGCGGAAGATCGAGGCGATGATGTTGTACGCCGTGATGAACGGAATACCGATAAAGCAGACCGTGAGATAGGCAAGCGTGCCCTGCACGGCCTCCTCCGGTGTGGACATGATGGAGACGATACCCCCGCGCAGCGCGAGCAGCAGTGCCGTCAGCGCAAGAGACAGCAGCATGAAGAGCGTGACCGTGTTGCCGATGGCAGAGGCGGTGCGCTTTTTGTCGCCGCCGCCGGCGGCCTGCGCGATGCTGACCGTCGCGCCCATCGCAAGGCCGACGAGCATGACTGTGAGCATGTGCATCACCTGCGAGCCGATGGAGACGGCGGTCGTGCTGGCGACGCCCTCAAACTGGCCGATGATGAAGAGGTCGGCCATGCCGTAGAGCGTCTGCAAAAAGTAAGAGAGCAGATACGGCAGCGAAAAGGACACAACGTTGCGAAAGACGCTGCCGGTGGTGAGATCGTTTTGCATCGGAAAGGGCTCCTTATCAGTATAGCATGGAGTCATCATAAACTCTATAACAATTGTAGAGTCAAGCGTAGATTTTTCCGCGCGGAAAAAAGTCTCACTTTCCCGGATAGCCCAGTGCGGCGGAAAGCATCTGCCCCGCGGCGACGACCGCGCGCTCGGCGTGCGCGAACTCGTCCGAGTGCACGGAGCGGAACATCCCCAGCACGCTGACGACGTATTTGAGCGCGCCGCCGCCGGTGAACACCGGCGCGGAGATGGAGCGAAGACCGATCTTATACTCACCGTTTTCCACGGCGAAGCCCGCCTCGCGGCAGGCGGGGAGCGATGCGAGCAAAGCACCCGCGTCCGTTTCTGTGTGCGGGGTGTAGGGCGTGAGCGGCACACGGGCAAGGAGAGCCGCCGCCTCGCTCTCACTCATGCAGGCAAGGACGATTTTGCCCTGCGAGGTGCAGTGCAGCGGCAGCCGCGCCCCCGGCGCGGAGACGATGCGAAGGCTGTCGCGCCCCTCGGCCTGGTCGAGGGCGACGATGTGCCCGTTTTCATAGGTGGAGAGCATGGCGGAGGCGCCGGTCGCTTCTGCCAGATGCTCGAGGTAAGGCCGCGCGAGGGATGAGATGTTCCAGAACGCGCTGGCGCGGCAGCCGTATTCAAAAAGACGCAGGCCGAGGGCGTATTTGCCGTCTGCGTGCTGTGTGATGACGTCATAGTCGCGCATGGTGGTCAAAAGGCCGAACACTGTGCTCTTGGGCAGCCCTGCGCGCTCGCTGATGGCCGTGAGCGTCATCGCCTCGCCCGCGTCGCTGAGGAGCTGCAAAAGCTCCATCGCCTTCGCCACGGAGCGGATGGTGTTGCCGTCAGTCATAAATCGGCCCTCCCGGTCAAAAATCGTTGCTTGTATTCTAAAAAATACTGCGGAAAAAGTCAAGATTACGATAATATAAAAACGCATTTCGACATTATCGGACGACTGTGTTGCGTAAGAGCGTGATATTTGCTAAAATATCATGCTGTACATGGAAGAAAGAGGCGTTTCGGATGCTGGACGGCTTTGCAAGATCAATTACATACCTGCGCATCAGCATCACGGACCGCTGCAATTACCGCTGCCGCTACTGCATGCCGGACGGCGGCATTGAAAAGTGCGCGCACGAGGACATCTGTTCTTTGGAAGGGCTGCGCGACATGGCCGCCGCGGCGGTCAGGTGCGGCGTCAAAAAGATCCGCGTCACCGGTGGCGAGCCGCTCGTGCGCCGCGGTGCGGTGGACTTCTGCCACATGCTATCAGAAATCCCCGGCGTTGAAGAGCTCTGCGTCACGACGAATGGCAGCCTGCTCAAGGAGTTTGCCCAGCCGCTGCGCGATGCGGGCGTCACGCACCTCAACATCAGCCTCGACACGCTGAACGAGGAGCGCTTTCGCGCCATCACGCGCCTTGGTACGCTGCAGGATACCTTGGACGGTATCGAGGCGGCGGAGCGCGCGGGCTTTGCGAAGATCAAGCTCAACTGTGTGCTGCTCGGCGGCGTCAACGACGACGAGATCGCCGATTTTGTGGACTTAACGCGCGAGCATCCGTGGCAGGTGCGCTTCATTGAGCGCATGCCGATGGGCTGCGGAAAGGATTTCGGTACATACCTCCCCTCGCAGGCGGTTTTGGACCGCTGTCCGGAGTTGGAGGCCGTTTCGCACGACGGCGTGGCCGCGTGCTACCGTCTGCCGGATGCAAAGGGGACTGTCGGCCTCATCGCGCCGATGAGTCATGCGTTCTGCGCAGAGTGCAGCCGTATCCGCATCACGGCGGACGGGAAATTAAAGCCGTGCCTGCATTCGGACGCAGAGATCACGCTGCGGGGCTTGTCCGGTGAGAAATTGGAGCAGGCCATCCGCCGCGGCATTCTGATGAAGCCGGAGCGCCACCACATGGACGAGACTGGCGTCACGGAGACGCACCGCGGCATGTTTGCGATCGGAGGCTGAGGATGGAACTGACGCATTTTAACGAACAGGGCCGCGCCCGCATGGTGGACGTGAGCGAAAAGGTGCAGACCTATCGCGTGGCGCGCGCCGCCGCGACGGTCCGCATGGCAAAAGCGACGATGGACAAGATCAAAGAGGGCTCCATCGGCAAGGGTGATGTGTTGGCGGTCGCGCAGGTCGCGGGCATCATGGCCGCGAAGAAAAACAGTGAGCTGATCCCGATGTGCCACCCGCTGCTGCTCACGAAGGTGGACATCTCATTTGAAATCGAAGAAACCGCCCTGCACATCCGCAGCGAGGTCCGCTGCCACGGCGAAACGGGCGTTGAAATGGAAGCGCTGACAGCTGTCAGCGTTGCCGCGCTCACGGTGTACGACATGTGCAAGGCCGTGCAGCGCGATATGCGCATCGACAGTATCCACCTTCTCTATAAAGAGGGCGGCAAGAGCGGCGTTTATGAAGCGGAGGAATGAAGAAATGGCACAGGTGACCGCTGTGAACATCAGCGAAAAAAAGGGCGTGCGCAAGCACGAGGTGCCCTATATCGACGTAAAATGCCGCCACGGCATTGTGGGCGACGCCCACGCGGGTGACTGGCACCGCCAGATCAGCCTGCTGGCCGACGAGAGCGTGGACACGATGCGCGCTATCTGCCAGCTTGATCTGGATGCGGGTATCTTTGCTGAAAACATCAACACCCGAGGCATCGAGCTCAAGACGCTCCCCGTCGGCACGCGCCTGCGCGTGGGCGAGACGGAGCTTGAGGTCACGCAGATCGGCAAGCAGTGCCACAACGACTGCGAGATCAAGCGCACGACGGGCAAATGCGTGATGCCGACCGAAGGCATCTTTGCCATTGTGATCAAAGAAGGCCGCATTCAGGCCGGAGACGAGATCGAGGTGCTGAAAAATGAAACTCATTAAAACCGAGGACGCGGTGGGCCATGTGCTCTGCCACGACATGACGCAGATCATCAAGGATCAGTATAAGGACGCGCGCTTCCGCAAGGGCCACGTCGTGACGGAAGAGGACATCCCCGTGCTGCTCAGCATGGGTAAGGAGCACCTCTATGTCTGGGAAATGACGTCCGGCATGGTGCACGAAAACGACGCGGCGGAGCGGCTTCTGGCCCTCTGCGGGCAGGAAAACATGATCCGCAGCGGCGTGAAAGAGGGCAAGATCGAGCTCAAGGCCGCCTGTGACGGCGTGTTTCTGGTCGATTCCGCGCGCCTTGTCGCCGTGAATAGCCAGGACGAGGTGATGATCGCCACGCGCAAGGGCGGCATGGCTGTACGCGAGGGCGACAAGCTCGCGGGCATGCGCGTCATCCCACTCATCATCGAGGAAGAAAAGCTCCGAAAGGCCGAGCAGGCCGCGGGCGATAAGCCGCTGCTGTCTCTCAAGCCCTATGTTCGTAAGACCGCCTGCATTGTCGCCACCGGCGGCGAGGTCAAAAAGGGCCTCATCAAGGATACGTTCACGCCGGTCGTCATCGACAAGCTCAAGACCTACGGCATCGAAACGCTCGAGGTCGTCTGCTCCGGCGACGGGGTGGAGAATGTGCGCGACGCGGTGCTCGCGATGCGCGAAAAGAAGCCCGACATGATCCTCTGTACCGGCGGCATGAGCGTCGACCCCGACGACAACACGCCGGGCGGCATCAAGGCCGCGGGCGCGAATATCATCGCCTACGGCGCGCCAGTGCTGCCGGGCGCGATGTTCCTGCTCGGCTATTTTGACGACGGTATGCCCGTCATGGGTCTGCCCGGGTGCGTGATGTATGCGGGCGCGACGGTCTTTGATCTGGTGCTGCCGAAGATCGCGGCGGATGTGCCCGTCACACGCGCGGATCTCGCGGCGCTCGGCGAAGGCGGGCTATGCCTTGGGTGCAAGCCGTGCCACTATCCGATCTGCCCGTTTGGAAAATAAAACTTCAAAACGTTGGCGGAGCCATCGTTTTGAGGGGGGGACAGCCTGCTGCGCGCACTCGCTTGCGCTCGCACACTTGCAGGCTGAGAGGTGTTTTTTGCCACGCGCATGGAAATTGGCGAAGCGCCGCCAGCGGCGGATGAAGCGAGCCAGTTTCGAGGAAGCGGCACAATTGGCACGCCCAACGGGCGCGGGAATCGTAATGCCGCGACGGTGACCGCGGCAAAAAACGGATCAAGATTATTTGCCGCCGTGCGCGGCGTTTGGGCAGCCGTTAGCGGCTTTGCCGCTTTACGGATGCCGCATCCCCCTTGCGGGGAAAAGTCTGCGGCGCTTAAATCGCGCTCCAGGGGCGCGGGGTTAGGGGGGCAGGACTGGTGGATTTTTGAACCGAATGAGTCGGTGCTGTTTGACAACTTTAACGCTTCGCGCCTGCGGGCGCGAAATGTTGGGGGTGCGTTATCTATTTTGAGGATAGCGAAATGATTTTGTCCAAGTTTCCCGATGGGGATTGGAAATAAATTGCGTGCGGCGTGTTCTTGCGCGTTCCTGTATCGCCACGCTTTTCAATGAATGCGCGAAAAAGAAAAAATTTGTAAGGAAGTATCCAAACATGAAAAAGCTTTTGTCTCTGCTCCTTGCGCTTGCGCTCGTGTTCTCTCTGGCCGCCTGCGGCAGCAAGAACGACGGCGCGAACACTGACGGCGATGCCCAGAACGGTGAAAACACCGAGAGCGTTGATCTCATTGTCTTCGCCGCTGCCTCCATGACCGAGACCCTGACTCAGATCGCCGAGATGTACAAGGAAGTTGCCCCCAATGTCAACATCACCTACAACTTTGACTCCTCGGGCAAGCTCCTCACCCAGATCAGCGAGGGTGCTGACTGTGACCTGTTCATCTCCGCCGCCCCCAAGCAGATGAACGCCATGGACGGCAGCCTCATTGACGACAAGGACAAGAACCCCGACGGTCTTGACCTCATCGTGACCGACAGCCGCATCGACCTGCTCGAGAACAAGGTCACGCTCGCCGTTCCCGAGGGCAACCCCAAGGGCATCGAGAGCTTCGACCAGCTTGCTGAACTCCTCAAGAGCGGCGACGTCATGCTCGCCATCGGCAACAGCGACGTGCCCGTCGGCCAGTACACCGAGAAGATCTTCGCCTACTATGGCCTTGACGAAGCGGCTCTCGCCGACTCTTTGACCTACGGCAACAACGTCAAGGAAGTTACCACTCAGGTGAGCGAGGCCAGCGCTGACTGCGGCATCATCTACGCCACCGACGCTTGCTCCGCCGGCCTCACAGTCGTCGACAGCGCCACCGCCGAGATGTGCGGCCAGGTCATCTATCCCGCCGCCGTCCTGAAGGGCAAGAAGGAAGAAGCCGCCCAGGCCTTCCTCGACTACCTCCAGACCGCTGACGCCATGTCCGTGTTCGAGAGCGTCGGCTTCAGCGCCGCTAACTAAAATAAAAGCCTAAAAGGCTTTCATTTTAAAGAGCTGCACTACGCTCTGCGCCTTGGCCGCTCACTTCGGTGAGCGGCCTTCGACGCTCGCTGCGTGAGAGGTATTTTTTGCCACGCACATGTCGCGGCAAAAAATTTCAAGATTATTTGCGCCGTGTGCGGCGCAAAGTCTGCGACGCTTTTTGATATCTCTTTCGGAAGAGATATCCCCTTTTGTCCCGTTTCGTGCCGCAGGATGCGGCACGAACTTTCCGCCGCCACTGGCGGAAAACCCGCTTGTCTTGTGGCAAACTTTTTTCACCGCATTTGCGGCAGATGGAGATCGCCTGAATCTCCCAAACTCCAGAAAATCGGAGGTCACTTATGGATTGGTACCCCTTATGGAACTCGCTGCGCATTGCGGCGCTCGTCCCATTGGGCTGCCGCCCAACGGGAGCCCTGATTTGAAAAGCACGGTCGGAAGTGAATTCCGTCCGCGCCAAGGTTTTGCCTGTCGGCAAAACGCTTGAACACCGCATTTGCGGTAGCTGGAGATCGCCTGAATCTCCCAAACTCCAGAAAATCGGAGGTCACTTATGGATTGGTACCCTTTATGGAACTCGCTGCGCATTGCGGCGATCTCCACGGTCGTTATTTTCTTTGCCGGCATTGTTGCCGCCTATTATATCGCAAAGCTTCCGCGCCTGGTCAAAGGTGTGCTCGATGTGCTTCTGACGCTGCCGCTCGTGCTGCCGCCGACGGTCGTGGGCTATCTGCTGCTGCGCGTGTTCGGCCCCAAGCGCGTCATCGGCGCGTGGGTGCTCGAAACGTTCGGCGTCAAGATGGTCATGACCTGGTGGTCGGCCATCTTTGCCACGGTGGTCGTCATCTTCCCGCTAATGTACCGCACGGTGCGCGGCGCGTTCGAGTCTTTTGACGAGACGCTGGCCTATTCTGGACAGACGCTGGGCCTGTCGAATACCTACATTTTCTGGCGTATCCGCATGCCGTACTGCCGTCAGGGCGTGCTGGCCGGCACGGTGCTGGCCTTTGCCAGAGCACTTGGCGAATACGGCGCGACGAGCATGATCGCGGGCTACACACCCGGCAAGACCGCGACGATCTCCACCACGGTCTATCAGCTCTGGCAGACGAACAACGATGTGCTGGCGACGAAGTGGGTCTTGGTCAATATTGCGATCTCCGCCGTCGTGCTGCTGGCGGTCAACATGCTCGAGCGGCGTGACTTCCTCACGGATGCGAGCAAGGCGAGGAGGGCGAGAAGATGAGTTTGTCTGTCGATATTGAAAAAAAGCTTGGCGCGTTTCATCTGCGCTCACAGTTTGAAGCGCCGGACGAGACGATGGCGCTGCTCGGCGCCTCGGGCTGCGGCAAGAGCATGACATTAAAGTGCATCGCAGGCATCGTGACGCCCGACCGCGGGCGCATCGTGCTCGGCGGCCGCGTGCTGTTTGACAGCGAGAAGAAGATCAATCTGCCGCCTCAGCAGCGCAGGGTCGGATATCTTTTCCAGCAGTACGGGCTGTTCCCGAACATGAGCGTGGAGCAGAATATCCTCTGCGGCATCCGCAGCGGAGATAAGGCGGAAAAGCGCCGCGTGCTGGCGGAGAAGATTCGCATGTTCCGCCTTGAGGGGCTTGAGAAAAAGCATCCCGCGCAGCTTTCCGGCGGCCAGCAGCAGCGCGTGGCGCTCGCGCGCATTTTGTGTTCCGAGCCGGAGGCGATTTTGCTCGACGAGCCGTTCTCCGCGCTGGACAGCTACTTAAAGTGGAATCTTGAGATCGAGCTTGCCGACCTGCTCGCGACGTTCAACGGCCCCATCCTCTGGGTCAGCCACGACCGCGATGAGTGTTACCGCAACTGCCGCAGCGTCTGTGTGATGGAAGACGGTCGGACCGGCGAGGTCACGCCGATGGACGAGATGATCCGCCATCCGGGCAGCGTCAGCGCGGCGCGCCTCGCGGGCTGCAAGAACTTCTTCGCCGCCGAGGCGAGAGACGGCAAAGTCTACCTGCCCGAGTGGAACGTGGCGCTGCCGCTTGCTGGCATGGAAAATACCTTTACGACGATTGGCATTCCAGACAATGCCGTCACCATGAGCGAGAACGGCGCCATGAGCTGCACCGTCTGCCGCATGATCCTCGGCGTGGAGGAGAACATTCTCCTGCTGCGTCCGGAGGGCAGCGCCGAAGGCGCGCCGATGCTGCGTATCACTGTTGGACATGAAAGTGATCTGCAAGCGGGGGCAGCCGTCCGCGTTGCACTGGACTACAGCAAACTGTTACTCCTGTGAATTGAAAAAGTGAGAGCAGGGTAATACCCAGCTCTCTTTTTCCGTCAAAATATAAATACAATTCGTAATATTTTGCCGAAATATAACGAAACACGGCGGTTTTGGGCGTATGCCCAAAACCGCCGTGCCATATTTTCCTTACAGGCGCCCGTAGATGCGGGTCGTCTCGTGGATGGACTTTGCGAGCTTTTTGCTCGCCTCGCCGCTCAGCATGCGCCACTGCCAGTTGCCGCTGCTCGTGCCGGGGGTGTTCATGCGGCAGCCCTTGCCAAGGCCCAGATAGTCCTGCATCTGTGCGACAAACAACCTGCTCTGGCAGCTCATGCCGCCGCGGATGATGCCGGCGTTGAAGCCCTCCTCGTCATTGAGACCGAGGTACTTCTTCGCGAACGCGATGTCCGCCTTATCCGCCTCCGTGCGCCAAAGGGCGAGGGGCGCGTTATCGTGCGTGCCGGTGTAGCAAATGCTGTTGAAGTTGCAGCTATGCGGCAGGTAGTCGCTCGGGTCGCGCGAGTCGAACGCAAACTCGAGGACCTTCATGCCGGGAAGACCGGAATCGGAGAGCAGCTGCACGACCTCGGGCGAGGGATAGCCGAGGTCCTCGGCGATGAAATCGAGGTCGCGGAACCAGCCGGTCAGCACGCCGACGAGCGACATGCCGGGGCCCTTGACCCAACGGCCGTTTTTGGCGGTCGTCTCGCCGTAGGGAATGGCCCAGTAGCTCTCGAAGCCGCGGAAATGGTCGATGCGGATGACGTCGTAGAGCTTCTGCGCGCCGCCGATGCGGCGGATCCACCAGCCGAAGCCGTCCTTCGCCATGGCCTCGTAGTTGTAGAGCGGGTTGCCCCAGAGCTGCCCGTCCTCGCTGAAGCAGTCAGGCGGAACGCCGGAGACCTCGGTGGGCACGTTGTGCTCGTCGAGCTGGAACATTTCGGGTTCTGCCCACACGTCGGCGGAGTCCATCGCCACATAGATGGGCAGGTCGCCGATGATGCGGATGCCGAGCGAGTGGATGTACGCCTTGAGTGCCTCCCACTGGCGGAAGAAGAGAAACTGAATGTAAGTGAAAAGCTCCACATCCTCGCGCAGCTCGGCGCGGTAGCGCTCGATGACCTCGCCGCTTGTGCGGCAGCGGATGTCCTCGTCGTCCCATTCTGTCCAGGACTTCATGCCGAAGTGGCGCTTGAGCGCCATGAAGAGGGCGTAGTTCGGCAGCCAGCGCTCATTTTCCCGCTCAAATGCCGTGACGGCCTCGCGGTCGCGCGTAAAGCCGCGCATCTTGGCCTTTTCGAGCAGCGTGAAGCGGCTCGCGTAGATTTTGCCGTAGTCGACATAGCGGGGATCGTCGCCCCAATCACAGGCGTTGACCTCCGCGCGCGTCAGGAGCTTATCTTTGACGAGCAAGTCCAAGTCGATGAAATACGGGTTACCCGCAAAGGACGAAAAGCTCTGATACGGCGAGTCGCCGTAGCTCGTCGGGCCGAGCGGCAAGAGCTGCCAGTATTTCTGCCCCGCGGCGGCGAGAAAGTCGGCAAAGTCATAGGCGGCCTTGCCCATCGTGCCGATGCCGTGAGGCGAGGGAAGGGACGAGATCGGCATCAGAATGCCGGAGGAACGTTCGATCAATGGAACCACTTCTTTCTGGAAAATGAAGGATGAAAGGCGTTAACCCTTTACCGCGCCTGCGGCCACGCCCTTGATGATGTACTTCTGGCACAGCAGGTAAAACACGATGACAGGGATGATGCTCAGCAGGATCAGCGCCATCGTCGCGCCGAGGTCGACGGTGCCGTAGCTGCCCTTGAGGTACTGGATGTGGATGGGGATGGTCATGTACTTCGTGCGGTCGAGCACGAGATAGGGCAGCAGATAGTCGTTCCACACCCACATGATCTCGAGAATACCGACAGAGATCATCGTGGGCCGCAGCATCGGCAGCACGACGGAGAAGTACGTGCGCAGCGGGCCGCAGCCGTCGATGGCGGCCGCCTCCTCAATTTCAAGCGGGATGGATTTGATAAAGCCGACGAACATGAAAATCGCAAGCCCCGCGCCAAAGCCGAGGTAGATGATGGGGATGGTCCAGGGGGTATTGAGCTTGAGGGTATCGGCCGTCTTCGACAGGGTGAACATCACCATCTGGAACGGCACGACCATCGAAAAGACGCAGAGATAATAGACCATGCGGCAGAATTTGCTGTCCACACGCGCGATGTACCACGCGGCCATCGACGTGCAGAGCAAAATCAGCGCGGTCGAGACGATGGTGATAAATAAGCTGTAGCCGGCGGATTTTAAGAACGGGTAGTTGCCGAACGTCAGGCCCTTGATGAAGTTCGCCCAGCCGGCAAAGCTCTCCGCGTTCGGGAGGGCGAACGTGTCGGTCTTGACATAGGTGTTGAGCTTGAAGGAGTTGATGACCACCGTGAGGACCGGCAGCACATAGATGACGCAGATGACGCCGAGCACAATAGAGAGGATCGTCTTGCGGCGGGCTTCTGCGGAAAGAGAGTGCTTGTTCATTACTGCTGCACCTCCTTTTTGCGGTTGGCACTGAGCTGGAGAAGACCGATGGTCGCGACGAGGATGAAGAACAGCACGGCCTTGGCCTGCGCGGTGCCGCGCGAGTTGGCATTCTGCCCGTAGAACGTGTTGAGGATGTTCAGCGCGAGCATTTCGGTCTCTTTGATCGAGCTGCCGTCGGACAGGATGGTATAGGGCTGGCCGCCCGTGAGGGCGAGGTTCTGGTCGAAGAGCTTGAAGCCATTCGTAAGAGAGAGGAACGTGCAGATGGTGATGGAGGGCATCACATTCGGGATCGTGACTTTCCAAAGCGTCTGCCAGCGGCTCGCGCCGTCGATCTTCGCGGCCTCGAGCATGTCCTCGGGCACGGCTTGCAGGCCCGCGATGTAAATGATCATCATGTAGCCGATCTGCTGCCAGCACATCAGGATGATGAGACCCCAGAAGCCGAGCTTCGTGTTGAGCAGGATCGACGTGCCGTAGCGCGAGAGGATGCCGTCGAAGATCATCGACCAGATGTAGCCGAGCACGATGCCGCCGATGAGGTTCGGCATGAAGAACACCGTGCGGTACAGGTTGCTGCCCTTGATGCCCTGCGTGAGCGCATAGGCCACGGCGAAGGCCAGCACGTTGATGAGCACGAGCGATATGACGGCAAACAGCGCCGTGAACCAGAACGAATGCACAAAGCTCGCATCCTGGAACGCGCGGCGGTAGTTTTCAAGGCCGACAAAATGCGCGTCGCTCGTGACCTTGAATTTGCAGAAGGAGAGATAGATGCCCTTGCAGAACGGATAGACAAAGCCGATGATGAACGCGCAGACCATCGGCCCCATAAAGAGCGGGAACCAGCGGCGGATCGGGCGGCGGATCATCGAGCTGTTGACCGCAGCGTTGCTGTGCTTATGTTTCAATTCGATCAACTCCCAGCCAAAGATAGAATATTGCTTTTGTTTTTGCACGGCGGGCGCTTCATGCGGCGCTCGCCGTGATATGCAGGGAGGGACGGGCGAAATCGCCCGCCCCTCTCATTTGTGCTTTTCAGATGCGCTTGCTTTTTTAAAAGCGGCTTAGCCGTTGGCGGCAGCGTACTGCGTGGCCCAGCCGTCGACAAACGCGGTCTTGACGAGCTCCCAGTTGGCATCGCTCTGGTCGGCGTCGTACTGGTTCATCGCGGAGACGAGCGCAGCGCGGTAAGCATCAACGTTCGGCTGGAAGTTGGTGACCCAGGGCATGATGTAGTTGCCGTTGGTGGTGTAGTCGTTGGCGTCGGCGAGGAAGCCGTTGGTGGATTCGGCAGCCTGCTTATAGGGCATGGCGGCGAATTCATCGACCAGCATACGGGAGGCCTCGGGATCGGTGACCATCCAGTTCATGAATTCGAGCGTGGCCTGAATGTCTTCCTCGGAAGCCTTGGCGTTGACAGCCCAGCAGTTCTCGGTGCCGCAGTTGAGACCCGCGTTCTCTTCGCCCGCAACACCGCAGTAGAACGGGATCATGGACAGGTTGTCAAGACCGTACTGACCGTCGCCGGTACCGGTGAGCTTGGCCCACTCCCAGGAGCCGTTCTGATAGAACACGGCCTGCTCCTTGCCGAACTCGTCCGCCGCGTCAAAGCCGCCGGCAGCGAGATCAGCAGGATTCACGGCGCTGTTGTTGATGTACAGATCCCACAGGTTCTTGTAGTTCTGCATGTAGGTACCCTTGATGGAAGACGGGCATTCCTTCCAGGCGTCAGGATCGTCCACGGACTCGTAGTAATACTCGAGGTTCGCGAGGTGGCCGGTGAAGCGCCAGCTGGAATCGTCGCTCATGGAAGAGGAGGTGAAGGCGTCGAAGCCGAGCTCGGAAGCACGAGCGTGGATGTCCTCAGCGACGGCCTTGAGAGTCTCAAAGTTCGTGATGTCGCCAAGCGTGTAGCCGGCCTTTTCGAGCAGGTCTTCATTGACGATGATGCCGTAGCACTCATAGCAGTAGCCGATGGAGCAGAGCTTGCCGTCGGCGTCATAGAGGTTGTAGGCGTCGGTGTTGAGCTCGTTGGCAACGGCGGTGCCGCTCAGGTCATAGCAGTAGTCGCCCCAGGTGTCGACAGCGGCCTGGTTGCCCACGACGAACAGCGTCGGGGGAGCAGACTTGTCCATCTCGGCGGTCAGGGTCTCGTTGTAGGTGCCGGAAGCGGCGGTCACGACGGTGACGGGCACGCCGGTCTTCTCGGTGTACATGGCGGCGACCTTCTGCAGGGTCCCGTCGGCTTCGGGCTTGAAGTTCAGCCAGTAGACGCGGCCGGAGGCGGTATCGCCGTCGCTGTTGTCAGCGGAGTCATCCTTCTTATCGCCGCAGGCGACGAGAGAAAGCGCCATGACAAGAGCAAGGATCATTGCAAGATACTTTTTCATTTCATCAATACTCCTTTTTAAATTTATTTTCACGCGGTTCCCGCGGGAAAATCAGTGCTTGAGCTGCCGCACGGACGCGCCCTCGCGCAGCGCGGTCGGCAGAGTGACATGGCGATGAACGCCGCGTCCCTCGATGATGTCGAGCAGGATCTCGACGCTCGCCTCTCCCATGGCGGTCATGGGCTGGCAGAGGGTGGTGAGCATGGGATGAATGTATTCCGAGACGCTGATGCCGTCGATGGCGATGACGGAGCAGTCCTCGGGGATGGAGCGGCCGCTTTCGCGCAGGGCGCGCATCGCGCCGATGGCCATGTCGTCCGCAATGGCGAAGACAGCCGTAAAATCGGCGGGGGAGCGCAGACGCTTTTGCATGGCGGCATAGGCGTTGGCAATGGTGAAGTCTTCGGCGCAGATCAGGTCTTCCGGATGCTCTGTTAAGCCGAAGTCGCGCAGCGCGCGCTGATAGCCAAGGTAACGGAGCTGGGAGATCGAACTGTCGTCGGGGGCGGCGGTCAGCACGGCGATGCGGCGGTGACCGTTTTGGTAAAGCTCGCTGACCGCGCGGTAGGCCTCCTGCTCGTCGGCGATGGAGACGGAGGAGTACGACTCTGGCGGAAGCGTACCGTAGGAGTTGGTGTAGGAGCAGCAGACATAGGGCACGCCGAGAAGCGAAACCTCTTCGGGCGAATAATCGCTGCGCCCGCCGAGGAAGATAATGCCGCGCAGGCGCTTTTCCTTTTCCATCACCGCACCGCACTGAATCTCGTCGTCGCCCGATGGGATCTGGCGCATGACCATCGTGTAGCCCGAGGCGTCGAGCTTTTGCTCGATGGCGTGGATGATGTCGGTGTAGAAGGGATTCTGCACACCGCGCACCACAAGGCCGACCGCGTCAGAACGAATTTTGACGAGGTCGCGTGCGCTGTTGTTCGGCACATACCGGTGCGCCTCGATGACGGCGCGGACCCGTCTGCGGGAATCCTCACTCACGTCCGGACGGTCGTTGAGCACGCGGGAGACGGTGCTGACGCTCACGTCTGCAAGCTTTGCAATATCCTTGATGGTCATGCCGACGCGCCCCCTGCGATGATTCCGGAAACCTTACCGGTAACGTTTCCAATCCTTGCTTACAGCATAGCCCCCACAGCGGGCAAAGTCAAATGAAACTTGCCGTTTGTGGTAAAAATGGGGGAAACACACAAGAAATGTGCACCGATTTTTGACAAAACAGCCAAAGGATCAGAGAATAGCTCTCTTAACGTTCAGCTTACGACGTGCCTGTACCGCTTTATGAGCGGCTTATAGCAAAATGCGGGCCAAAATCGGCGTTTCTGTGCAGAAACGAAAAAATTCCCCGTTTTCCGCCGCTATGCGGCAGAAAACGGGGAACGATCTGTGGCTAAAAAAGCCTTACTTGAGCAGCAGCTCCGCGATCTGGATGGTGTTGGTGGCAGCGCCCTTGCGGACCTGGTCGCCGCAGCACCAGAGGTTCAGGCCGCGCTCGTCGGTCAGGTCCTCACGAATGCGGCCGACATAGACGATGTCCTGATCGGACGTGTCGAGCGGCATGGGGTAGACCTTGTTCTTGAGGTCGTCGACGAGCTTGCAGCCCGGGGCGTTTGCGATGAGCTCCTTGGCACGCTCGACGCTGATCTTCTCCTTCGTGCGCAGCACGACGGATACGCTGTGGCTGCGGATGACGGGCACGCGCGCGCAGGTGCAGCTGACCTTCATCTCGGGCAGGTGGAGGATCTTGCGGCCCTCGTTCTGCATCTTCATCTCCTCGCTGGTGTAGCCCTCGAAGGCCTCGCCGCCGATCTGGGGGATGATGTTGTACGCGATCTGATACTGGAAGACCTTGGGCTCAAGGTGTTTGCCCTCGGAAAGGGCCTTGACCTCATTGTTGAGTTCGTCGATGCCGCCCTTGCCCGCGCCGCTGACGGCCTGGTAGGAAGAGGCGATGATCGTCTCGATGGGGCTCTCCTTGGCGAGGGCGTTAATGGCCACGAGGGTCACGATGGTGGTGCAGTTGGGGTTCGAGATGATGCCCTTGTGCCACTTCACGTCCTCGGGGTTGATCTCGGGGATGACAAGGGGGACGTTGGGGTCGAGGCGGAACGCGCTCGAATTGTCGACGAACACCGCGCCCGCCTTGACGATCGAGGGGGCAAAACGCTCGGCGATGTCGTTCTCGGCCGCGCCGAGGACGATATCAAGGCCCTCAAACGCGTCGTCAGACGCCTCGACGATGGTGCACTCCTGACCGCGGAACATGATTTTGCTGCCCGCGCTTCTGGCGCTTGCGATGGGACGAAGGGACGCAACGGGGAAGTTGCGCTCTTCGAGAATTTTGATCATTTCCTGACCGACGGCGCCGGTGGCGCCGAGAATACCGACATTGACCTGTTTCATTACACTACATTCTCCTTCACAAAACTATTGTACAGGACACGGATGGCCTGTTCGAAATCTTTTTCTTCCACGCCCACGATGATGTTGAGCTCTTCGGGGCCCTGCGTGATCATGCGGATGTTCACGCCGTTTTCGCCGAGCTTGGCGAAAATTTTACCGGAAACGCCGGGACGGTACGCCATCTTGCGGCCGACGGCGGCGACGATGGCGATATGCTCCGTTACGGTTATCTTATTCGGCTGCACCTCTTTTTGCAGCTCGCCCAGCATTTCGTAGAGCGAGCGGGACACCTTGTCGGACGAGACGACGAGCGAGACGTTGTCGATGCCGGACGGGAGGTACTCGACGTTGACCTCGTGCTTGGCGAGCACGTTGAGAATTTTCAGGAGAGAGCCCGGTTCGCTCGACATGCCGGTCTTGGCGATGGTGATGATGGAAAAGCCCTTCTTGCCGGCGATGCCGGTGATGAAGCCGCCCTCTTCCATCTCGTCGCCGATGGACTCCAAGATCATCGTGCCGGGATGGTCGGGCGCGTTGGTATTGCGGATGTTGAGCGGGATGTTTTTCTCGCGCACGGGGAAGATCGTGCCCTCGTGCAGGACCTGCGCGCCGATGTAGCTCAGCTCGCGCAGCTCGCTGTAGGTCACGCGGCGGATGGGCTCGGGATCGTCGACGATGCGCGGGTCGGCCATCAGGATGCCGGAGACGTCCGTCCAGTTCTCATACACGTCCGCGCCGAGCGCCGCTGCCGCGAGCGCGCCGGTGATGTCGCTGCCGCCGCGGGAGAACGTGCGGATGTGCCCGTCGGGCATCACGCCATAGAAACCGGGGATGACGACCTTGCGGTCCTCGGCGAGGGAGCGCAGCGCCGCGTAGGATGCGTCCTGATCGACGGTGCCGTCGAACTTGAACTTGATCCAGCGGGCCGCGTCGACGAACTCATAGCCGAGGTATTCGGCCATCAGCCGTGCGGAGAAGTATTCGCCGCGCGAGGCGAGCTCATCCTGGCTGATGCCATTTTTCATCTTGTCCCACAGCGCGTCGAACTCTTTGTCGAGGCTGATGTGCAGGCCACATTCGGCGATGATCTCGTTGTAGCGGTCGCGAATCATGGCGAAGATGTCCTCGCACGAAACGCCGTATTTGATGTGCGCGGCGCAGAGATAGAGAAGATCGGTGATCTTATGGTCGCCGGAGAAGCGCTTGCCCGGCGCGGAGACGATGACCACGCGGCGGGCGGGGTCGGCTTCCACGATGGACTTGACCTTGGCGAACTGGCGGGCGTCGGCAAGCGACGAACCGCCGAATTTCAAAACTTTGAGCATGGAGTTTATTCCTCTTCGGCCGCGTAGCGCGCAAGCAGCGCGTGCGGGTCGTCCTTTCGGTAAGATTCATAGGCGTCGAACGCCGCGCGGGCGCTGCACTCGCGGGTAAAGTATTCGCCCATGCAGCGGAACAGCCACTTGCACTGCGTGCCGGATAGGTTCACCGAGCAGGGGGTGAAAGAGTCAGCATAGAAGCTGCGGCAGCCGTCGGCGACGTCGAGACAGTCGCGCAGCACGTTCGAGCCGGTCGGGTAGCCGCCTGCGCCCGCGCCGGAAAAGCTCTGCTTGCCAAAACGCGATGCGAACAGCGTGACGAGGTTGCCGGTGCCGTCGGTGTGCGCCTCGGGCGCGGAGGAGGGGAAAAGCGTCGGGCAGACGAACGCGGCCACGGCACGGCCGTTTTTCTCCGCTCGGGCAATGAGCTTGTAGGTCAGGCCCTCGTCCTTCGCTTTGGCGATGTCGTCCGCGGTGATGGACGAGATACCGACACAGGGGATGTCCTCTTCCCTGATGTTCACGCCGAAGGCAAGGTCGGCGGAGAGAACGATCTTGCGGCGCGCGTCCAGACCCTCGACATCTGCGGTGGGGTCGGCCTCGGCGTAGCCGAGCTCCTGCGCCTTGCGGAGCGCGGGCGCGTAATCCGCGCCGGAATTCGTCATGGCGGAAAGCATGTAATTCGTTGTGCCGTTCAGAATGCCCTCGACAGCCTTGATCTCATCAAGCTCAGACGCGCGGGAGAGAGAGGTGAGCCAGGGAATGCCGCCGCCCGCGGCGGCAGTGCAGCGCAGCGCCACGCCTTTTTCTTTTGCAAGGGAGGTGAGCTCTTCAAAGTGGGCGCACATGAGCTGCTTGTTCGCGGTGACGACGTGCTTGCCCGCACGCATGGCCGCGCAGAGGTAGCTGTACGCCGGCTCGATGCCGCCCATGACTTCCACCACAATATCAATCGAGGGATCGCGCACGATCTCGTCGTAATCGGCGGTCACGGTGCATGTGAGCTCCGGGCGGGGACGGCGGGAGAGAACAGCTGCAACATGCAGATCGGTTCGCCCCTCGCACAGCTTATAAAAATGGGAACCGACGGTGCCGAAGCCCAGCAGCGCAATATTCACGGGGAATGACCTTCTTTCTTTTTTGGATACTCCGTCAAGTGCGGACGAATTTGTGACTTACGCCGAAACTGTCCGCGGAAGAAAAACACTTGACTTTTTGATGGAAACAATATAACATAGCGTTTGTGAAAATACAATAGGGAAAACAAAAAAACTTTTCCCGTGAGATACAGGAGGAAACATCCATGCAGTATCAGAGCACCCGTGACAAAAATTTAAAGGCCAGCAGCGCGCAGGCCATCTTAAACGGCCTTGCCCCCGACGGCGGCCTTTACACGATGCCGTCGTTTGACGAGGTCAAGTTCGACTATACTACTGTATTAAATATGGACACGATGTCCATGTCGACGAAGATCTTATCCAAGCTCCTGCCCGACTTTTCAGAAGCGGAGATGGCAAAGCTCGTCCACGACGGCTATACCGGCAAGTTTGAGACCGACCACCTGACCCCGACCGTCCCCGTCGGTGAGGACTTCATCCTCGAGCTTTTCCGCGGGCCGACGAGCGCTTTTAAGGATGTGGCGCTCTCAATGCTGCCGCGCCTGATGACCGCGTCGAAAGAAAAGCTCGGTGTGGACGACGAGATCATGATCCTGACCGCCACGTCCGGTGACACCGGCAAGGCGGCGATGGAGGGCTTCTGCGATGTGCCGGGCACGAAGATCATCGTCTTCTACCCCCACGGCGGCGTGAGCGCCGTGCAGCAGGCGCAGATGGCGACGCAGGCGGGCGAAAACGTCTGCGTGTGCGCGGTGCGCGGCAACTTCGACGATGCGCAGACCGGCGTGAAGAAAATCTTCTCCGCCGTCAGCAAGGATCAGCTGCTCGAGGGTAAGGGCGTTCGCCTGTCCTCGGCCAACTCCATCAACATCGGCCGCCTCGCCCCGCAGGTCGTCTATTATTATAGAGCGTACGCCGACCTTGTGCAGGCGGGCCGCATCCAGCCGGGCGACAAGGTCGACTACGTCGTGCCGACCGGCAACTTCGGCGATATCCTCGCGGGCTACTTTGCCAAGGAGATGGGCCTTCCCGTCGGCAAGCTCGTGTGCGCGTCCAACGCCAACAACGTGCTGACCGACTTCCTGCGCACGGGCCGCTATGACCGCCGCCGCCCCTTCTACAAGACCGTGTCCCCCTCGATGGACATTCTCGTCTCCAGCAACTTGGAGCGCCTGCTCTATCTCCTCTCCGGCGACGACAAGCTCATCGCGGATTTAATGAAGCAGCTCAGCGAAAACGGTGAGTACGAGGTGCCCGCGGACATGCTCGAAAAGCTGCACGAGCTCTTCTGGGCAGGCTTCTGCGACGACGAGGGTGCGAAAACCGCCATCGGCAAGGTCTGGAAGGACGACCATTACCTCTGCGACACGCACACGGCGGTCGCCTGGGATGTGGCGCAGCAGTACAAGCAGGCGAACCCCGAGCACAACGCCGTCGTCGTGCTCTCCACTGCCTCTCCTTATAAATTCCCCGCCGCCGTGCTCGAGGGCATCGGCGAAAAGGCCGAGGGCGACGAGTTCGACGTGATGGAGCAGCTCCACAAGGTCACGGGCGTGCCCGTGCCGAAGAATCTTGCCGACCTACGCTCCCGCGCGGTGCGTCACCGCGACGTGATCGACCGCGGCGAGATGCTCGACTACGTGCTCGGCAAGGCCGCGGCGGAAAAGTGATAAAGGAGAATAAACATGTATATTACCTGCCTTGATATGGAGGGCGTGCTCGTCCCCGAAATTTGGATCGAATTTGCCCGCGAGAGCGGCATTCCCGAGCTGACGCGCACCACGCGCGACGAGCCGGACTACGACAAGCTGATGAAATGGCGCCTGGGCGTGCTCCGCGAGCACGGCCTGGGACTCAAGAAAATTCAGGAGACTATCGCGCGCATCGACCCGCTTCCGGGGGCGAAAGAATTCCTCGACAAGCTGAGATCTGAGACGCAGGCCATCATTTTGAGCGACACCTTTGAGGAATTTGCACAACCGCTGATGAAAAAACTCGGCTGGCCGACCATTTTCTGCAACTCTCTCGAGGTGGACGCCGACGGATTCATCAGCGGCATCAAGATGAGATGCGAGCATTCCAAGCTCACGACCGTGCGCGGCCTTCAGTACATCGGCTTTGAGACCATCGCCAGCGGCGACAGCTACAACGACCTCGAAATGATCGAAGCGTCCAAGGCGGGCTTCCTGTTCCGCACGACGGAAAAGATCAAGCACGACTACCCGCATCTGCCCGCTTTTGAGGGCTACGACGAGCTTTTAGCGGCCATCGAGCAGGTCATCCGCGCATAAGGGAAAAACAAATATCCAGCTTGAATGAAATAATATTCATTTAAAATTTGTTCATTTTGACGATTGACTTTTTTCTCCAAAAAATTATTATAATCAGGCGAAACGCAGGGGAAATTCTCCTGCAAGGCAAACATTTGTAATAAAATAGGAGGAGAAAAATGTTTAGCTTTCTGATCTGCCTCGCATTGCTGATCGGCGGCTACTTCGTTTACGGTGGCATCGTCGAAAAGACCTTCGGCCCTGACGACCGTGAAACGCCGGCTGTCAAGATCAACGATGGCGTGGACTATGTGGTTCTGCCGCAGTGGAAGCTGTTTATGATCCAGCTTCTGAACATCGCGGGCCTCGGCCCCATCTTCGGTGCCCTGCAGGGTGCTCTGTGGGGTCCCATCGTGTTCCTGTGGATCACCTTTGGTACGATTTTTGCCGGTGCGGTTCACGACTATTTCTCCGGTATGATGAGCGAGCGTAACGAAGGCGCTTCCATCTCCGAGATCGCCGGTATCTATCTGGGCGGCGCGATGAAGAACGTCATGCGCGTGTTCAGCGTGGTGCTGCTCGTTATGGTCGGTACGGTCTTTGCGGTCGGCCCTGCCGGTCTGATTGTCACCCTGTTCAAGAACGGCGGCCACGAGGGCATCGTCGCCACGACCCTGTTCTGGCTGATTATCGTTCTTGTCTACTACTTCATCGCGACTTTCATTTCCATCGATAAGATCATCGGTAAGATTTACCCCCTGTTCGGTATCTGCCTGATCATCATGGCCATCGGTGTTGCCGTCGGCATCTTCACCAAGCCTGAGTACACCATCCCCGAGATCTGGAACAACTTCGGCTCCATGCATCCCTCGGGCACCCCGGTGTGGAGCTTCATGTTCATCACCGTTGCCTGCGGCGCGATCTCCGGCTTCCATGCCACGCAGAGCCCCCTGATGGCTCGCTGCATGAAGAGCGAGAAGCAGGGCCACTTCGTCTTCTACGGCGCGATGGTCTGCGAGGGTGTTATCGCTCTGATCTGGGCTGCTGCCGGCTGCTCCCTGTATGAGGTCACCGGCGGTTTGAACACCGGCCTTGCCGCGGCTCTCGCCAATGGCCAGTCTGCTGCCATCTACGACGTCTGCTCCAAGACCATGGGCGGCGTGGGCATCGCACTCGCCATGCTCGGCGTTATCGCCTGCCCCATCACCTCCGGCGATACGGCCTTCCGTTCCGCCCGTCTTGTTCTGGCTGACTGGTTCAAGATCGACCAGAAGAAGTGGCAGAACCGCCTGATGCTCTGCGTGCCCGTCCTCGGCGTCGGCGCGATCCTCGGCATCGGCAATGCCCTCGGCAAGATCGACTACACTGTCATTTGGCGTTACTTCAGCTGGACGAACCAGACCCTCGCCATGATCGTTCTGTGGGCCGCTTCCATGTACCTCTTCTATGATAAGAAGAACTACTGGATCACCGCTGTCCCCGCTACCTTCATGAGCGCTGTGTCCGTGACGTACTTCCTGCTGGGCAACGAGTGCCTCGGCCAGTTCCTGAATACCAAGACTGCTGATGGCGCTACCGTTTACAACACTGCGGTTGCTTACCCCGTTGGTGTCATTGTTGCCGTCCTGTTCCTCGGTATCTTCCTGTACACCATCAAGAAGCGCAATCCCCAGCCTCACTACGAGACGCTGCACAAGTAAACCATTCGTAGAGCGGTGGGAGAATCCTCTCCCACCGCTTTTTTCAGATTTTGGAGGAGCTTTATGATTTTTGCACCTGTGCGCCTTGGCGAAACGAGTCTCAACGCCGAAGCTGTCGCCGCGGACAAGAAGTCCTGCAAGCGTTTCGGCCCCTGCGGCGTGGGGAAAGAGGCGCTGTTTTTGAATAGCTATTTTATTGACCGGCGCTACTATGTCGCCTTTTCGTCGGTGCGCCGCGTCTTCAAGCGCGTGGCGATGAGCCAGGGCGGCTTTTCGGGCCAGGGCGTGTTCGGCGCGATCCCATACCTTGTGGTGCAGTATGACGGCGGGAAGGAAAAGCAGTGTACCTTCAAGCGCGAGGAAGACGTGGACGCGATGCTCGCCTATATCGGGGAAGTGCATCCCGAGATCCCGACGCTGAGCGTCGGCGGCGAGCAGCGCTTGGAGCAGAAGGCAAAGGAAGAGGCCGCGCGCTATCTTTCCGAGCTGACGAGCGACGCGCAGAGCGCGAAAGAAGAGCTGGAAAAGGCGCAGAAGTTCCTCTCCGGTTACCCTGAGCTGACAGGGCAGCTCTCCAAGGCGGCCAGAGCCAAGCGTGTGAACCAGCATACGAACCCCGCCTACCGCTGGGTCGCGCTGGCCATCGTGCTGGCGGGCGCAGCGGCGCTGGTGTACGGCATCATCTCGTGGCGCAACGGCGGAGATTTCGGCATGTATTTCGCCCTCTTCGGCTTTGCGGCGATCTTTTTCTTCTCGGGCGCGCACGTGCTGCCCACGGCGAAGAACAACAAAAAGGCCGTCGCCCGCGCCTGGGAAGAGGCACAGGCCAACCTTGCCCACGTCCTGCCGGACGATTTTCCGCTGCCGGCGCGCTATGCGCACCCTGTTGTTCTCACGCGCATGATCCGCATCCTGCGCGAGGGCCGTGCCCAGAGCGCAGATGAGGCGCTCGAGGTGCTGAAATCTGACCTCAAGGCGCTCAACGCCGACGTGCAGGTCTCGCAGGAGGAATACGACGAGGTCGTCGCGATCAAGTCGATGTTCCTGCTGAGCGATTATCAGTGAGCGGATATTGATTCATTTCGTCAAAAAGCCCATGGATTTTGCAAACCCATGGGCTTTTTTCTGTCGCCTGGCAAGTGAATATAAGAGCAGTAAAAGAAAAATGCTTGCAAAGCGATCGCTTTGCAAGCATTTTTTATCTCTTTTTGCTCTTTGCCGTGGGCTTTGGCTTGGCCCAGCCGGATTTGCGCTTAAAGTTTTTCGGCTTGTCAGCGCCGCTGCTCTTCGGGCTCTGCCCGCCGCGGGGCGCGTCGTTTCTGCGGCCGCCGGTCTGAGCGGCGGAGGGCTTTTTGCCGCCGCCGGATTTGCCGTGCGGCATCGCGCGGTCATCGCCGTACGGGCGGACAAGGCACTTCGGCCCGTAGCCGATGAGATCCTCGCGTCCGGCCTTTTTGAGCGCCTCGATGACGAGCTTTTTCTTGTCGGGGCGGAACCACTGGAGCAGCGCGCGCTGCAATTCCTTGCCGTGCGGCGTCGTCTCGGCGAAGACAGGTGTCATATCGCGCGGGTCGATGCCGGTGTAGTACATGCAGGTCGAGAGCGTGCCGGGCGTGGGGTAGAAGTCCTGCACCTGCTCGGGCTTGTGACCCGTGGAGTGCAGAAATTCCGCGAGCTGCACCGCGTCCTCGAGCGTGCAGCCGGGGTGGGACGACATGAGGTAGGGAACGAGATACTGCTCGCGCCCGTTCTTCTCGTTCACGGAGCGGTATTTGTCCCAGAATTTTTCAAACACGTCGAAGTGCGGCTTTCCCATGTAGTCGAGCACGCCTGCCACGCAGTGCTCGGGCGCGACCTTGAGCTGGCCGGAGATGTGGTATTTGACGAGCTCGGACAAAAAGGGACTTCCCTTGTCCTCGAGCAGATAGTCATACCGGATGCCCGAGCGGACGAAGACCTTCTTCACGCCGGGGATCGCGCGAAGACGACGCAGCAGCTCGACATATTCCGAGTGGTCGGGATCGAGATTTTTGCAGGGGTAGGGAGCGAGGCAGTTTTTATTGCGGCACATGCCGCGCTTCAACTGATCCTTGCACGACGGATGGCGGAAGTTGGCGCTCGGACCGCCGACGTCGTGGACGTAGCCCTTGAACTTCGGGTCGTGGGTGAAGCCCTCGACCTCGCGCACGCAGGATTCAATCGAGCGCGAGGTGATCATGCGCCCCTGATGGAACGCCAGCGAGCAGAAGTTGCATCCGCCGAAGCACCCGCGGTTGTGCGCGACGGAAAAGCGCACCTCCTCGATGGCGGCGACGCCGCCGAGAGCGTCGTACATCGGGTGCACCTCGCGCATGTAGGGGAGCTCGGCGACCTCGTCGAGTTCTTCGCGCGAAAGCGGCATCGCGGGCGGATTGACGACGAGCGTGTCGCGCCCGTGCGCCTGCCAGAGCGCTTTGCCGCGGATGGGGTCGTGCTCCTCGTATTCGAGCTTTGTCGCGAGCGCGTAGGCGTGCTTGTCCCCGCACACCTCTTCATATGACGGGCACTCGACATGGTCGAAGGCGCAGACTTCGGGCGTGCGCGTCACAAACGCCGTGCCGCGAATATCTGTCAAGGCATCTGCCTTTTCACCATTGGAGAGCCGGCGCGCGATCTCGCGCGTGGCATATTCGCCCATGCCGTAAACGAGCAGGTCGGCCTGTGCGTCAAAGATCAGCGCGCGGCGGACCTTATCGTCCCAGTAGTCGTAGTGCGCAAAGCGGCGCAGGCTTGCCTCCAGTCCGCCGACGACGATGGGGACGTCGCCGAAGGCCTCGCGGCAGCGGTTGGCGTATACGATGGTCGGGCGGTCGGGGCGAAGACCCATGCGGCTGCCGGGGGAGTAGAGGTCCTGCGTGCGGCGCTTTTTTGCCGCCGTGTAGTGCGCGACCATCGAGTCAATGTTGCCGCCGCCGATCATCACGCCGTAGCGCGGGCGGCCCATCGCGCGGAAGGCGTCCGCGCTGTGCCAGTCCGGCTGGGCGAGCACGGCCACGCGGTAGCCCTCGTGCTCCAGCACGCGTGCGATGATCGCCGTGCCGAAGCTCGGGTGGTCGATATACGCATCCGCCGTGACGACGAGGAAGTCATAGTAGTACCAGCCGCGCTCGACCATCTCGTCCTTCGAGACCGGCAGAAAGGCCTTTTCGATCTTCTTTTTCTTCATTTTTCGATAACTTCCTGCAATCTCTTCCAGCAGGATTCCTCATCGTATTCAAAATTCTTCTCAAATGTGACGCTTTCCGCGTCCTCGCAGACGGGGCGGAAGCCCCACTTTTCCGCGCAGTGGAGGCCGACTGCATTGCTCTTCGGGATGCGGCCGGTCGAGAGAATGGAGCAGCCGCGCGAGCGCGCATAGGAGAGAGCCTGACCGACGAGCTTTTCGCCGAGGTTGCGCTTCTGCACGTCCTCCTCGAGCCAGAATTCGCCGATCGTGCCCACACCGCCGCGGCAGGAGACAACGCTGACCGCACCGATGACGCCGCCGTGCATCACGTCGAAATGCCCCGCTTCGCCCGAAGCGCGGTAGTAGATGCCGCCCTCGAAGCCTTTCGGGTCGTTGACCCAAGGCTGCTTGCGCACGGTGGCGATGTTGTTGCCGAGGTGGGAGGCGTCGTCGCGGAAGATGACATTGAACGTGCCATTTTCGTACTCGAGCTTTGCAACGGCGGTGTTTTCCGCGTGGCCGGTCTTGTCAATTTCGTGCAGCGTCATGCCCTGAAGCGTGCCGACGATGATGCGCATGGCCATGCCGTGGGAAAAGACGGCGACCGTGCCGTTCGGGTGCGCCTCGGCGATCTCTGTGAGCGCCTTGCGCATCCGCTCGCGCACCTCGGCAAAGCTTTCACAGCCGGGGACGTGCCAGTTCTGCGAGTCGTTGCTGAAATTCGCGAGCTGTTCAGGGTCGATGCGCTCAAGCTCCGCCCACGGGGTATCCTCCCAATAGCCGACGTCGATCTCGCGCAGCGCGCGGACGGTGCGCAGCGGCAGACCGTGCGTTTTATAGATGGAAAGCGCCGTGATCATCGTGCGGAAACGGTCGCTTGAATAAACGGCGTCAAATTTCGTGTCGGTAAAGCGCTTGGTGAGCGCGGCAATCTGGCGGTAGCCGCGGTCGGTGATGGTGCTGTTGTACCAGCCATGCGCGCGGCGATAGAGGTTGCCCTCGGCCTCGGCGTGGCGGATGAGATAGATCGTGGTCATATGGTTCTCCTTCATGCTTACTTTTTCTCATTTTCATTATAGGCCGAAAAGAGGCATTCAGCAAGGGCGATTTGCGGCAAAAATTGCCGCGTATGACGCGATCTTGTGTGGACAGACTAAGCGCGTGAGCAAAGGAGTGATCGATATGTGTGATACCGCATTCTGGCGCGGTATGGCTGCCGGCATGGCCGCCGGCGCGATCATCGGCATGACCGTCGCAGAAAAGCGCAAAGCCATGAAGACCTGCGTGGGCCGCACCATGCAGCAGATGGGTACCGCCGTGGACGGCGCGCTGAGCGATTTAATGCACCGGTGAAATAGACGCGAGAGCGCAAAGAAAGGGCGGGAACATAGCTCCCGCCCTTTCTTTGTTGACTTATATGCAACGACGGATATAATGAAAATAACAGGAATCCCCTGATTAAATTATTTGTATAACGAGAGAGGAGAGAAACGATGAAAAAGCTATTTGCATTGATGCTTGGCCTGCTGTCCTGCACACTACTGCTCTGCCTGTCTGTCAACGCAGTCGAGCTGTATGTCGACACAGAGTTGGTGCAGACCGATGTGCCGCCGCAGTTGGTGGGCGGCCGCACGCTTGTGCCCATGCGGGCGATTTTTGAGTATCTGGGCGCGGAGGTCACGTGGGACAATGACACTCGAACGGCGACTGGTACGCTGAACGACACGGTTGTGACTATCCAAATTGACAATACGACCGCCTACGTCAACGGTGTGCCGTACACACTGGATGTGCCTGCGCAGATCATCGGAAACCGGACAATGGTTCCGGCGCGCTTCGTTTCGGAATCGCTGGGCTGCGTCGTCACATGGTACAATGAGACGCAGACGGCGGCGGTTGCCAACAAGACGAAGGGCGAGCACATTTACGTGACGAAGACAGGCAAGCGGTATCACTATTCCGGTACCTGCAACGGCGGTACTTATTACGAAGCAACGCTCGCTGAGGCGATGGGCAGAGGCCTCACTCCCTGCGACAAATGCGTGCTGACAAAGAACTGAATCTTTTCGGAATAGGGTAAGGGCGGGAGCTATGCTCCCGCCCTTACTCATTATTTTCCTGCTATCCTGCTTGCTTTTATCCTTAGATGACGCCGTACTCCTTGAGGAGCTTTTCAATGTCGGTGCCTTCGATTTTGCCGAGAGCTTTCTTGACGGCCATCTTTTCCATGAAGCCCATATCCATGTCGGTGGCCTTCTTGCCGTCGCGCAGCTTGACGGTGGCGTTGAGCAGGTCACGCACATCATACACGCTGCCCCAGACCTCGGGCACGCCGCGGTCGACGTTCAGCAGCGTATAGACGGCCTCCATGCCGGTGCGCATGGAATACTCGGTGGTGAAGATCGTGTCGCGCGGGGTCTCGGCAAACTGGCCGAGGAAAGCGAAGTTGACGCTGCCCTCGGGCACGACGTTCGGGCGGTCGCCATAGGCGCGCGGCATGAAGAACGCGTCGATATACGGCATCATGACGGGCACGGTGTTGGCGCTGTTCGTCGCGAGCTCTTCGATCTGGTCCTCGGGCACGCCGATGTGGTAGAGCCACTCCATGCAGATCTCCTTGCCGGTGCACTCGCGCATGGGCTTTTTGATATAATCGCCCGGCTTGTCGGTGAAGAGGGAGTAGACCCAGACGAGGCAGTGGTCCTTGGGCTGCGTGCGGAACTGCGGCTGGCGGTTGATGGTCCAGCTCATCAGCCAGGAGGAATCCTTCACGGTGACGATGCCGCCGGTGACGACATGGCCGGTGAACGGGTCGCGCTTGCAGATATTTTTGATATAGGGGATGATCTTCTGGTCGAGGGTCTCGACGGTGGCGCTCATCCAGTTGGTCTGCTCGGGGTCGTGGCAGAACTTGTCGGGATGACCGAAGGACGGATCCTGCGCGGCGATCTTGCGCCACATATCCCAGCCGCCGCCCTCTTTGAGCTCGGTGTTGTACGCGGCGGGCTCGTTCTGGCTGCCCATGGAGGAGTTTTCGACGCAGCCGCCGTTGGTGATGAAGACGAGGTCGTTTTCCGTGAGGTCGATGGCCTCCTTCTTGCCGTCGCGGATGACGTCGATGCGCTTAGCCAGCTTGTGCTTGGGGTCAGAGCAGTCGAATTCGACATTTGCGACCTGCACGCCGTAGTGGAACTGAACGTTGTGGCTCTCAAGGTACTTGACCATCGGGAGGATCATGGACTCATACTGGTTGTACTTGGTGAAGCGCAGCGCCGTGAAGTCGGGCAGACCCCCGATGTGGTGGATATAGCGCTGGATATAGAGCTTCATCTCGAGTGCGCTGTGCCAGTTTTCAAAGGCGAACATCGTGCGCCAATAGAGCCAGAAGTTGGAAGAAAGGACCTCGTCATCGAAGAAGTCGGTGATCTTCTTGTCCTGCAGCTGCTCGTTGGGGGTGAAGAAGAGCTTCATGATCTCCATCGCGCCCTTGTCGGAGATGTCGAACTTGCCGTCGGTGTGCGCGTCCTGACCGCGGTTGACGGTCGCGCGGCAGAGGGAGTAGTTGGGGTCTTCCTTGTTGAGCCAGTAGTACTCATCGAGCACGCTCACACCCTCGGTCTCGATGGAGGGGATGGAGCGGAACAGGTCCCACATGACCTCGAAATGGTTGTCCATCTCGCGGCCGCCGCGCATCACGTAGCCGAGGTTTTCGAACTTGTAGCCGTCGCACGCGCCGCCGGGCAGATCACCCTTTTCGAGCACGTGCACGTGCTCACCCTTCATCTGGCCGTCACGCACGAGGTAGCAGGCGGCAGTCAGCGCGGCGAGGCCGCTGCCGACGATATAGGCGGACTTGTTGTCCACGCCTTCGGGCTTCTTGGGACGGGCGAACGCTTCATAGTTACCGCTGGAATAATACATAAATCATTTCTCCTTTCAAACTGTCTGTGAAACCGCTGATCCACGAAACACATTCAACCTTGGGAATCAACGGTATGTTTTCCTTTCGATGGTGAAAGCATACCGCGGTTTTGCGAAAAGAACAATCAGCAGAAATCGGGCGGTGATAAGTTTCTTATCACCGCCCGAAAAGCTGTAAAAATTTTTATCATTCTGCCGCTTTTGATGAAAGAAGGGAAACCGTCACGCCTTATCGATGCGCAGCCGCTCGAGCGCGGCACGGACATTGCCGTGGATGACGAGTTCGAGCCGGTCGACAAGCAGCTGGGAGTCGCCCTTCATATCGTTTTTGATCCAGTCGAGCATCAGACCGACAAAGGCGTACTTGTAGACCGTTGCGATGAAGGCCTTGTCCTCGTCACGCACGCTCATGCCCTGTGCCTGCTCCTCGACTACGCCCTCAAGCAGGTCGTAGGTGACCTTGTAGAGGTAGTTTTCCACCTTCTCGCGGCTGACGGAGTGGTAGACATTCATAATGAATGGCTTGTTGTCCTGCACGGCCTTAAAGAGCTGCAAAAAACCCTGCTGCCACGTCTCGTAGGTCTTGTTGCCTGCGAGCGCCTTGCTGGCGTCCTCCTGACACGACCATTCGACAAGGTCGTAAATGTCCTTGAAGTGGTAGTAAAACGTCATGCGGTTGATGCCGCAGTCCTCCGTGATATCGCTGATGGTGATCTTGCTCAGGGGCTTTTGCAGCAGCAGATTTTTGAGCGACGCCTCGAGCGCGCGTTTGGTCACCTGTGACATGGCGGTCTCCTCTTTCTATCAGGAATAATCGGTTATTTTCATCATACCATGGAAAGCGGCGGAAATGGGAGAAGTTTTTGTAAATTCTCCGCGAAATGAAAAAGGAGCGCTGTCATCAGCGCTCCTTTGTATGGCTTTACAGTATCGCTTGTATGGAATATACTACACTTAGAACCATTTTGCAGAAGCTCTCAGGACGTGATTGCAAGCCCAAATCGGCGATGAAGCGGAATGGTTCTCTTTATGTGTAGAAGCTAATAGGTATCGTCTTCAACAGCGTCCTCAAACCGCACGGTGAGATTCGGATTTTCCTCCGCGCTGTCATCGAGCACGCGGCGGAAGGCGTTGGCGCGGCGACCGAGCAGCTCGTCAAGCGCCGAAGTGCCGCGGACGATCAGCTCCGTCGGCTCATGCAAGTCCGTCAGGCAGTCGTGCAGGGCATCGAGATTGCCGCTGTACCACGCGGGAAAACGCAGCCCCTCCGCGAGCGCGCGGTGTAGGTCTTCGACACTTTCGCAGGCGGAGACGTCTAATACAAAGCGCATGGTGCTCACTCCTCCCCGTACAGCAGTTCAAAGGACTTGTAGTGGTCTTCGGTGTAGTAAATGAGGCCGTCGTTTGAGAAGACGATGCGTTTGGCCCCGCGCGAATCCGCGCCCAGCGTGTCGATGTCGCATTCGGTGTAGGTGCGTCCGTCCGCCTCGGGCAAGAGACCTTCGTAGTTGCCAAACCGGCTGCCGCCAATGCATTTGTCCGGCGCGTAGGGCTCGAGCGACCCGCCCGGCCAGCCGAGGGCCTGGGCATCTTTCTTGGTGATGAAGTTGTCCGGTAAATGTCCGTAGGTGTGGATATAGAGCGCGACGTCGTCCTTGGTCGTGTAGGCACCGTCCTCGTCGATCTGAGGGGCGGATGCATCGTCGTCGCTTAGCGTATCGGCGTCTTCAGACGGTGCGTTCTGCGCATCCTGCTGCTCCTGCTGCGGCAGGCTGGAATCGTCCTGCACCGGCGCATCCGCGCCACAGCCGACGAGCGAGAAGAGCATCACGAGCGCGAGCAGCCATGCGGTCAGTTGTTTCTTCATTGGGAATCCTCTTGTGGTGATTTTCTCCATCATAGCACGGCTGCGGGCAAAAATCCAGCGCGCGGCGGTTGACTTTGCGCGCCGTTGTGCGTACGATAGGGGAAGCGACCGGCAAGTCGGAATGGATCAAAAAGCAAAGGAGATAGAAACAATGACGATTGAAGAGCGCGCCGAGCTGGCGGTGGAAACATTTGCCGCGGGAAAGGGCAACTGCACCCAGTCGGTGCTGTGCGCGTGGGAGGATAAAATTCCCGTCGACCACGATACGTTGATGAAGCTCGGCGCGGGTTACGGCGCGGGCATGGGCTGCATGCAGGCCACCTGCGGCGCGCTGATCGGCGCGGTGATGGCCGCGGGCAGCGTGACGGACGGCAAGGGCACGCCGCGCACGGCCCGCAGCATCCTTACGAGCTTTCAGGAAAAGAGCGGCGCGACGATCTGCAAGGACTTAAAGGGCGTGGAGACCGGCAAGGTCCTCTGTCCCTGCGCGCAGTGCGTTCGCAACGCCGTCCTCGCCGCAGGAGAGATGCTGGGGGAGTAAAGGGAGAAAAGCCCAGTTCGCTGAGAGCACTGAGTAAAAAATAAAACCACCATCGAAAGAGCTGCCGACGTCAGACGCCTGCAGGACATGTATCGCGGCACATAACTGTGTTCGCGGCTGTGTTCACGCAACTGGTTATAACTGGTCGTAACTGGCAGTAACAAAGCGTTCAGAAAACGCAAAAAAGCCTTGGCATCACTGGCTTTTCCAGTAATACCAAGGCTTTTTGCTTTGGCGCAGCAGGAGAGATTCGAACTCTCGGTACGCTTTTGGCGTACACACGATTTCCAGTCGTGCTCGTTATGACCGCTTCGATACTGCTGCGTATCGGTGCGCTCGACAGCAAAAATGATTATACCAAAAATCACAGCAAAGTCAAGCACAAATTCGAAAAATGCGCGATTTTCTGAACGGCGCCTTCACTTGCAATTTTTGCCGCCATCTTTTATACTGACAAAAAGACCCTTTGGGGAGGGAGTATCATGAGCAGTAGCATCTATCGCGCCATGAACACGACGCTCATTTATATCGAATGCGGCGGCGAATACCTGATGCTGCACCGCACGAAAAAGGAGAACGACTGCAATCGCGACAAGTGGATCGGCATCGGCGGCAAGTTTGAAGAGGGCGAGAGCCCGGAGGAGTGCGCTCTGCGCGAAACGAAGGAGGAGACCGGCCTCGCTCTGACCTCTTACCGCTATCGCGGCATTGTGACATTCGTGTCGGACAAGTGGGAGAGCGAGTACATGCACCTTTTCACTGCCGACGGTTTTGAGGGAACGCTCAAGGACTGCGATGAGGGCGAGCTTGCGTGGATCAAAAAGAAAGATCTGCTGGCGCTGCCCGCGTGGGAGGGCGACAAGATCTTTTTGCGCCTGCTCGACGAAAACGTACCGTTTTTCTCGCTCAAGCTGCGTTACGAGGGCGAAATGCTCGCGGAGGCGAAGCTCAACGGGAAAGCGTTGGAGGTGCGGCATGGATAAGCTGCTCGTGTCGGCCTGCCTTCTCGGCACGCCCTGCCGCTACGACGGAAAAAGTAAAGCGGACGCGCGCGTGCAGGCGTTGGTGGGGAAATATGAAATTGTTCCTGTCTGCCCCGAACAGCTCGGCGGTCTCCCGACGCCGCGTGTGCCCAGCGAACGGCGGGGCGAGCGTGTCGTCACAGCGGGTGGCCGCGATGTGACAGAGGCGTACCGCCGCGGTGCGGAGGCAGCTCTCGCGCTGTGCCAGCAAAACGGCTGCGAGGCTGCCGTGCTCAAGGAAAAGAGCCCGAGCTGCGGCTGCGGGCAGATTTACGACGGAACTTTTTCCCGCCGCCTGATCGCGGGCGACGGCGTGACAGCGGAGGCGCTCAAGGCACACGGTATCACCATATATGGCGAGAGCGATGTGGAGAAGCTGTAAACGCTGACGATATGGCCTGATATTTTATGCAGTTTACCGACAAAATTTTAGTTGTCTTTGAAAAGTGCAGCCGTTATACTATATAACCAGCATTGGACAGATATCATACGTGTATTGAATATGACCGGCGGTCATCATAATAAAAAAGGAGGAGCACAACATGAAATTTTCCAGCAAAGTTGAAAAATGCGGCCTGTCTCCGATGCGCAAGTTCCACCCGTACGCGGTGGCGGCAAAGGCACGCGGCGTCAACATCTATCACCTCAACATCGGCCAGCCCGACGTACAGACTCCTCCCGCGTTTTTCGAGGCAGTCCGTCACTTCGAGCAGCCGGTGCTGGCCTACGCGCCCTCGCCCGGCATCCCCGAGCTGATCGACGCGATCCAGAACTACTACGACAAGCTCGACATGCACTTCGACAAGAGCGAGATCTACGTCACCGCCGGCGGCAGCGAAGCGCTTCAGATCGCGCTGCAGTGCATTCTTGACGATGGCGACGAAATTTTGATTCCCGAGCCGTTCTACCCGAACTACAACACGATGACCCGCACCTGCGGTGCATCGATTCGCCCGATCCCGACCTGCCCGGAGGAGGGGTATCGCTACGCTGACCGCGAGAAGATCGAATCTCTCATCAACGAGCACACGCGCGCCATCATGGTCACGAATCCCGGCAACCCGACCGGCGTTGTGCTGAGCCACGCGGAGATGGAGATGCTCGTCGATGTCGCACAGAAGCATGATCTGTTCCTCATCGGCGACGAGGCGTACCGCGAATTCGTCTACGGCGGGGAGAAGCTCCAGTCGTTCGGTGAATTTGCCGACCGTGCGGCAGACAATATCATCGTCATCGACACGGTCTCCAAGCGTTTTTCCGCCTGCGGCGCGCGCATCGGCTGCCTGATCTCCAAGAATAAGGAGTTCATGAACCACGCGATGAAATACTGCCAAGCAAGACTTTCGGTCGCGACGCTCGACCAGATCGCGTCTGCCGCGCTCTACACCGTCGGCCCCGAGTATTTTGCCGCCGTGCGCGACGAGTATAAGAAGCGCCGTGACACGCTCTGCCGCAAGCTCGGCGAGATCCCCGGCGTGGTGTTCGACGTGCCGGGTGGTGCGTTCTACGTGATGGCCGCGCTGCCGGTCGACGATGCCGACAAGTTCCAGCAATGGCTGCTCGAGGAATTCAGCGACAACGGCGAGACCGTGATGATGGCCCCGGGAGGCTCGATGTACGCGACACCCGGGAAGGGTAAAAACGAAGTCCGCATGGCTTACGTCATCGAAAGCGACAAGCTCGAGCGCGCCATGGAAATTCTCAAGAAGGCCATCGAGGCCTATAACGCCAGATAAAAAGGAGAAAATACCTATGATCCGTCATATCGTAATGTGGAAGTTCCGCGAGGGCACTGAGGAAAAAGCCAACGAGTTTCTGACGAAGCTCGCCGCGCTCGACGGCGTGATCCCGCAGCTCAAAAAGAGCGAGGTCGCGCGCAACATCGGCAAGGACAACTACGACGCCGTGCTCGTCTCCGAGTTTGAGACGATGGATGACCTGAACGCCTACAAGGTCGATCCCCGCCATGTCGCCGTGAGCGATATCTGCAAGTCCATCCGCGCCGACCGCGTGGCCGTAGACTACGAATTTTAATCAAAAACAAAGAGCGCCGAAAGGCGCTCTTTGTTTTTGAAAAGGAATGCGCTCCGCGGCAGCGCACGCACCGTAGGCGCGCACGTTTGCGGAGCGAGAGGAGTTTTTTCTGACGCGCATGTCGTCAGAAAAAACGATCTCAATTTTTTCGCGCCCGCGGGCGCAAAATGGTTTTGATTATTTTTGCCGCGACCTGCGCGTGACAAAAAATATTTTGCGCGAAGCGTGTGTCGCAGCCACCCTACGGGTGGCAAGGCACAAAGCGCAGCGAAACTTTTTCAAAAAAGAGGCCATTTATGGCCTCTTTTTTGAGCTGCAACTGCTGGTTGCTAACTTTTCAACCCCGCTTGGTGGACTTTTTGCGCGCCTTTTGGTAAGCTGAACGCAGAAAATCTGCAAAGGAGAACCCCATCACATGACACTTGGAGAGAACATCGTGCGCCTGCGCACACGGAAAAACTGGTCGCAGGGCGACCTTGCCGACGCGCTGGACATCTCGCGCCAGAGCGTATCCAAATGGGAGACCGACGCCTCCATCCCCGAGCTTGACAAGCTATTAAAGCTCTCCGAGCTCTTCGGTGTGACGCTTGACGAGCTGGTGCGCGGCGAGGACGCGCCGAAGTCGGAAACAGCCGCGCCCGCGGCACAGGCAGTACCCGCCTCTTTCACGCCGCAGACTTCGTCCGAGCAGGAAAAGCGTCACACCATTGCGGGTACGATTTTAATGTGTATCGGCGCGGTTCTTCTGCTCACCTGCCTGATACTCGCCGGCGATCTGCTGGCGGGGCTGATTTACGGACTGCCGTTTTTCCTCTGCGGCATCATCTGCTTTACGGTGAAGCATCGCACGGGCCTGTGGTGCGGCTGGGCGGCCTATCTCTGTATTGATCTCTACCTCCGCTTTGCGACCGGCCTCTCGTGGACGACCGTCTTTATGACGCACCTCTGGACGGCGCAGATGAACTATGCACGCCTTGCCATCTCGTGGGTGCAGCTCCTCGGCATGCTCGTGATGATCGTCTGCACGGCGCGCTCCTACCGAATGCTCAGGCTGCCCGCGACGAAAAAGGAGGCCACATGGCTCATTGCCGGTTGGCTCGCGGTGCTCGTTGTGCTGCCGCTTCTGATGAGCTACGGTGTTATGCCGCTGCTGCTCGACGATCTCGGCAATTACAGCAACATTTCGCCGTACTTCCTTCTGAATGTCGTCTACAGCTACGCGCGCCTTGCGCTCATCAATGTTCTTCTGGTGCGTTCACTCGCCGTCTGGCGCTTGAAGCGGGAAGAGAAGAAAGCAAAGATCTGAATAGGGATAAGAAAAAGCGGACCGCACTGCGGTCCGCTTTTTTGATGCAAATATGCCTTACTTCTTGCTCTTCTCCAGCGCGGCGAGCTTGAGGCAGCAGCAGAAGACGGCCATCGCCTGCTCAAGCTCCTCGACCGGCGGCAGCGACGGGGCGACGCGGATGT
>PPYF01303862.1_pt1 | contig 43690 bp, 45 predicted proteins | sample 1559871 | NCBI WGS metagenome assembly PPYF01 (sample SAMN08240021, study PRJNA423297) | Human gut metagenome, whole genome shotgun sequencing project.
CACACAAAGCCACTGCACGATGCAGTGGCACAAATGGCTGACGACCTGTACGGGGGCTACGCCCCTGCGACCCCATTTTCAAAAATTATATAGGTTTATCGACAGTCTGACAAGCCGTATTTCTACGACTTGCAAAATCTCCGCAGTCAGAAAGATAAGGCGATGGCACTAAGGCTGAATCGTTAAAATGATAATCGGAGCGTAACCTGATTTTTACTCTGCACTGTGGCAATGATTCCTGTAATATATCGGTGTAACGCCGTACAGCTTTTTGAATCTGCGGCAGAAATAGCCGATGTTCTCAAATCCTGTTTCATGCGCTATGGCGCAAACGCTGTTTTCGGTATCAACAAGCAGCTTTGACGCACGTTTCAGTCTGTATTCTACAACGTAATTTATCGGCGATGTGTGCAGGTATGTCCTGAAAATATTGAGAACACTGCTTTTGCTTATAAGAACCGTTCGGGCAATATCGTCCAGTGATATCTGACCGCTGTAATTATCATGAATATACTGCATCATTATCTGAAGCTTAGCCTGCGTCTGTGCGGAATGCACGGACATAGAACCGCAATCTGTTATCAGTATGCTTTCATATAACAGACGCCATAGTTTAAGTAACAGTTCTACCGTTTTCATTTCAGACGCTGTGCCTGAACCCTGCACGGCAAATATCGACCTCATTGTTTCGATAATGCAGTGGTGTGCTGCTTCTTCGGCGGAAAAAATCACGCATTCGGTAGTTGATTCGATTATCGGTCTGATGTATCTATTGTATATCAGACTGCCCTGCGGCGCAAGCAGAACAGGTGAAAAAACAATGTTAGGAATGATGGCGCTGTCCGTGGCTTCAAACCTGTGTATCACCTGAGAGTTTATAAAGATTCCATCGCCGGAGCTGAGAACATACCTGTTTCCGCCCACCAGAAAATCAGCCTTGCCCTGCTGTACATAAACAAATTCGACCTCCGGGTGCCAGTGCCAGTCGATACAGTGAAAGTCGAAATCCCAGATGTCCTCATAATAGTAGCAGAAGGGATATTCTTCGCTGCCGTGACTTGCAGTTTCACGCAAGGTTTCATCCGTTATGATCCTGTCCTTTTTGATTTCATCACTCATATTCTCACCTGATTTACGATATTGTGTAATAAAAATGTGATTTTGTGCATTGAAATGTTATGATGTTTGCTATATAATCTGATTATATCAATCGTCAAGGAGTTTGTCAATATGGCTGTGAATTACAGAAAAACACTCATATCCTGCTATCTTGGATTCGTCACACAAGCAATAGCGGCTAATTTCGCCCCGCTTCTATTTCTCACATTTCACAACGGCTATGGTATCCCGCTTGGGAAAATCGCCCTTATCTCGTCGGTATTTTTTGTTACTCAGCTTATCATAGATGTGCTGTGCGCACGTTTCGCCGACAAAATCGGCTATCGGAAATGCGTTATCGGTTCGCAGGCATTTTCGGCACTCGGACTTATCGGACTTGCCTTTTTGCCTGAACTGCTTCCCGACCCGTTCGCAGGAATAATCGTAAGCACGATCATATATGCAATGGGAAGCGGTCTTACCGAGGTGCTTGTAAGCCCGATTGTTGAAGCCTGCCCGTTTGATCATAAAGAAGCCGCAATGAGCCTGCTGCATTCATTCTACTGCTGGGGTTCGGTCGGAGTTATACTCATTTCAACACTGTTTTTTACTGTTTTCGGCATAGAAAACTGGAAGTGGCTCTCTTGCATCTGGGCGATAATTCCACTTGTGAACATATACAATTTTTCAGTATGTCCCATTGAACATCCTGTTGAGGACGGCAAGGGAATGCGTATCCGTGACCTGCTCAGAGTACCGCTGTTCTGGCTTGCGATACTGCTTATGGTATGTGCCGGAGCCTCGGAGCTTTCAATGGCGCAGTGGGCGTCGGCATTTGCAGAATCCGCCCTCGGACTGACTAAGTCAGTCGGAGATATAGCAGGACCGTGTATGTTTGCGGTGACAATGGGCATAAGCCGTACACTCTACGGGAAGTACGGCGAAAAGCTCGATCTTATGAAATTCATGATAGGCTCGGCAATGCTGTGTCTGATCTGTTATATCACCGCCTCCCTGTCGGGAATACCTGTAATCGGACTTCTCGGCTGCATAATGTGCGGATTCTCGGTAGGTATCATGTGGCCGGGATCTATTAGCATCTGCTCAGGCAAAATATCCACCGGCGGTACTGCAATGTTTGCACTTCTCGCTATGGCAGGCGACCTCGGCGGAGCACTCGGTCCTGCTATTGTAGGAAATATCACCCAGAATGCAGGTAATGATATGCAGAAAGGTATGCTTTCGGGCTGTGCATTTCCCTTGATACTTATGGTATCGCTCCTGCTGCTGAACAGAGCCGGACGTAAAAATAACTGATCGTATCCGGCAGGTTTATGCAAAGCTACAATAGAAAAAAGGCACCATGTATCAAAACGTGATGCCTTTTTGTTTTTCATACGATGCCGGCGGTCAATTTACGGATTTCATAGAACCTGTTCTGTGTTTCTGAGAAGTATTATCTGCATCGTGGGCATAGTGGCTTTTCAGTTGGCGTAAATCTTAAGCATTCTGCGTCACCGGCACCTGAAGATAGTGCTTGTCAAGCTGCGGAAACGCCAAGCATTTCCGCTACCACCAAATCAAAGATTTGGTGCAATTCCGCCACTGCCGTTTTAAAATGTATCAGCAATAAAAAAACAAGCCGTATTTCTACGACTTGTCTTGGTGCAGGTGACGGGACTTGAACCCACACGACCTTGCGATCACTAGCACCTGAAGCTAGCGCGTCTGCCAATTCCGCCACACCTGCGTATTTAATATGTTGACAACTTTAGATTGGGCGCTGTCTGCCTGCGGAACAAGTTCCGCTTCCACGAAATCGAAGATTTCGTGCTGTGGAACAAGTTCCGCTACCACCAAATCAAAGATTTGGCGCAATTCCGCCACACCTGCATATTTAATGCGTTGCCAAATAGTCAACGTTGATATTATATCATAGCGGAGCTTCAAAGTCAAGTGTTTTTTAAAAATTTCTTCACCTTCTGCATTATCGGAAAACTCTGATTCTATTATCACTGTCTTTAATGCTAATGATTTTCAAATCTTCTATGAATAAAAATAAAGGACACCCGAAAATCGAATGTCCTTTACACTGGTGCGGGAAATGGGACTTGAACCCACACGCCAATACTGACTGGGGCACCTGGGGCCCCGCAAATCAGCTTGTTTATTATATCAGATAATTTTACATTTGTCAAGCACAAAAATTTACATTTTCGTTTTTTATTTTACACTGTCGCTTTTACGGCGTTTTATTTACCTGCTGTAACTGTTGCAATCAATGTTACACTACCGAAACATCTATCTTCAGCTCGCCGTTTTCGTCCTCGTACCAGGTTTCCCACGCAAAATACTTATCCCAGCAATCGCACTCGCTGAAATCCATATATTCCGCATTGAACTCCTCCGCTTCTTCCGCAGGCACAAGCCAGCCGCTGCAATCGCTCGCAATCAGCCCGTTCTTCACCTGCTCGTGGCCCTCTTTGCAATCAAGGAAAAACACGCTTCCCTTTTTTGCGGCAGCCTGCTGAATCATTTCAATGAATTTAGTAAATCCGAGCGGCTCTCTCGTTCTCAATCCTGTTATCATAAATGCACCTTGCCTTTATCTCTTGCTTTTATCTCTTGATAGTACAATAAATTATAACACTATACCGCCGCAAAGTCAAACCTACCCTCGCCTTATTATTCGCTTGATGCCGAATATATTTGTTTTTAAAAGCGGCGATTATAATAGTCCCGACAGATAAAAGCCGTCCACTTACCAAAAACGGCTCGTGAACGGCTTTTTGCTGTAAGCCCGTTACATCTGGAGCGATTCTATTACCGCCCCTACAGCTTTTATCGCTTTGCCTGTTGCCTTCTTGACGTTCTGCGTCTTGTTCGAGGTCATAGCCTTTGTTGCGGCAAAAGCAATGCCGCCTGCCACCATTGCGGTAGCGGCACATATCATATTATTGGAAGTTTTCTTGCTCATTTTTCCGTTTCCTTTCATAACCGCCTTTTTCGGCTCGATAATATAATGTGCCGCCGTTAAAAAATTATAGCTTGATAAATCTGACATCAGAATTTGCCTTATTATCCTCTTTGTGTATCAGAAATAAAGTGAGCTATATAAAATTTACATCTCGACAATATGATAATTTTGTGCTAAAATAAATGTATGTGTAAAAAAGAAAGGTCGTTTTTTAATGTCACAGCATAAAATAATAGCGGCTATCCATGACCTCTCCGGCTATGGAAGATGTTCGCTTTCCGTTATATTACCCGTTATCTCTGCTATGGGGATACAGGTCTGTCCGGTTCCGACCGCCGTTATGTCAACTCACACCGGCGGCTTTACCGATATTGCTATGGAGGATCTCACAGATCATATTTCAGCCTGCTATAACCACTACGAAAAACTGCATCTGAAGTTTGATGCAATCTACAGCGGTTTTCTCTCATCTCCGAAACAGGTGGATTGCTGTCTTGAATTCCTTCACGGAAACCCCGACTCACTTAAAGTAGTGGATCCGGTAATGGGCGACAACGGAAAACCCTACAGCACTTACACTCCCGAGCTTATCCGCAGGATGAAGGAGCTTGTTGATGCCGCAGATGTTATAACACCTAATCTCACCGAAACATGTATGCTTCTCGGAGAGGAATGCCCTCCCGTAATGTCGGTGGCACAGGCACGCTCGTGGCTTGCCCGCCTCAGCGACAAGCCCGGAATAGTAGTAATAAAGGGAGTACCTTTGATAGACGATGACGGTCAGAAGCTCTCTAACGTAGGCTTCGACAAGGAAAGCGGCAGCTTCTGGCGTATCGACTGGGATCATATTCCCGTACATTACCCCGGCACAGGCGACATCTTCACTTCAGTGCTTACCGCATCATTGCTGAAGGGCGAAAGCCTGCCTATCGCCCTTAACCGTGCAACCACGTTCACGGAAATTGCCGTTAAAACCACCTACAGCTACGGTACCGAGCCACGACTTGGCGTGCTGTTTGAGGATTGTCTTAGCTGGCTTATGACAAATACGGTACTGTGCGACTACCGCAAGCTCTGATAATATCCGATATTGCTTTTTACCGCTTTGCCGCATTGCAAAGCGGTTTTGCAATTTCCGTTCAAAAAAATCAAAAAATTGTCGAAAAAGGGTTGACAAACGTTTGACTTTGTGATACAATATTATCTGTTGTCACGGCACAGCAAAAGCCGATGAAGCCGAGAGTAAAAAAATTAAAAAATTTTTAAAAAACTCTTGACAAGCGGTTTTCGATATGATATAATATAACACGTCGGTTGACAAGAAACAAATTAACAAGCTGGTGTAGCTCAGTTGGTAGAGCAGCTGATTTGTAATCAGCAGGTCGGGGGTTCGAGTCCGTCCACCAGCTCCAATTTTTTCTTTAACTTAATATGGGAGTGTTCCCGAGTGGCCAAAGGGGGCAGACTGTAAATCTGTTGCGTTTCGCTTCGGTGGTCCGAATCCACCCGCTCCCACCAAACCCGTAAGATTTTCTTACGGGTTTATTTTTATATAGTTTTATATAGTTTGCCCCCTTGCCTGTCTTGAGAGGCAAGGGGTATTGTCAAAAATCAGTTTTCAAGATATTTCAGGAAGTCGTCAATATTTTATCTTTTAGCCGTAACGGACAGGTGATGTTAAATATGCAAGTTGACAAAATTTTAACATAGGAACGTTTGTTGACTGTTATTGCCGGAAACAAAAAACGGAGCCGCAATTATTACTGCGGCTCTGCTTATATTTAATTTTTTCCCGTTCCGTTGCAATACTTACATCTTCTGTTCCCCTTACAGCCCTGGCATACTACCCAGCCATCGCCGCCCTGTCCGTATGTATTGTACGACATACCGCCTCTGCCATGGCAAACCTGACACAATCCGCTTCCGTGACAAACACTGCAGTTATTTATCGTCGGTATAGTCGGCTTTACCGACGGAGTATAATTCGAATCGGGTGCTACAGTCTGACCTCCGCTGTTTGAGCTATCGACCGAATATCCTCTGCCCTCAAAAGTGAATTCTTCCTGCTCGTATGATATTGCCGCTTCTATTTTAAACTCAGCCGAATTACCACTTATTTTCAGAAGTGTACCCGTCATATATACAAACATTTCGGGATTATCCTTAGTGGTATATACGTTGTTCACTCCGTTTTCCATAACATAATACTCGCCATAGCAATTCGATAACGATAAAGCGGTCTTATCGAACTGTTTTCCCTCAACAAAATATGAGTCGGGAATCATTGCCGAAATCACATATCCATCGGTTACAGAATCGTTCACATTTGATATGCCAAGCAAATATACACCGTCGTCATGAGCCAAGAACGAGTTTCCGCTTGTTTCACTGCTTCCGCTACGGTTGATTTCAGCAGTACCCGGCTTAAGATCCGTCACGGGCGCACTTGTTTCAGGCAATGTATTCTGAGAATTGCCGTTATTGTACGATGTAGCCGGTGCCGATACTTCTCCGAAGCTCTGTGAATCCTTCCCGCCCAATGACGAAACAACCAACACTGTGACTATTATATAAACGATAACAAGAAGCACCCCGACGCATATTCCGATTATCAGCGGTGCCTTGCTTTTTTTCTGAGGATACTGCACTCCCGCATTACCGACTGTCGTGTTATTTCCGTTGTATACGGGCGGCGGTGTTACCGGCTGTGGGTTACTATACTGCACATCGGGCTCTGAAACGGTTTCAGCAATATCTGCCGTTTCGGTGCTTATCTGCCTTGTGCCGCAGCTGTCGCAGAATTCCGCATCGGCAAGCAGTTTTCTTCCGCATTTTCTGCAAAACTTGAAATTCTGTGTATTATTCAGATAATTAGCGGTGTTATCCATAATTTTCCCTCCTTGAATGATACAAAATGTATTTTTGCAACAAGCCCTTTATATTTATATCGACAGATTTATCCAAAAATTTAATATATTGTACGCATCCGATGCGGTAAAAATTTTGCAAGAAAAATCGGACATCACGAAAAAACGCCCGCACACCTCATAAAAGTGCAAATTTCTCCTTGACAAACCTTTTCCTTTGTGCTACAATAATTATCCAAACAAACGGGGCCGTAAAGGTTTCGACGGGGATTGTGAACCCGGCTAAGCACGCAGAGATCGCCTTATCTCTTTAAACGGGGCATTTTTAAAATTAAACGCAGACAATAGATCTGAATTAGTAGCTGCCTAAGTGCGCTACCGTCCTTGTAGAGAGCGCTGTGGCTCTATAAAGGGCGTCGACTAACAGCCAATGTTTTCGGTGAGAGTCCTGTAACCGTCAACACATCAAAGGACTACCGGACTTCTATCCTGTGAGCCGGAGAGGAGAAAGGAAATTTCAAAAGACTTCACTAAGCGTGTAGAAAGGTTGGCGGATCGGTTTTCGGACAGGAGTTCGATTCTCCTCGGCTCCACCATAACAGGAACATAAAATAGATATGTTCCGCAAAACCCCCGATACAATCGGGGGTTTTTGCTATCTAAAGCCGGGATTTTAAGACGCATATTTGAAGATGAAAAAACGCATTTTCCCCTTTGTGTGCGGTTTTGAACTCCCGTACAACTAAATACCCGTACAGGCGGCGGACAGGTATTAAAAACTTGTCCGCCGTTTTTTGTTACCTACTGCCCGAAGTTTTGTAAAAGACTTCGGGCTTTTTTCATTGCGTAAGCAACAAGATTCCGGGATACCCGCCCGCAATCTGTGATTGCGTTGGCGGGTCGGGTTCTTATTTCACGATAAAGGAGCAATTAAAAATGTATTTTACCAATACCCCTTCTCTCAATAGCATAGAAGCCATGATGAAACGACCGCCGGGCAGCAGGCAGCGGGGCGGCGGTCGGAACCGCAGCCCATACCGATATAGCAAAAAAGACTGTGACTGCAGGCTTTGCCTCTACTACAGAAAAAAGAACGGCTGCGTTATGAAAGTTTGTCCGGTGCTGGATATCCGGCTTTCCTGCAAAGCCGTCTCTTTTAGAGAAGCTGTAAAAGCCGCCTTTGCAGATGTGAAGCATATTCCGTTTCAAAGGCGGCTTTCACAAATATACGACCGAAAGGATGATGTCCCCATGCTCTTTCAAAACGACCGGCACAGGCAAATTTTTGAGACACAGCAAATCAGTCTGCGCAAGCCGGATAATCGGACGCTGGCCGTCCTGTACCTGCTGACGGCAGACCATCCCCTGTGGATGAAAACGAAACTGCATATCACAGACAGCGGCAAGATAAAGCTGGAAAATGTCCGCCTCGGCGATATTGCCACAGACGGCTATGCTCTCTGGAAATCCGCAAAGGAATTGCAGACCGGCGAAAAACAGATTTCCCTGTGCGAACTATCGGATCGGGAAGCCATCTCCGACAGAGCGTTCCGTCTCATTACACAGGCTGCCGCTATTTCCCGTTATGGCGCGGCGGTCTTAAATGGATCGGAGGCGCGCTATGGATAAGGCATCGGAACTATGCAGCTATATCGAAGGGAGAATACAGGATGAACCGATTTGAAGCAGAACGCAGATTTGCGGAGAGAATGAAGAACAACTACCCGCCCGGCACAAGAATCGTGCTTTTGCAGATGGGGGATGATCCCCGCCCGATTGAATCGAACACAAGAGGCACGGTCAGAGTGGTGGATGATATGGGAACGTTGCACTGTCATTTTGACAACGGCAGACAGCTTGGACTTGTCCCTGGCGAGGACTCTTTCCGCACACTGACGGCGGAAGAACTCACCGAAGAACAGCAAATGGACGAATCACAGGATTTTGATTTGAAATTGCAGTAAGGAGTGAAAAATATGCCAAATCATGTTGCGAACCATATATCGCTGCAGGGTGATCCTGAGAAAATCCGATCAATGCTGGAAGCAATCCAATCTGATGAGCTTGGCGTCGGCTCGGTGGATTTCAACAAAATCATTCCCATGCCTAAAAGCCTCAATATCGAAGCAGGTAGCCGAACAGACAGAGGACTGAAAGCCTACCGGAATTTTATCGAGGTATACACCTTCGGACGGTCAGCCGATGACGCCCTCAAAGCGCTTGAAAACATCCCTGCGGAGAGCGAAGAAGTTTTCCTCCGCCAGCGGACAGATATCCGCCGCGACGAATGGGAGCTGGGCAAAACCGCCTGGAATAATATCCAGCAGTTCGGCACGTCCACATGGTACGAGTGGTGCGTCCGGAATTGGGGAACCAAGTGGAACGCCTATGGATACGATGAGGGCGGTGTAGATTACCACGACGGCGACAGCCTGTGCTTCCAGACCGCATGGTCTGCGCCGCATCCCGTTCTTGAAAAGCTGTCGGAAATGTTTCCCGATATTGAGCTGGAACACGAATGGGCGGACGAGGATATCGGCCAAAACTGTGGCAGATACAGCTACAAAGCCGGGGAGCGAATTGAGGAATACTTCCCGGAAGATGAAAAGGAAGCGATTGAGTTCGCCTGTTCAATGTGGGAGCATGATCCCTCCGATTGGGATTTGTACCTGAATGCCAGCGGCACAGAATATATCAATGCGGAAAATGAGGAATACCAGCAGATTGAGTTGCTCGGCAAATTCGCCTTGTTTACCAACGGCAGGCTGACCGACGCGGATATCCCGCAGGGGCTGTATTGCTATCACCTGCGCCACAGCGATGACGGCGGTTGCTTCTGTTCTGTCGAACCAAAGGTCGGCGTTAATCACGGCGGCAGCGTTATCACGAAAGAACCACTGGATTTCGGTACGGAGGGATATATTCCCTTTACCGAGGATACCGAACCGAACTTCATCGGCGGTGAACAAACGCTCGGGGAATTCCTCCGTTCGGATGCGCCGCAGGAAAGCGAGGTGATGAAGCTGTGCTGAACTTTCTCATCGGTCTGCTACTCGGCGGCTGCATTGCCGCGGTAATCCTGTGCTGCATACAGATCAATCGTATCTGTCGCTGCGAGCAGGAAATCCACAGGCTCAGAGAAAAACTGAATAACAGAGATTAACAAAAGAGGTCGTTTTGCGTGTATGGAACACCGTACATGGAAAACGACCTCTTTTTTCTGTTTCCTGCGGTTTTCATATACGCAGACGCCTCCGTAAAGGAGGTAAGCGTGAATGATATGATTTCACTAATTTTGAAACAAACCGAATTCACGCCCGAAAATGCTTCGCATTTTCCAAAGATGGGCGGTGAAAGAGATTAACAGCTTTATGGCATGGGTTGGCGGAAAAAAGGCCTTGCGGGACGAAATCCTTGCCCGGTTTCCGCTGAACTACAAGCGATATATCGAAGTGTTCGGCGGTGCGGGCTGGGTGCTGTTCCATAAATCGCCCAGCAGCGATTTTGAGGTATTCAACGACTTTAACAGCAATCTTGTCAACCTGTACCGCTGTGTGCGGGAGCAGCCGGAACAGCTCAAGGAAGAACTGCGGTATCTGCTCAATTCCCGTCTCGATTTTGAATATATGAAGAAAATCCTTCATTCGCAGGCGGCGCTGCCCGATGTGCGCAGAGCCGCCTATTACTATGCCCTCATCCGCTACAGCTACGCCGCCGGAACCTCTACCTTCGGGAGCCAGCCCCACGCCATGTGGAACAACTTCCCGCTGATTGACGCGGCGGCGGGCAGGCTGCAGAAGGTGGTCGTTGAGAACAAGGATTGTATCCGGCTCATTTCACAGTATGACCGGCCGGAGAGCTTTTTCTACTGTGATCCGCCCTATTACAACGCCGACCAATACTACGAAGCCGTTTCAGCAGACGGTTTTGACCACAAGAGGCTTGCCGAAACGCTGCTTAGCATCAAGGGGAAATTTCTGCTGTCCTACAACGACTGTCCGGAAATCCGGGAGCTGTATGCCCGCCCCGGCATCGTGATCGAGGGGACGGCAAGACTTTCCAATATTGCGCAGCGGTATGACAACGGAAAAATGTACCCTGAACTGCTGATCGCCAACTACGATACAACCGAATTTGCCCGATCCTGCGTACAGCTCACCCTGTTTGACGGTGACGGCACAGAATTTGATCCCAAACGAATCTTGAATGAAAGGATACTTTACAATGGAACAATATGATTTCAAACTAATCCCTGTCCCCGTTGAAGCGCTGGAGGCTGTGGGGCTTGTTGCCGGCGCAATGGCGGAAGCCTTTGTAGACGGCAGCCGCCTCATTATTCAGAAAGCGCAGGGCGACGCGGTTTGCGAAACCTACAATGAAGACTGTGAAGGCTGTCCTTACTGCTGCCCCTGCTGCGGCGAATGCCTGAACGGACAGATTGACGGAGGTGAAGTGGATGACTAAGCTGTACCGCGTTCTCGGTAAGCGAGGGAGAATTACGATCCCCTATGAAATCAGGCGGCGCGTGGGCTTTGCATACAACGATGTACTGTCTTTCACCGAGCAGGATGACCGCACCGTCGTCGTCAAAAGAGAAAAAATCTGCGATAACTGCTGTGCGGAGCCGACAAAAACGGTAAAAATGAAACAGGACGGTATCACGCTGATGCAGTTTCTGGACAGCCTCTCCTCCGACGAACAGAGAGCCGCGCTCATTCATCTGTCGGTATGCTGGGCGGAACAGCAGGGCGGTGTGCGGGATGTCTAAAACGCTTCGCGTCCTGATGGTGGAGCCGCATGAGGCGCCGCACGAACTGCTCATCACCGACCAGCTTGACGATTTGCAGGAAACCGTAGGCGGTCTGATTGAAGTCATCGGAAATGGGGACGGTACGCTCCTTATCTGCAATGACGAAGCAAAGCTGAACGGCATGGACGGCAACCGCCGCTTGCACGGCGATGTCATTGCCGGTCCGTTTTTTGTCGTGGGCGCAGACGGTGAAAACTTCCGTTCTCTCACCGATGCGGAAATGCAGAAATATATGCAGCGTTTCGGAGAGATTGAGGATATTTCCCCGGAGGAAGTACAGATGCATACGGGACTGACCTTTTATTCCTGGTAGTATCCTGCCGTGCAATATGGAATTTCTGATAAATTTCCGCATACTCGCTGGACTTTTTCCGTTTTATCGGTATGCTGTAGATAGAGGTGAACGCTTATGAAAAAACACAGCATTTTCATCATAACGCTCTTACTGCTTGCCGGTCTTGCAGGATGTGCCGGTCAGGAGCCGGATAAAACGAAAACGGAGTATCCTTCTACGGTCAGCGGCACGTCGAAAACGGTATCGGCCAGCAAGGTCATCGACAGCAGCCCTGCCGGAACGGTCTCATCATCAGCCGAAACAAAGCAGCCGGAACCGGCGCCGACTGAACAGCAGAAAGAAAAAACAGAAGAACCGGTCCTGCCGGAACCATCAAACCCGGAGAAGCCTACTTCGGCGCAAACGCAGAAGCCTGCAAAACCGCCGAAAGCCGAATCTTCTTCGCCCCCTCCGGCAGAAGAACCGCAGCAGAGCGAGCCACCGCAGGAAAGTACACCGCCTGAAGAACCCACGGTTCCTGATTTCAATATTCAAACATGGATAGACCATGCCAAAACCTACGCTGTGAGCGTCGGTCTGCGGCTGGAAAGTTCGGCGGTCGACTGCTGGGACAATCCCATCACAGCCAGTGCGCACAGCCTGTATTTGGAACGGGATATTGAAAGCCGCTTAAACCGGTACAGCCGCGACGAGGATATTACCGATGTCTGGATATGGGCGGAGGAACGCTCCGACGGAAGTTACGATCTGTATATCGGCTACGCCTAAATCAAAATCAAAACTGAATATTTTACGATAAGCGCACTGTGTAAAAACACGGTGCGTTTTTTCATTTCAACAGGAGGTTTTCAAGTGAGAACGAAAAAAGTCAAAAAAATAGTATCACTGTTTCTTGCTGTCTTGATGTGCGTTACCACCTTTGCGGGCTTTGGTACGACCGCTTACGCCGCAGAAGAAACCGATGAGGTGTATCTTATTTCCTTCCCCCGTGACGGAGATGACAACTACGGCGGCGAATGGGGACACGGCAGTCATGAATTTATGAATGGCTGGTCAACCGACACATCCCGCTATACCTCTGTTTACGCAATGGGCTCATATAACGGTAACATTTGCTACTGTATCGAGATCGGCGTCCCGCTGAAAACGGGCGACCGTTTCACCAAAAAAGGAGAAAACTTTTGGGATAATTATCCCTCGTCCTATAACAAAACCATTTCCCCCGATGATATAAAGCTGTTCATTGGAAGAATCATGCAATATGGCTACACGGGAACTATTTCAACCTCTTGGCGTTCGCAAAATGAGGGCGGCGATAAACTGGCTCACGCTGTCGCTACGCAGCTTTTAATTTGGGAAACCGTGGTTGGCGAGCGTGACGCCGATTTTAACAAGGTCGATACCGGCGGCAAAGATGCGATTCTCGATCAGATCAGAGTAAACCATCCCTTGCGCAGCAAGATCATGAGTTACTACAACTCTATCACCGCCAGCGTACAGAATCATTCCAAAGTACCGAGCTTTTTTGCGAAATCCGCAGGCAAGGCACAGAACATTGAACTGGAATGGGACGGCGAAAAGTACACTGCCACGTTAACCGACCATAATAATGTGCTTGAGGGGTACTCTTTTTCTGCAGACGCTCCGGGAATCCATTTTTCCGTAAGCGGAAACAAACTGACAGTTGCCGCCGACGAAGCGCCAAGCAGTACCGTCACGATTACCGCCGAAAAGAAAAACTCTCAAAGACAGGGCGTTATCACCTGGACGGACGGCGTTTACGGTCCGAATGGTGAACTGCAGGATACTGTCACCTATGCACAATCAGTCAGCGACCCCGTAAAAGGCTATCTTAACATTCAGGTTTCGTATGGCTCTGCCAAAATCGTCAAGACCTCTGAGGACGGCAAGGTGGACGGCATCCCCTTCCGCATTCAGGGGAACGGGGTTGACAAAACCGTTAAGACTGCAAACGGCGGTCAGATGCAGGTAGATAATCTCAAACCCGGAATTTATACCGTAACCGAATTGGTAGAAAACAAATATGAGCCGCAGGAAACGAGACGGGTTACCGTAGTCAGCGGTCAGACCTCAACGGTGACCTTTAATAATGTCCTCAAAAGAGGCGATCTCAAGGTGGTCAAGACTTCTGAGGACAATATGAATGAGGGCGTAAAGTTTAGGCTTCATGGAACATCTCTTTCGGGTCTCAAAGTAGACGAATATGCCGTGACTGACTCCGCTGGTGTTGCTGTTTTTAAGGATGTCCTCATTTCAGGCGATACGCCTTACACCCTCGAAGAAGTGGATACCGACATCAAATATGTGGTGCCTCCAAAGCAGACGGCAGCCATTGAGTGGAATAAGGTCACCAATAAAGGCTTTCACAATATTCTCAAGAAATGGAGCCTCACTGTCACGAAATCCGACAGTGAAAAAGGGCTGCCGCAGGGCGACGCCTCTCTCGCCGGAGCCATTTATGGCGTCTACAAAGGCGAGCAGCTTATGGACGCTTACACGACCGATCAAAATGGTCAGTTTACCACCAAAACCTATGTCTGCGGCGATGATTGGAGCCTGCGTGAAATTGAGCCGAGCGAGGGTTATCTCCTTAATACTGAGTCCCTGCACATTGGCGCGGAAGCAAAGCTCTACACCGCGGAATTTAACCTCGCCGCGCCTCTCGATTCCTATGAAACCGTCAAAAAAGGAAAAATTGCTGTGATCAAGCACTGCGATGACGGCTCCACCCAAATTGAAACGCCGGAACAAGGCGCTGAGTTTGAGGTGTTCCTCAAAGCCGCAGGCAGTTATACAGGCGCAAAGGAATCCGAGCGAGATATCCTCATTTGTGACGAATATGGCTTTGCCGAATCGAAGCCCCTCCCTTATGGCGTCTATACGGTAAAGCAGACCAAGGGCTGGGATGGCAAGGAACTGATGCCTGCCTTTGATGTGTTCGTAAATGAAGATGGTGAGGTGTACCGTTATCTCATCAACAACGCCACCTTTAAATCTCTGATCGAAATCGTCAAAAAAGACCTTGAAACCGGAAAGGTAATCCCCGCCGCAGGCATCGGCTTCAAGGTGAGAAACACCGATACCGGCGAATATGTCGTACAGCATATCAACTATCCGACGCCTGTTGATATCGACACCTATTACACCGATACCACCGGAAAACTGATGATGCCGGAGCCGCTTCCGTATGGGAATTATGAACTGATCGAGCAGTGTACCGCATATGGATATGTCCTTGATTCCACACCTGTGCCATTCAAGGTGGATGGCACACAGACCAAGGTAACGGTCGAAAAGCATAACATCGCTCAGAAAGGAACTATCACGGTCGGCAAGACCGGCGAGATTTTCTCCTCGGTTGCTGAGTCGGGCGGGATCTATCAGCCAATTTATACAGCAGGCAATATGCCGGACACTCACTATGTCATTACAGCGGTCGGAGATATCTATGCACCGGATGGAACCCTCCGCTATCAGGATGAACAGGTTGTAGCCCGTTTACAGACAGGTCAAGATGGCACTGCAACTACAGAACCGCTGTATCTTGGAACCTTCAAAATCAGTGAGGAAAAAGCGGCGCACGGCATGGTGATCAGCAATGAAATCAAAACAGTGGAACTGACCTATGCGGGTGAAAATATTGAGGTAACTTCCGCTGAAGTCTCCTTCTACAATGAGCGCCAAAAGGCAGAAATCAGCCTCTCGAAAATCATAGAACAAAACGAACTCTTCGGCATCGGCAATAACGGCGAAATCCTCTCGGTGCAGTTCGGCCTGTTTGCAGACGAGGCTTTGACAGCGGCAGACGGCTCGGTGATCCCCAAAGATGCTCTGCTCGAAATCGTGAGCTGCGATGAAAACGGCAAAGCAGTATTCAAAACCGACATCCCCGTAGGAGCAAAGCTATATGTGAAAGAAATCGCCGCCGATAATCACTATATCCTATCGGATGAAAAGTATCCGGTAGTATTTAACTACGCCGGTCAGGATACCGCTTTAGTGGAGATCAAGGTAAATGACGGCGAGGCTATCGAAAACGAAATCATCTACGGCAGCATCAAGGGCTTAAAAATCGACCGTGAAACACAAGAACCCATTACGGGTGCCCTGTTTGGTTTGTTCAAAGCAGACGAAACCGAGTTTACAAAAGAAAAAGCACTCCTCACCGCAGAATCCAAAGAGGACGGTGTGTTCACTTTCGAGAATGTACCCTATGGAAAATGGCTTGTAAAGGAACTGAAACCCGCGGAGGGCTTCCTGCCGAATGACGAGATATATCCCGCCGTGGTGGGCGCAAACGCCGAGGTAATCGAAATCGAGGTAGTAAACGACCGCATCCCCGAAATCAGCACACAGGCAAGCGCAGAGGGCGAAAAAGAGGTTTCCGCCACCGAGGTCTTCACGCTGGAAGATACCGTATCCTACAAACACCTTATTCCCGGCAAGGAGTATGTGATCAAGGGCGTTCTGATGGATAAATCCACTGGAGAACCGCTCCTCATTGACGGCGAAGAAATCCGCAGCGAGATCACCTTCATCCCCGAAGAACCCTCTGGCGAGGTTATCGTACCCTTTACCTTTGATTCCAAATTCATCAAAGCCGACACCGACATTGTAGTGTTTGAAAGCCTCTACCGTGACGGCACAGAGCTTGCCGTTCATGACGATATCGAGGACGAAAATCAGACGGTTAAAGTCAAGGTGCCGGAAATCGGTACAAAGGCAACGGCAGAAGGCAAAAAGGAAATTACTGCATCCGATAGAGTAGTCATTGAGGACATTGTCTCCTATAAAAATCTTACGCCCGGTAAAGAGTACACCATAAAAGGTGTTCTGATGGACAAATCCACAGGAAAACCGCTTCTTATTGACGAAGAGGAAATTTGTAGTTCGTTCACCTTTAAGCCAGATGCGCCGGACGGTGAAATTACGGTTACTTTCGTATTTGACGGATCAGGACTGACAAGTGCGACCGAAATCGTTGTGTTCGAAAGCCTCTATCGTGAGGGGACTGAAATTGCCGTACACGCCGACATCAATGATGACGGACAGACGGTGAAGCTCATCCCTCCCGTTCCCGACATTCCTCAGACCGGAGACAATAGCAATCTCGGTTTTTGGATTGGGCTTGGAGCAGTCGCCCTTGGCGGCCTTATTTCTACCGCCATCATTTTCATGAAGAGGAAAAAGGATGACGAAGATAGATGATGAAAAAGGTATATATCTGCGCTCCGCTAGGGGGAAATGTCAAAGAAAATCTCGAACAGGTAAAGAAATACACCAGATATGCATTGATGTGCGGTACGGCTCCGGTCGTACCGCATTTCTATGCACTGTGCCTCAATGACAATATCCCCAAAGAGCGCGAAATCGGACTTGCCGCAGGGCTGTCCCTTTTGTGGTTCTGCGATGAAATGTGGGTATTCGGTGATACCGTAACCAAAGGAATGCAGAGCGAGATACAGTTTTGCAAAAACCTCAATATCTGCACGAAAACAGTTAAAGAAAAAGAAATCCAAAAAGTGTTAGGAGGAAATGCACAATGAAAAAGAAACCCTTAAAAATCCTTCTTTGTTTTGCGGTGCTGCTCATGGTTATATCGGTCTCCGCCATCCCCGCTTTTGCGGCGGGCGATGTGGCCGGAGCGATTGAAAACACATGGACGCAGGCACAGACGCAGGTCAAGACCGTAGTGAATAATGTTGTGTTCCCCGTGGTGGATATGATCCTTGCGATTCTCTTTTTCGTCAAGGTGGGGACGGCTTACTTTGAATACCGAAAGCATGGACAGTTTGAATTTGCCGCGCCCTGCATCTTGTTTGCCTGCCTTATTTTCACCTTGACGGCGCCGCTGTATATCTGGTCGATCCTGTAAGAAGGAGGGATGGTAAATGGGAACAAGGCATTTGATTTGTGTCGTAAGCGATAACCAATATCGTATCGCGCAATATGGTCAATGGGATGGGTATCCGGAAGGCCAGGGTGCGGCTATTCTTGAATTTTTGAAAAGCCCGATGGCGAAGCAGCTCAAGAACAATTTAGAACGATGCTCCTGGATTACCAATGACGAGTACAACAAGCTGTGGAAAGAGTTCGGTGCTGATGCTACTCAGCCCTATATTGACTGCGATGTGTATCAAAGTTTTTCTGAGAAATATCCACAGCTCAGCCGCGATACCGGCGCCAAGATATTGAAAATCGCAGCCGGTGCGACCGGTGAAATGAAACTGCAAAACAGCCTGGACTTTTCACAGGACAGCCTGTTCTGTGAGTGGGCATATGTCATAGACTTTGATAAAAACACCTTTGAGGTATATCGGGGCTTTAATGAAACGCCGCTTGATGAGTCTGAACGGTTCTATACCGCAGGACAGAAAGAAGATGACAACGGATTGTATCCTGTCAGGATGATCAAAGCCTTTGATTTGTCGGCGCTGCCCTCTGAGGACGAGTTTTTGGAAATCTGTGAACCAACCGAAGATGAGCCGGAGGAAGAAATGGAAGTTGACTTCGGCAGCCTTACGGGAATATGACCGGGTTTCAGGAGGTGATGACTTATTTTCGATTGGATAGGCGATCTCATCGACGGGATCGGTGAGGCTATAACCGAAGCATTTCAGTTTTTGGGGACGCAGATATCCAACGCCATCTGGAACACCATGCTGAAATGGATGTACGAAACCATTTACAATGCCGTTGCCGATTTCTTCGAAAAAATGGGCAGCATGGGCGCGGATATCTTTGCTCTCGACTGGATACAGGCGACCATCAAGCTCTTTACCCTGTTCGGCTGGGCGCTCTTTATTGCCGGTGTGGTGGTTGCCATTTTTGATGTGGCGATAGAGTACCAGCATGGCAGAGCCGATATCAAGACCACAAGCGTCAATATCTTAAAAGGCTTCTTTGCCTGTTCTCTCATCGGCGTGGTGCCGGTGGAACTGTATAAATTCTGCATCAGCCTGCAAAACACCTTTTCCCACGATTTATCGGCGCTGTTTGCAGGCGGACAGTCCATCGATCTGGCGGGACAAAGCACCAGCGTACTGCAGGGCAGTTTTGCGGTGGCCACACAGGTGAACTTCAACCTGTTCAACATTCTTGCGCTGATCGCCTTTGCTTACTGCGTGGTCAAGATATTTTTCCAAAACATCAAGCGCGGCGGCATCCTGCTTGTGCAGATGGCGGTGGGCGCGCTGTATATGTTTTCAGTTCCCCGCGGCTACTCGGACGGTTTCAATCAATGGTGCAAACAGGTGGCGGCTATTTGTTTAACTGCGTTTATGCAGACCAGTTTACTGTTCCTCGGTCTGCTGACCTTCCCCGGCAATATGCTGCTGGGGCTTGGCGTTATGCTGGCGGCAAACGAAGTTCCCAGGATAGCCCAGCAGTTTGGTCTGGATAGCTCGGTGCGAGTGAATATGATGAGCGTTGTTCACGCTACGACAACAGCCGTAAACCTGACCCGCAGCGTGGCAAGGGCCGCAGGAAGATAACCAAAATGTCAACCGAGCATCAGCTCAGGCCACCATAAAAATACGGTGGCTTTGCTATACCGGAGAAGGAAGAACACAGCGGTAGAGTGGGATATAAAGGAAGGAGGTTATTCATCTGAACACAAAAATCAGTTATCTTTACCGGGATGCGGATAATTACAAAGTTCACAACGAATGTGTTGTTCAAGGGGAAATATCAGAGAAGCAAATCCGGCAAATCCTTGGTTGCTGCGATATGGGCGAATACTTTATCCCCCGGCAGGTGGGGATGCCCGAAAGAAAATTTGACGAGTATGATACAGAAGCAGACCACTGTTGGTTTGAACTGAGCAAGGAAGGATTTGAATACACAGATCAGCCGGCAAATGTATCTCTGACCGCACAGCAGCTCACCGAAAACTTTGCCGCGTGCAGAGATAACTGGCAGGATGCGGAATATGCGGCGCTGGATGAAGACTCTCAGGGCTTTGGAATGGAGTTGCATGGTTTATGACAGAAAACAATGAATTTGAAAGACACAACCTCGCCATTGACCGGGACATGGAGGTAGACTGCGATATCGGGCAGGAAATCACCGTATATATCGAAACATGGTTTGATGTGGATCAGAAATTTGGTACGAATATAGCGGATGAGGACGGCACATGGCTGAATATGTACGGCAAATATAATCCTTTTGTCGATACGCTTCGCATCGAATGCGAAATCAGCCGCGACAATGGAAGCGAATACTTCGATTATGAACCGACAGCCAGTGAATCCCGTCTCATCAAAGACATGATCGCAGAGAAAATCCGGGAGGAATATCGTCAGACACCGCAGGAATTCTGCGATGCGCTAAACAATACCGGGGAAAGCGTATATGTGTATAACAATATCTCTTCCCTTACCGCAGAGAAACTCATGGAAAAGCATAACGGGCTTTCGGCCTACTGTGCGGAAAACGGATACCAAAAGGAAGGCGGCGTCAGTATATCGGCGCCTATATATCGGTGCGGCGCTGAATTCCAAAGTATGATCGAGTATTGTAAAGGCCGCGGGATCTCCAAAATCCTGGTAGAGAGCCTAAAGGACATCGGCAGGACGCCTGACGAAGTGAATAGAACGGTTGGAATTCTCTGCGCACATGGCTTTAAGGTGGAAATTACGGACTGCGGTCAGGTCTTTTCAGCTGAAAACAAAGAAAATGAAGAACAGAGCATGACGATGGGAGGACTCACATGACGCAATATCTGTATCCCCAAAACCTCAAAGCCACAGCCAATCTGTGGCTGTGGGGACTGCGGGATTTTTGCATTCTCGGTGTCGCGGCGCTGCTGTCTATCGTAGCCCTGGTACAGCTCCGCTTTTTTATCCCGGCAGCGGCAACGCTGTGCTACGGATTTTTAACCATCCGCATGGACGATACCACGGTGCTGGACTTTATGCGATACGCTGTGCGGTACTTTATCAGCACACAGCAATACTTTGAATGGGCAAACTGAGTTTGCAGCCAAATTACGAAAAACAGACGGAGGTGCAATATAAACTTTGAAAAATGACAAACGGCAGAAAAAGAAAAAAGGACGCTCGGTGCAGGAGCTTTTGGGAATCAGGAGCTTCACCCAATACGGCCTTGCGGTCAGAAAATATGAACTCCTGTTTTATCTTGTTTCTCCGACCAATATTTCGGTGCTGTCCCATACCAATATTGAAATCAAGATACGGCATCTGATGATGGTGCTGTCCGCTATCCCCGATATCGAGATCACCTGTACCGACTCGTCCGAGTGTTTCGATGACAACAAAACCTACCTGCAAGGCCGGCTGGAGGATGAACCGAACCAAAAGGTGCGGAAAATCATCAAAAAGGACATTGATTTCCTGGATCATATCCAGATGGAGATGTCAACGGCAAGGCAGTTCCTCTTTATCGCAAGGCTGAAAAATGCAAAGGAAAAACAGACGTTTGAAAGCGCAAACCGCATCGAAAAGACCATTTCGGAACAGGGCTTTGAAGTCCGGCGGATGCGAAAATCGGATATCAAGCGTTTCCTTGCCCTGTATTTCGAGGCCAGCATGAATGGAGAGGTCATGCCGGATATTGACGGCGAACAGTTTTGCGAGGCGAACGATGACGAAGACGCGGAGGATTAGCCTGCTCATTTTTTCTGTTCTGCTGTCTGCAGTCACTGTCGTGTCCGGCTTTACGGTTTACAGGGAACTGTCGTTACAGCAGAAAGAAAAAGAGGATTTTGCAGCGCTGGCGAAGCTGGTGCAGATTACGTCTCCCAAACCGCAGCAGTTCGATGAAAAACAATCGCCGTCAGATGACAAGCCAGAACCTGTGCGCAGCCTTGCGCCGCTTTTTGCGCAGAACAGCGACTGCATCGGCTGGCTGAGCATTCCCGATACGCAGCTAAACTACCCTGTGATGTACACGCCGGAAAGCCCGCAGAAATACCTGCGCCGGAATTTTGACGGCGGGTACAGTCAAAGCGGCATCCCGTTTCTGGACTACCGGTGCGATACGGGCTGCACCAACCGCATGATCTATGGGCATAATATGAAAAACAGAACCATGTTCGGGACGCTCATACACTATACCGATCCCGCATACGCCGCCGCCCATTCTGTCATTACGTTTCAGACCGCGGACGGTCTTGAAAAATATACGGTGTTTGCTGTTGTACCTGTGCAGAAAACCGATGCATGGTACAGCTTTATCCGTGCAGCCGATGGTTCGGAATTTGCTAAACAGGTCGCATTGCTCCAGAGCAAATCCCTGTATGATACCGGCGTCACGCCTGTGTATGGCCAGCAGCTTCTCACCCTATCCACCTGTTACGGTTCGGGAAAAGACGGCAGACTGATTGTGGCAGCGGCGCAATTGTAACTTTTTATCGACTCAATCCGTCTTGTTGTTGACAAAAGGGGTTAAAAAAGGGTATAATAACCTTGCCCGTTACCAAAATCAAAAATTTTGAACGGGTGCCCAAGAACATTGAAACATTCGCTTGTAGCTCGTGTTTGAATACCCTTATGAAACGGAGGCGCTGTGTATGGAAAAACAAGAACATCTGAATTTAATTACGGAGCTGACCGCACAGATCAGCGAACTTCCGAAAGGGTATCTCTCCAAGAAAACCATCAGCGGCAAGACCTACTACTATCATCAATGGTCGGAGAAGGGCGTGAAACAGAGCCGGTATCTGCACGATGAGGAAATCGAACCGCTTGCCGGGCAGATTGAGAAACGGAAAGCATTGCAGGCGAAGCTGCGCAGCCTGAAAGCAAAGACGTCTGCACCGCATAAAAAGAGAAATGAGGTGAACAGCTTGAAATGTACCCTGATGCATAAACGAATCCAGGTGGCGGAACTGGAACTGGATGACGCCACCGGTTTTATACAAAAAATCGGGACGGTGTATGCGCCGGAGCATCTGCCGGTGGGCGTTCCGGTACGAAAAGGGATCACCGACCGGGCGGCGCTCAACGAGTGGTGGACAGACCGTTCCATCCCGGCCAGCCGATCCGGTGTGCGAGAAGCGCTTCAAGCGCTGGAAATCACCAGCACCAAAATGCTGCTGGTGCGCTGCTGGGGATTGAGCCTGTCGGATCAGTATTGGATTTGTCCCGAAGGCTCCGACCTGGCCTGGGACAGTATCAACTTTTTTGAGAACGATTTTTCAGACGATATCGGCGACGTCCTGTTCGGCGCGGATAAAAAAGCGGAGGGATTAAATTTCTCCTCCCCGGACAACACCTCGGACGGAAACCTGAAAAAGCGTTGGAAAATCATAAACGGTAGGCGATGCCTTGTAAAAGGCGGCAGCAACCCATTCCGTCAGCAGCCGTTCAATGAAGTGATCGCCACCAGGATCATGGAGCGCCTCGGTATTCCCCATGTGCCGTACATGGTCACCTGGAACAAGGGTGCGCCGTACAGCGTGTGCGAGGATTTTGTCACGGAAAACACCGAACTGATCCCGGCGTGGCGTATCCTAAAAACACAGAAAAAGGATAACAGCACTTCGGTGTATCAGCACTTTGTGAATTGCTGCGAATCGCTGGGAATCAAAGGCGCCGTGCCTTTCCTCGACCGGATGATTGTGCTGGACTATATCATCGCCAACGAAGACCGGCATCTCAACAACTTCGGTGTGATCCGAAACGCCGAAACATTGGAGTGGCTCGGCTTTGCCCCCATCTATGACAGCGGCTCCTCTCTCGGCTATGACAAGACGCCCGGACAGATACGCTCCGGAAAAGAGGTGGTCTGCAAGCCGTTTAAAAACCACCATGCGGAGCAGTTAAAGCTGGTATCTGATTTTAGCTGGATCAATTTTGACAGGCTGACAGCTGTCAAGGAATTGATTACAAGCGTTCTGACCATAGACGGCGCGGAAGAATATATGGACGATAGCCGGATTCGGGCCATTGCAGAAACCGTCAACCGGCGCATTCAGAACCTGCTGCAGCTTTCCATGACACAAACACCGGTGCAGGCTTTCTCCACAGAAGATGATGTGGAGAAAGATATTGCCGAAGATTACACCCCGAAAATGGAGCTATAAAACCAAATAAAACAAATCAATCAGTCGTTTTGCAGACAATGCAGGACGGCTGATTTTTCTATGGATAGGCATCCTCCTTTTGTCTGCGAAACGGCGGCAAGGAGGAAAAATGCTGAAACGCAAACCAAAAGTTCTGACGCCGGAGCAGATGGAAGAAATTCGTACAAAGGACTTTTTTGACTGTATCCTGCCCGGCACAATCAAATTTCTCTCCGACCACTATATCGTAGGCGACAGCTACCGCTGCGCGTGGGTCATCCGGGAATACCCGCCGTCCACCGAGGAACAGGCCATCCTCTCCCAGCTTGCCGACCGCAGCGGCGTAACCCTGCGTATCTACCACCGCCTGGTGGAGAGCATGGAGCAGCGAAAAATCATCCAGAACGCCACCCGCCGCAACAAACTCAAAAGCGGCGGCAATGATGTGAACGAAACCATCGAGGCCGAGGGAAACCTGCAGGACGTGGTGGAGCTGCTGGCGAATCTCCGCAAAAACCGTGAGCCTTTACTCCACTGTTCGGTGTTCATCGAGTTGAAAGCCCGAAACATGGATGGACTCAAGGAACTGCAGTCGGACATCGCTATGGAGCTAACGCGTTCCAAGATTTCGGTGGACAGGCTGACCTTACGGCAGAAAGAAGGATTTTTGTCTGTTCTGCCTGTGGGCGCAAACCAGTTCGGCAGCCAGTATGAGCGCGTCCTGCCCGCCAGCTCGGTGGCAAACCTGTATCCCTTTAATTTCAGCGGCAAGACCGATCCGCAGGGGCTGTATATTGGAAGGGATAAGTTCGGGACGAACATCCTTGTGGATTTCGACCGCCGCGCAGAAGACAAAACCACAAGCAATATCCTCATCCTCGGAAACAGCGGTCAGGGCAAGAGTTATCTTCTCAAGTTGATTCTGACCAACATCCGGGAGTCTGGCAAGAGCCTGCTGTGCCTCGATCCCGAATCGGAATATGAGGAACTCTGTGCGTCGCTCGGAGGATGCTATATCGATTTTCTGTCCGGCGAGTACACCATCAATCCGTTAGAGCCAAAGGCTTGGAATGACAGTACAGATGATGTCGATCCTGACGCACCCGCAGCATTCAAGAAAGTGACAAGGCTAAGTCAGCACATTGCATTCCTAAAAGACTTTTTTAGAAGTTACAAGGATTTTACAGACACGCAGATCGACACCATTGAAATCCTGCTGTCCAAGCTGTACGCCCGGTTCGGAATCACCGACAGCACCGATTACAGCAAGCTGAAGCCAACCGACTATCCCATTATGAGCGATTTCTATAAGCTGTGCGAGGAAGAATTCATGACCTATGACAGCAAGAGAAAATATCTGTATACCGAAGAGATCCTGCAGGAAGTTTGTCTCGGTATCCATTCCATGTGCGTAGGCGCGGAAAGCAAATACTTCAACGGTCACACCAACATTATCGACAACGCTTTCCTTGTGTTCGGAGTAAAAGGACTTCTGGACACCAACAAACGGCTCAAGGACGCCATGCTGTTTAATGTTCTCTCATATATGAGCAATCAGCTTCTTGGCAAGGGAAACACGGCGGCATCAATAGATGAGCTGTACCTCTTTCTCACCAACATGACGGCAATCGAATATATCCGCAACGCTATGAAGCGTGTGCGCAAGAAAGACTCCTCGATCATTCTGGCCAGCCAGAACATCGAGGATTTTTTAATTCCGTCCATCCGGGAATTTACAAAACCACTGTTCTCCATCCCGACGCACCAGTTCCTGTTCAATGCCGGTCAGATTAACCCGAAAGAATATATGGACGCCTTGCAGGTGGAACCCAGCGAGTTCGAATTGATCAAGTATCCGGAACGCGGTACCTGCCTGTATCGCTGCGGCAACGAAAGGTATCTGCTCCAAGTCATTGCGCCTGATTACAAATCCGCATTGTTCGGAAAGGCGGGTGGACGATGATGACTCCGGCAGAAGAAAACAGAGTCTGTGAACTGACGGAAAAAATCGTCCGGCTTAAAAAGCATTTGACAGAGAATAGTGCGCGGATGACAAACGCAGACGCTTTTGATAAACTCGAAAAAATCGGCGAACTGTTAAGCGAAAAGAATGCATTGACCGGTCTTCATGAAGATGCAGCCTATCTTTATCTCGATGACAGTGAATGGTTCCGGGAAGTGAAAGGCTTTGTAGGCGATGACTCCGGTATGCATGACTGTACGGGAATAACGCTGAAAATCGGCGACACCGTATCCCTGAACGGATATCCCCGGCTCATCATGCAGGATATGCCTTCTCAAAAAACGCTCTTGGAATGCGGCTGTAAAAAGATTAAGGATTGTTCGGAGATGGATATACAGGATGGTTTTAGCTGTGCCTTTACCGTTTCCATCCGCTCCTGCTTGGAAGATTATGAAAACAGCTTACAGCAAGGCATGGAGATGCGGTTATGAGCGCAACTGTTGCTGCCGCGCTCAAAAAGATTGCCGTCTGGCTGCTCACTAACAAAAAGGTAATGAAAACGGTTCTCGGCATTGTACTTGGAGTCATCCTTATCATCGTCATGCCGATTGTCGCCATCCTCGGCATATTCAGCGGCGGCGTAGAAATCGATACCGGCAGGCTCCATGAGATGATTGCCGAGCAGCAGACCGTATCGGCGGAACGGTGGGCGGAGGTGGAGAACGCCATGAAAAGCGAGGGCTACAACGCCGCCCGCATACAGGAGGCGAAGGCGCTTTTTGTCTATGTTTTATACGAGTATTCTGAAGCCGCAGATTTTACAGATAAGCTGGTGGGATGTTTTGAAGAAAATCAGACTGATGATGAATTGATAGACGCTGTCAATGCGGCCTTCGGGACACAGATAAATGCTGCGGATTTCTCCAACATCATGGCAAGCACCCGTGCGGCGCAGATTGATATCTCCGGTTATACCGATCCTGAGGCCAAGAACAATCTGGATCTGGCGCAGTGGGCGGTCGAAGCGGAGAAAGCCGGATGGGGCTATGTGTACGGCACTTATGGAACGGTACTGGACGAGGGGCTGCTCACCAGCAAAATCGGGCAGTACCCCGATGAGGTCGGCGGCCATGAGACATTCATCCGGCAGAACTGGCTGGGCAGACGGACAGCGGACTGCGTCGGGCTCATCAAAGGGTACGGCTGGTACAATGCTGAAACCGGTCAGACGGAGATCGGCGCAAACGATATGCCCGACATCGGCGCCGATACGATGTATAACAATGCCAATGAAAAAGGGACGATTGATACCATCCCCGAAATTCCCGGTCTGGCTGTGTGGCACGAAGGTCATATCGGCGTATATATCGGAAACGGCGAAGTGGTGCAGGCGGCGAACACCGAAGCAGGAGTCATCCGCAATTCCATGACAGATACCGCATGGACGCATTGGCTCAAAATTCCGTATATCCACTATCTCGAAGAAACGGAGGAAAACCCAAGTGGCTAAGAAAAAAATTCTGTCAGATGAACAAAGACACGAAAACAGAAGATCCGCGCAGGAAAATTACCGGCACCGCGTCCGGCGTTTTACTTTTCAGTTTTCTTTGAAAGATACAGAGGCGTTGGAGTGGTTTGATGCACAGCCCGACAAAGGCCAGTACCTGAAAGGGTTGATCCTCGCTGACAAACAGCGACAGATACAGGAACAGCAGGAAAAGGAAACCAATGAAATTTTGCTATCGGAAGACGCTGTGCAGACCACCGCCTATCTTGCAAACGCTCCCGACTGCTGTTCGGGAGCAGAGCAGTTTGACAATATGCTTGGAATGCTGGGCGCAGATGTAATGGACGAGGATGTCTATCATAGTGAAGATCAGCACCCGGAAATGAGTATGTGACGGGGGTTTGACTTATGAAAATCAATGCTATATTGCGAAGAAAAGATACAGAAATCCTAACGACACCCTGTGTTGCAGAGAAAACTGTGGAATTGCCTGCCGCACAGTTTGACTATTTTTCGAAGAATCTTTTGAGCGATTATGATTTCCTCCTTGCCAATATCGATTGTATGTATCAGGATGGGGACGGCGTATCCCATTGCTTGCTTGTGCTGGGCGAAGGACGGGATTGTCAAGGACGCTCTGCAACATCATCAGGACGGAATGTACCGTATTCTCACCGACAATGTAAATCTGAACCTCGGAGATCTGCCGGGCAGCATGGAATTCCTTTATGAAATGCTGCGGAACAGACCGGAGATTGCGGCGACAGAGGATTTTCATAATGAGATTGTCCTGCAGCTCAATCCGGAATATCTACCGGCAGAAGAAAAAGAATACCGCCGGATCAGTCAGGAACAGGCAGATATCATGTGTGCCAAGCATACGCTCTGGCTCCACGATGAAGGTGGCGTGCAAGCCGATTTTTCCGGCTGTGAACTGGTTGATCTCAGCCTCGGTCATCGGAACCTGAACAACGCCTTGTTCAACGGCGCCTATCTCTGCGGCACGGAGTTTGACCATGCAGAGCTGTGCTTCGCATCCTTTGATGATGCCATCCTGTATGACTGTACGATGCGAAATATCTTTGCGGAAGAAGCGTCCTTCAAGAACGCCGTTTTTGAGGACTGCTCCTTATATGGAGCAGTGATGACGCACAGCAATTTTATTGGCACTCAATTTATCAAGACAGAGCTGGACAACACCCGAATGCAAAACTGTATTTACGATGAACAGGATTTGGAGAACCCCTCCGATCCTGTTCTTTCTATGTGAAAGGAGAAAAATCAATGAGTGGAAAAGTAAAATCGCTGCATGGAGTGTATAGAGCTTTGGGACGCGATGCATTTCTGGCCGCCGCAAGGCTTTATTCTGAAAATGTGCAGGATACGGTAGAAGCAACGCTGTCTGAAATGGAAAGCCGATGGTACAACAAAGAAAAAAGATCACCGAAGCGGACAGAATGGTCAGCGATTTTCAAATGGGATATCTTACCCGTGAATCGGCGGAGGGGCTGCTGGCGCAGGAAAGGCTGCAGGAAAAGTTCGCGCAGAATATGAACGCCGTTTTGAAAAATGTGCATTTTGTGCGTTTGGAATGCTCCTGTATGAGTCCGAACAAAAGCTATGCCGGAGAGGTTCTGAAAGAGATGCACGGCGCCTTTGTCAAAACCTACGGCACGGATTATCTGGATGACGGTAGTTATGAATTCGTCAGTATCCCTGCCGTTATCCGTTCTCGGAATACCGGAAAGCTGTGTCTGGGCATTGTCACGCTTGATTTAGAATCCTCTGGCGAACATTGGGGGACGGATTTCCTGACGCCATACGGCGTCGTATCGCAGGGTGATTCCAATATGAGCACGGATTTACAGCAATATATCCGCGACAGCTTCGTCCCCTACGATTACTGGTATACTGCCGATGTGGAAAGGGATATCCATGTCAGCCTTGACGGTATGCCCGAAGATGTTGCAGACCTGATCGCCGTCGCCAGAGGCGAGCAGCAGAATCAGGAATTCGACTATACGATGAAACTGTGAGGTGAGCATCATGAAAAAAGCAATGGTGAACGTTCCTTTTGACGAGGAAAAACTGGCAGCCGCACGGCTGTATATGGAGCAGAGGGAACTGTCCTTTGAGGATGAAATGATCCGGGCGGCGGAAGCTCTCTACGGTAAATATGTGCCTGCGAATGTGCGGGAGTTTATTGACCTGCGTGCCGGACAGCCAAAAGCACCGGCGAAAAAGAAGCCGCCCCGTCCTTCTTCTGCTGTGGGCGCCGCTTCTCTTTCGGACGGTGATCCCGATTGAGAAGTCAGAACTTCGGTATTGAGATTGAGATGACCGGATTGACAAGAGCAGCGGCGGCACGGATTATCGCCGGGTATTTCGGTACGCAGGCCACCCATGTGGGCGGTGGGTACGATACCTATACCGTGAGGGATAATCAGAACCGCCAATGGAAGCTGGTCAGCGACGCCTCCATCCGGTGCCGCAACGGGAATAACCGTTCGGCAAGCCGAGATTATTCGGTGGAATTTGTTTCACCGATTTGTCAGTATGAGGATATCGAAACCATACAGGAGCTTGTGCGCAAGCTCCGTGCCGGAGGCGCAAGAGTCAACAGCTCCTGCGGTATCCATGTTCATGTGGACGCCTCATCCCATACGCCGCAGACGCTCCGCAATATTGTGAATATCATGGCGTCCAAGGAAGATTTGATCTACAAAACGCTGCAGGTACAGGTTAGCCGGGAGCATTACTGTCAGAAAGCAGACACCCGGTTTTTAGAAGAACTCAACCACAAGCGTCCAAAGACAATGAATGAAGTGGAGCAAATGTGGTACAACGGGTACGGCGGACGGTATATTCACTATGATGACAGCCGCTATCATGGACTGAACCTGCACAGCGTGTTCTCCAAAGGCACGATTGAATTCCGTATGTTCAACTCTACGCTCCATGCCGGAGAGGTGAAATCATATATCCAATTGTGCCTCGCCATCAGCCATCAGGCACTGGTGCAACGGGGCGCGTCCCGCATCAAAACCCAACCGGAAAATGAAAAATATACCTTCCGCACTTGGCTGTTGCGTCTGGGACTCATCGGTGATGAATTCAAAACAGCCCGTCAGCATCTGCTGAAAAACTTGGAGGGTAACATTGCGTGGCGCGATCCGGCGCAGGCCGAAGCGCAGAAAGCAAGGCTTGCCGCCAAACGGCAGGCAGAATTGGAAATGGAAGAACAGCAAACGGCAGAAGAACCGACTACCGAACCCGATGAGCAGGAGCAGGACGCTCCTGCTTTTTCTATGCAGATGTAAGGAGTGAAAGGAAAGGTTATGAGCAAACGATTGTATGTTGCCTACGGCAGCAATCTCAATATCCGTCAGATGAAATACCGCTGTCCCGGCGCGAAGCTGTACGGCACAGGCGTGATCGATGACTACGAGCTGCAGTTTAAAGGGCAGCCTTATGGCGCCTTTGCCACCATTGCGCCAAAGGAAGGCGCCTCTGTTCCGGTGGCAGTGTGGGAAATCTCTGAGAAAAATGAGCAGGCGCTCGACCGTTACGAGGGCTATCCCTCCCACTATTTCAAGCAGAATGTTCCCGTGCAGCTCGACGGCGAAGAAGTCAATGCAATGGTATATATCATGAATCTCAGGATGGGCTTCGGGCTTCCGTCTCCGTATTATTACCAAACCGTCTATGAGGGCTACAACGACTGCGGACTGGATACCGATGTGCTTGACAAGGCTGTCATGGAAAGTTCGGCACAGTTCTATGCCGCCCACCGGCAACCGGAACCGCAGCAGACGCTGTTTGATATGGACGATGATGAGGATTTCTCCTATGAGCCGGAGGATTATGAGGACGAAGAACTGACAGAAGACGCCCCGGAAATGGACGAAAACGATCCCTTCTATTTCTCGGAGGGGATGCATTTATGAGTCGCAAAAAAGAATTACAGCGCAGCCTTGGAAACCGGTATTCCTATGAACGGCTGCTCAGTGACCGTGAAATACAAAAGCTCCGCAGAGAGATACCCGCAGATTTTTCCGAAACAGTTGCCGCCGTACTCACGGTAGGCTGTCTGCGGCTGAGCGCCGTCCTCTACCTTTCCTGCAAGGAGCTGCTGCTCGGTTACGATATGTTTGTCAAGGACGATCCTGCCTCCCCGGAGTGGATTTTTTATGAAAGCCTCTCTGAGCCGGTCAGCTTAAAGGAAGCGGATATGCTTCGCATCCTCGACCGTATGGTATCGGAGCATGGGCTGTCCTATACCGAGAGCTGCTTCGACAGGCTGGACGGCAAAGCAGTCCGGAAAGAGAAACCAGCCCTGTAAGCCAACCTGTCGCCCCGTGTGCCGACTTTAGCGGCGCGGTGGAGAAAGTACTCGACAAGCAAGCCTCGGGCAGAATTTGGGCGGTTTTGAGGGGGGATCTGCCATGCGGGAAACGATTCCAAATCGGCTGGCATTCGCCTACGATTTGGTTGCAGGATAAAGGGACGGGGTTGCAAAGCACCCTCGCCCCGGTTCACAGCAGCCCGCAATGCGGACTGCACAGGAGTTTTCCGACCGTTGCGATATCAGAATGGTTCTGGGTTGTAAATCTGCCCGGTTTCCAGTTTCGGGGTTGCAGAGCGTGAAAAGCGCGGATGGGCCGCCCGTTTGTCGGCGCTGCAGCCCTGAAGTCCGACAGGCCGGCAGAAAGGAAAACAAATGGAAGAAAACAAACAAAAATTTGCGTTATGGGCATACCCGGATACGCTCAATGCAGTAGAAAAATTATATCGGCAGGACAACTGCCGAAGCAAATCCGAATTCATCGAAAAGGCCCTCCACTTTTATATCGGGTATATCTGCAGCGCGGACAAATCCGATTATCTACCCCATATCGTGGTATCTACCATGCAGGGGACGATGGACGCCTTTGAGGATCGCATCGCCGGACTGCTTTTCAAAATGGCGGTGGAGCTGTCGATGCTCCTCCATGTCACAGCGGCGGCCAATGAGATCGATGAAGATACGCTTTCCCGCCTGCGCGGGATATGCGTTGCGGAGGTAAGACGCCTACGCGGTTCGGTGCGCATGGAGGACGCTGTGAAATATCAGAACGGAGATGAAGCGCGATAGCCAAAATCATATTGAAGTGTCCGTATCTGAAACCGGGCAGCACGAAACACTCTGAAAATTTAGTCAGGTATATTGCCAATCGCGACGGCGTGCAGAAAATTGATGACACATGGAAGGCACAGGCTGTTACGGCAGAGCAGAAAAAACTGATCGGTGAAATCATCCGCGACTTTCCCGACGCCAAAGACAGCTTTGAATATGAAGACTATCTTTCCAAGCCGTCAAAAGGCTCTGCATCGGAATTCATCAGCCGCGCAATCGAAGACAACATCGGTATTATAGGGAAGCGTGAAAATTATGTCGGGTATATCGCCAGGCGTCCCCGTGCAGAGAGACATGGCTCGCACGGTCTGTTCACAGACGCAGACGTTCCGATCATTCTGTCGCAGGTGGCAAAAGAAGTCGCGGAGCATACTGGCAATGTCTGGACGAATATTATATCCCTGCGCCGGGAGGACGCCGCCCGGCTTGGCTATGACAACGCCTACGCATGGCGGAACCTTCTGCGCTCACAGGCGATGACCTTTGCAAAGAACATGAAAATCCCGCTGTCCGATCTGCGGTGGTATGCCGCTTACCATGACGAGAGCTATCATCCCCATGTTCACATGGTGGTCTATTCCGTAGGTAAGGAGCCGTACCTCTCTAAAGACGGCATTGCAGCGATCAAATCAAGCCTTGCCCGTCAGATTTTCAAGCATGATCTTTTACAGGTGTATGTGGAGCAGACCAATCATCGGAACGAACTCACACAGAAAAGCCGGGATGTGCTGTTGGATATTATCTCCCGCATTAACAGTGGTAGCTATGATAATCCTATCGTCACCGATCTGCTATTAAAGCTCTCCGAACAAATGAAGCATTACAAAGGCAAAAAGGTGTACGGCTATCTGCCGCAGGCGGGGCGGAACATCGTGAATGCCATTGTGGACGAGATGGCAAAGGACAAGGATATTTCTGCCCTGTACGATTTGTGGTACGAGCAGCGGGATGCTGTCACCGGCATCTATCAGGACACGCCGGAGCAACACATTCCTCTGTCGCAGAATAAGGAATTCAAAGCAATCAAAAATGCGGTGATACAGGAAGCGATGAACATTCTGCATGACCGTGTTACTTTTGAAGAAGTGCCGGAAAGTTCGCTCTCCGATGCAGATGAGTCGGAGAGCAGCAGGGATGCCGACTGGGACGAAATAGAACCGACAGAGTCGGATCGATTCTATGGCAGCAGTGGCAACAAGAATAAGAAATCATGGTGGACTGACGAGTATAAAAAGGCTCGTCAGTTTTTCTATGGTACAAAAGAGACGCCGCCCGATTTTGATTCCGCCTTTTCCCTGATGCAGATTGAAGCTAAAAAAGGAAACGGCTTTGCTATGCACGACCTTGCAAAGATGTACCTTTCTGGCCTCGGCTGTGAAAAGGATGAAGAACAGGCGCAGGCGTGGTTTTCCAAAGCATATCATGCGTTTACTGCACAAGAAGCCAAAGTAAAGAAAAAGGATTATTTCCAATACCGGATCGGTAAGCTGTTCTCCTTTGGGTACGGCGTGGAGCAGGACTATGGAAAGGCCGCCGAATGGTATGAAAAAGCAGTGTCGGAAGACAATCCCTTCGCAGTTTATGCGCTCGGCAGTCTGTACCGCCGCGGTCAGGGTGTGGAGCAAAATGACGAAAAAGCCTATGAATTGTATTGTGTGGCAGCGGAGCATACAGAAAAGCCAAATGCATATGCCGCCTATGAACTTGGACGGATGTGCAGGGACGGGATCGGAACGGCTTCGGACAGGGCAGCATCCGAAGCATGGTACCGGCGGGCATATCAGGGGTTTCTCATGATCGAGCAGAATATGGCGGACGACAAGCTGTACTACCGCCTGGGGCAGATGAACATGGGCGGGATCGGGACAGCGGTGAATCTGCCGAAAGCAAAGCGGTATTTTGAAAAAGCGGCGAAACTGGACAACTCCGACGCCCTATATGGCCTCGGCAAACTGTTCCTGCGGAAAGACTCGGAATATTACGATCCCAATAAAGCAGTGGACTGCCTGCTTCAAGCAGCGCAGAAAGGTCACGAGTTTTCAGCGTATGCTCTTGGCAAGCTGTTTCTCAAGGGCGATGAAGTACCGAAAAATGTGGGCTGCGCACTGCAGTGGTTAGAAGAAGCAGTAGTAAAAGAAAATCAGTATGCCGAATACCTGCTTGGAAAAACATTGCTCATGGGCGTGGATACTGAGCAGGACATGGAACGCGGTGTCCAGCTGCTGACCGCATCGGCCGGGCAGAAAAACTGCTGCGCGCAATACACCCTCGGCAAAGCCTATCTCGAAGGAGTTCTGCTGCCACAAAACATTCCTGAATCCATCCGTCTGCTCAGCGAATCAGCAGACAGCAGCTTCGCTCCGGCACAATATCTGCTTGGGAAACTCTTATACCGCGGAGAAATCGTGATGCGGGATATCGGCAGGGCTCTTCTGTATTTAGAGCAGGCATCAGAAAAAGAAAATGCCTATGCCGCTTACCTTGCAGGAAAAATCCGGCTGACAGAAGAAGGTTTCAAGGATGTCCCGAAAGCTGTCCGGCTGTTTCAGATCGCCGCCGCCCAGCAAAACAGCTTTGCCGAGTTTCAGCTCGGCTTATTGTATCTACGGGGCAAGGATGTGGCACGGGATGAACGGGAAGCTATCCGGTGGCTGGCTTTGTCTGCCGAACACGGAAATTCATATGCCGCCCAGCTTCTCCACAGCATCCAATCCGGTCAGAACTGGTCGGCAGCATTGGGAGCGCTCCGACTGTTACAGCATCTTTCTCGCATGATCCAAAACCGCCTGGAGGATGAACGGAAAGGAACAGCCGGTATGACCGAGCGGAAGCTCAAACGAAAGATTGACGAGAAAAAGCAGGCGCACGGTCTGCGGCAGGGATAGGAGGTATTATTTTTGTCTCAATATATTCATTTTACGGAACAACAAAAGACACAGGCCAGACAAACCGATATTGCGGAACTGCTCCGCAGTCAGGGAGAAACCCTCAAGCGCTCCGGTTCAGAGTACGAATGGCTGGACGGCGGCCAGAAGGTAACTATTCGGGGAAACCTATGGTATCACCAGTACGATCAAGTCGGCGGGGATGCAATTGATTTTGTCCGCCGATTTTATAACAAGCTCTACCCAGAAGCAATGGAGTACCTGCTGGGTGAAACAGGCGGGACGCTTACTGTTTCACCGCCTGTGCAAAGGGAAGAAAAAAACTTTGTCCTCCCGCCCAAGAACGACAATATGCGGCGGGTATTCGCCTATCTCCTGAACCGCCGGGGCATCGACCGGGAGGTGCTGTATGCCTTTGTTCATAAAGGCATGATTTATGAATCCGCAGACTACCATAACGCGGTGTTCGTAGGATTTGATCCCAACGGCAAACCCAAGCACGCCCACAAGCGCGGGACTGGTTCCGAGAGCAGCTACAAAAGCAATGTGTCCGGCAGCCAGCCGGAATACAGTTTCCACTGGAGTGGGCAGGCTGAGCCTGCACCCAATTCGCGCAATGAAGGCGGAGAAATTTCAAAGCACAACCGCCCGCGTTCCAGCGGCTGCCTGTTTCTTTTTGAAGCGCCGATTGATATGCTTTCGTTCATTTCCATGCAGAAAGCCAAAGATTTGCAGAAAGTATGGGCGCGTGAAAATGAGTTGAAAAATGCAGGGATTTTTGAGCGCGAATTGGCGGCGGCAGCTTACCGCTGGAGAAAGCACAGCTATGCGGCATCCTGTTCGGTTTCGGACAGGGTGCTTTTTCAAACGCTCAAGAACAATCCAAATATCAGGCAGGTGTTTCTCTGCCTTGACAGCGATGAACCCGGACAAACGGCAGCGAAACGCATTGCTGACAAACTCTTTGTCCAGGGAGTCTCATCTGAAATCCTCATACCGTATCATAAGGACTGGAATGAGGATCTGCTGGCAGCCGGGAAACAACCTGTCCCTGAAGAACAGGAGGAACAGCCAAATTGGGGAATCCAACTCTCCTGATCGTGATAGCGGCGGTTATGTTCGCCGTTATTGGTGGAATTACACTCGTCTCTCATCTATATAACCTCAATGGCATCAAAAGCAAAACAGTGGGTGACGGCCAGCATGGTACCGCTCGGTTCGCCACCAAATCCGAAATCCGACGGACTTACCGGCAGGTGCCGTTTACGCCCGTCACATGGAGAGCACAGGCAAAGAAAAATCAGCCGCCGGAGCTGCCGCAGGGTATCATCGTCGGCTGTAGAAACAAGGGTGGAGAAACTATTGCCCTTGTGGATGACGCGGATGTCCACTGCATGATGGTGGGGGCGGCCGGCTGCGGCAAGACCGCATTCTGGTTGTACCCGAATCTCGAGTATGCCTGTGTGTCCGGGATGTCTTTCCTGGCGACCGATACCAAAGGTGTGCGCCCAGATAGGGTGCAATAAGAAGTAGATTAAGGCACTACCCCTCATGGTAACGAGGGAAACGACCCGCCTAACCGAAAAGCGAAAGCTGAAACGGGAACAGAGCATGGCGGGAAAGCGGTAAGCCACTTTATACACAAAAGTGCGGCTGAACTGCTACGTTAAGCGGATATGAGGATAAAACTGTGTTTGTTGAATGCGAGTTTCAAGTCCCTGTTGTGTCCGGGCGGAGGAAAGTGTATGCAGCTGCTAAAAATAGCAGTATCAACCTCCGATATGAATACCATTACATTTCAGCCTTTGTGTAATGGGTTACCAATCATTCATAAGACGAGCCAGAGAACTGGTATTAACGAAACGAAAGCATATCCGACAATCCGCATTTGCCTGCTTATTGTACTAACTGGGGATTGCCTAAGTTGGAATGCTTGAAACACAAAGTGTGTGACAGCTATGCGAAATGCCCTCACAGGTGATAAATCTCAAGCCCGAAAGGTAAGAGAGATGACGCTGAATATCCAATATGGCAACGGAGCCGCCGTAGTAGTCCGAGAACGTTAATGGCGTTCACATGGCGAAGGGCGGCAGTTACTGCGTTCTAAAATCGCAAAATTGATTAGGGAGGAAAACCTCACAATGAAACCAACAATCGAGATTTTAGAGAAAATCAGCGAAAATTCAAGGAACAACAAAGAGGAAATCTTCACAAGACTCTACCGTTATCTGTTAAGACCCGACTTGTACTATCTTGCGTACAAAAATCTCTATGCAAATAAGGGTGCCTCGACAAAAGGCGTGGATGACGATACCGCAGACGGGTTTAGCGAGGAAAAAGTCAGCAATATCATTGCAATGCTGGCTGACGAAACGTATGCGCCAAAACCCGTTCGCCGTGAGTATATCCAGAAAAAGCAGAACAGTGCGAAAAAACGCCCGCTGGGAATCCCAACCTTTACGGACAAACTCGTTCAGGAAGTTTTAAGAATGATACTGGAAGCCGTATATGAACCGGTATTTTCTCACTGCTCCCATGGGTTCCGTCCGGGAAAAAGCTGTCATACCGCATTAAACTCTCTAAAAAAGGAATTCACCGGTGTGACATGGTTTATTGAGGGCGATATTCGCGGCTGTTTTGATAACATCGACCATCACATTCTGGTGGACATCATCAACGCCAAAATCAAAGACGCCCGGCTGATTAAGCTCGTTTGGAAATTCCTGAAAGCCGGATATATGGAAGACTGGAAATACCATACCACCTATTCCGGCTGTCCACAGGGAGGCATTGTTTCACCGATTTTAGCGAACATCTACCTTAACGAGCTTGACAAGTTTGCGAAAAAAACGGCTGAAAACTTTTATCAGCCAAGGAAAAAGGTTTATACGGTCGAATACAACAGGGTTGCCGGATTGATAGCAAAGACAAGAAAGCAATTGAAAACGGCGACGGGGCAGGAAAAATCAGCCTTGCTAAAGCTCCAAAAAGAGTTGAGAGCCGAATTGCGGAAAACCCCTTGCGCTTCCAAAACCGATAAGGTTATGAAATACATCCGATATGCGGATGATTTTATCATAGGCGTTAAGGGCGAAAAAGCGGACTGTGAACAAATCAAACGGCAGTTTTCGGAATTTATCGGCCAAACCCTAAAAATGGAATTGTCAGAAGAAAAAACACTGATTACTCATAGCAGCCAGTATGCAAGATTTTTAGGTTATGACATCCGGGTAAGACGGGATAATACCGCAAAGCCGCATGGAACCCACATTCAGAGAACCTTAAAAGGAAAAGTGGAATTAAGCGTGCCTTTTGCGGATAAGATTATGCCGTTCCTGTTTAACAAGTCGGTTATATGGCAATTAAAAGACGGAACAATAGAGCCTATCGCACGCAAATATCTTTACGCCTGCACGGATTTGGAGATTGTGACAGCCTTCAATTCCGAACTTCGGGGCATATGCAATTACTACGCATTAGCCAGCAATTTCAATAGGTTAAGTTATTTTGCTTATCTCATGGAATATAGCTGTCTGAAAACCATTGCGGGAAAGCACAAGAGCACCAGCAGAAAAATCGTCAGCAAATACCAGGACGGAAATGGAAACTGGAGTATCCCATACAAAACCGCAAAGGGTGAGAAACGCCGTGGATTTGCAAATTTTATGGATTGCAAAAACACGGGCAGCTTTCATGAGGTAATCATTGACTACGCTGTGCTTTACGCCAGTACAAGAACCACATTTGACGACAGATTATCTGCCAGAGTGTGCGAATTGTGTGGGAAAACAGATGTGTCCCTCGAAATCCACCATGTAAACAAAGTGAAGAACCTCAAAGGCAAAGAATTTTGGGAACAGATGATGATAGCTAAAAAGCGAAAAACCATAGCGGTATGCAAGGCTTGTCATTGTCAAATCCACAACCCTTGAATTCCCTTGATTGAGCAGTAATGGGGAGCCGGATACACCGAGAGGTGTAAGTCCGGTTCCGGGAGAGGTCTGGGCAAACCTGCCATAGCAATATGGCAAGGCGGCTCTTTCCTACTCTACGACCTGTATCGAAATTATGGAAGGATCGCCAAAGAAGACTACCACTACAATGTGGCAGTTATTGATCTGCGCAATCCCACCCAATCAGACGGGAACAACCTGCTGCACCTCGTCAACAAATATATGGACGCATATAAAGAGAATCCCGATGATGTTTCTTTGAAAGCCAAGGCAGAAAAATATGCGAAAATCATTGCCAAAACACTCATCTATGGTGACGGTGATGCCTCCGCTTACGGACAGAATGCTTTCTTTTATGATTCCGCCGAGGGGTTAATGACTTCCGTCATTCTGCTCATTGCGGAGTTCGCTGAACCAAAGGAACGGCACATCGTATCGGTCTTCAAATTGATTCAGGAATTGATGGCACCCAGCAATGTGAAAGGAAAGAATCATTTTCAGCTTCTACTGGATCGTCTGCCGATGGATCATAAGGCGCGATGGTTTGCAGGTGCGGCGCTGTCTGCCGGGGAGCAGGCCATGGCAAGCGTTATGAGTACGGCGCTGTCCCGGCTCAATTCTTTTTTGGATACGGAGATGGAACAGGTGTTATGCTTTGATACGGCAGTGGATGCGGAAAAGTTTTGTCAGGAGAAATCCGCCATCTTTGTCGTTATGCCAGAAGAAAATCCCAACGCATACTTTATGATTAGCTTGCTCATTCAGCAGCTATATCGTGAAATCCTTTCTGTGGCGGATGAAAATGGCGGGAAACTCCCCAATCGCGTTATGTTTTACTGTGATGAGTTTGGAACCATGCCGCCGATACAGTCTGCCGAGATGATGTACAGCGCTTCTCGAAGCAGACGGCTTTCCATCGTCAGCATCATCCAGAGCTATCAGCAGTTGGAAAAGAATTACGGTCGGGAAGGCGCTGCCATTATACAAGACAACTGCCAGGTCACCATTGCCGGAGGGTTTGCCCCAACCTCGGAAACGGCAGATATTGTTTCCAAGACGCTGGGTAACCGGACGGTAATGACCGGCTCGGTCAGCCGCAGCAAAAACGATCCATCCCAGTCCCTGCAGATGACCGAGCGCCCGCTGATGAGCGCAGATGAACTCAAAAACATGAGAAAGGGTTCCTTTATCGTAATGAGGACAGGAGCGCATCCGTTTGTGTCTCAGTTAAAGCTATTTTTCAAGTGGGGAATTTCTTTTTCGGATACACCCTATGCAGTTGCGGAGCATGGTGCCAGAAGGGTACACTATGTCAGCCGGTCAAAAATCATGCAGGCTATCACCGGTCAGTTCCCGCAGGCAAAGAAACCAAAACCGGAGCACAACAGCAACGGGACAGGGATGACGGAATATCAACCAAAAGCCCCCATACAAATCCGCACTGATTAGGAGGTGTCTGCTGTGCCATACTTCACCAAGCTGTATCAGGCCGATTTGCCACATCGTGCTAAGCTCGTTTATATTTATCTTCACGACCGGATGGACAACGAAAAGAAAGCGTGGCCGGGACTGGGTACCATTGCCAAGGATTTGTCTCTCTCCCGCAGCACAGTTAAGCGGGCGGTGAAAGATTTGGAGAAAGCCGGGCTGATACGAAAAGAGTCGCACTTCCGTGAAAACGGCAGTGCGACTTCAAACCGGTATTATTTGATTTAAAAATATATCCTGTCCGCCAAGGGATGGGTCTGCCTTCGAACTGAACCGAGGGGCGGTTCAGTATGGACCGCCTTGAAGTACCCACTTTAAGAGAAATTACAGCAGAAAGAAAAAAGACAAGTGCTCAAATAATTATTTTTCATTGTTAAACAATAAGTTGCATTCATCAATAATGTTCTCTATAATCCGCAGTTGGGATGGTGCCAGTTTCCGCATCTTTTCAGACAGCAGCAAATGATCTTTATCGATGACATCGCCTGTTAAGATATAATCGGTGCTGACACCAAGGGCTGAAGCGATTTTCAACAGGTTTTCAGGCCGCATAGCCCGCTTCCCAGCCTCTGCATAGGAAACAAACTGCGTTGTCACATCGCCTTTCTCTGCCAGAGCCTCCTGCGTCAGCCCCAGCTTCTTGCGGCGTTCCATAATCCTTTGCCCGATTTGTTGTAAAAACAGTTCTTCTTCTGACATCATCCCACCTCTTTTCTCTCCTGTTAAATTATATCCACAACAGGCGATAAAAATAAGCGTGTACTGTTGACATTCATCCACAATACATGATATAATAAAAATGTCTATTTGTTGATTGAAACCATAAATTGCCGTAGTGAGCTTGTACGTATGCCATGATATCAATTTTTAAATTTTTCTCAAATTGAAGTATCAACAGATTGAAGGGCACAGTTCTTTATGGTATAATAAATTTTTAAAATAAAGTCGTTTTTCTTTACACGAATTGTGCAACAAAGATATTCGAAAAAGTGAGAAAGGAAACTCTGTGATAATGTTTTAGAGTTAGCAACGCCCATGATAAATAAAAGAATAGATATAGCGGTTGTTTGTAGATATATATTTGTTTGCTTTAGGGATCGTATGGTAGAATGCGTTTCCTTGTCTCTGTGCTGTTACACGCCTTGCGTCCTCCTGTCTGTTTGACCGGAGGATTCAGGGCGTTTTTGTTATCTTCTAAAAGGAGTCAGAGAACATGAGTCTGAAATATACCTGCCCCGGCTGTGGAACTCCCTTGGGCTATGAGGGATTGTGCTGGAAATGCAAATCTGAACAGGAGCGAAACGCTGCGCTGGCCTGGACGCCGGAACAGATTGCCGAGAAGCAGAGAAACCTGATCCAGAACATCCAGAGGCTGGCTGATATGGAGGACCCGGAGTTCACCGACTTCTGGCAGCTGCTGGGGTACCGGGATGCCATCGACCCGGAGATCCAGCGGGCGGCACTGGCCGCAGAGGTGTTCTGGCCCTGTGAGATCTATGATCACGCGCCCGCTGATGTGCGGGATGGTCTGATCCATGCGCTGTTGTCCGTGGAATATTCCAGCGAGGCCTCCAACCTTATGAGCTGCCTTGCTATGCAGGGAGATGGCAAGGCAATGGAGACTCTGCTGGAACTGGAACAAAATCCCCGGCCCTGGCGCAAGGGCCTCTATGTGAACCCGTCCAGCTATGCGCAGATTGGCGGCTGGACCTTTGACAAGGAGGGCCAGAGAATCCAACTCAACTTCGCCACCTGCTATCCCATGGTCAAGGGAATCAGCAGAGAGAAGTCTCCCGTCCGCATTGGCCGGGCGCGGGAGGACACCTGCCCCCACTGCGGCGGGCGTATGGTGGATATGCTGGTGCTGGACGGTCGGGATGAGCGGCTCCGGTTCCTGGGGCTTGACGGTATTCTGACGGCCACCTGCTGCCCCAGCTGCGTGGGATTTCTCAAGGGCCCCGCCTTCAACCGGTTCACTCTGAACGGCGGCGTGGAGGTCTTTCCCTCCGAACTCTTTGACGGGGCGGAGAAGATGGACTGCTATGTCCGGCCCGAGGACTACAAGGCCCTCACTGAAAATCCCTTTGTACTGGGCAAAGCGCCTGTGCCCCTGTTTTACGGCGCCGCCTGTGACGATGTGAACACTGTTGGCGGCTTTGCCAACTGGGCGCAGGACGCGGAATATACGACCTGTCCTCATTGCGGCAAGTCTATGAAGTATCTGGCCCAGATCCAGTGGGATACGGTGTTTGACTGTGCGGAGGGAACACTTTATATCGAGTTCTGCCCCAACTGCCACATCGTATCCATGCAGCACCAGCAGACCTGAGAGGAGCGTCTATATGAGTTTGCCAGAACGCGACGGCGTACATGGCCGTTATTACCTGATCCACAAGCCGGACACTGCCCCAGAGGTGCTGGCGGAGGCAGATCTCTGCATTCAGGATGTACTGAACGGCACCGCCCGTGAAAATCACTCCGCCTACCCGACCGTGGTGCGAAATCACAACGGGACACCGTTCCTTCCGGATCAGCTGCTGGAACGGTATCTGACCGGGCTGCCGCTGAAAGGATTTCCCTGTGAGGATGCTGCCTCTCTCTGCGACGCCATGCGGCGGCTGG
>PPYF01129796.1_pt1 | contig 43636 bp, 39 predicted proteins | sample 1559871 | NCBI WGS metagenome assembly PPYF01 (sample SAMN08240021, study PRJNA423297) | Human gut metagenome, whole genome shotgun sequencing project.
AGAGCGATTTTGCAGATTTCTTCTTTGTTAACGTACAAAACGCCGTTTTCTACTTTTGAACCTTCGTTTGAAAACTGAACATCGTGAATAAGAATATTGCCGAGTTCCAACTTTTTCAAAGCGAACACCTCCTTGTTAATATAAAACCCTTTATCTTTCTTAAACCGAACCCTGTAAAAAAGAGGCCCGATGTAAGCGCGTAATGTTTAAAAAACGTCCGGTATGCTGGACAGCGCGGAGCGGATGAGGGTGGAGTCAATCAGCTGAAAATCCTCCCGCACACTCTGCGGCATATTGGGAAATTTGACGCTGAACTTGTCCGCAGTGATGATGCTGTTCTCGATGATGGAGGCATCCTGCGGATCCATCTTGCCGGTGGTTTTGCCGACCAGAATGGATTTATATGGCGTCTCGTTGGGCTTGACGCTGCCCGAAAGCGGATGGGTCAAAAGCTTGTGCCCTTCATAGATCATGTCGCGCACCTTGCACAGCACCTCGCGATAGGTGATGTCGGCAAAATCGACCTCGAACTCGCTTCCCAGATCGTCGCGAACCTTTGGATTATTTGTAACAATGACAAATTTCATCTCAATCTCTGTCTCCCGAAAATTCCAAATTTTCCCTGTCATGTGCAGGATATAAAAAAAGAGCAAAAAACAACTCAACCCGTGCCTTTCGCTCTGTTTGTTCCCCTGCCAGAATTTCCAGAGATTTGTCAAGCACCGGTGCTGGGCCTGAGATTTTTACAAGCAGGGGTTGGCCGCCCCTGTGCTTATTCCCTACGGCACCCCTGCGGTTTCCCGTGGGGATTCTCCCGATGCTTTCATCCAAAAATATTGTTTTGTCAATGGCATGAAATCGGAACATTTTCAGAGCTTCACTGCTTTTTATCGATTGCATCTATCGCCTTTTGCGGCGGCAATAGATATTCCCAATTTCATCGTTTTTATTATAGCCGATTTCACAATATTTTTCAAGGGTTTTTCTGTTGAGCGAATAGTAAGTTTTCGACCCGTTTTTTTGTGTACTTTGTATATTATTTAACGACCACGCAGACAGTATATCACAAAATTCTTGTTCCTGTTTGGACAAAAAACACCCCACGTCAGAAAACTAACAGCTCCTGTCATGATTTTTGGAGGATTTCACCGATGGCCCTGACCGCCCAGTCCACATCCTCCGTGGTGTTGGCAAAACCAAAGGCAAACCGCACGGTGCCCTGCGGGTAGGTGCCCAGCGTCTTGTGGGCGTTCGGGGCGCAGTGCATGCCGCAGCGGGTGCTGATGCCGTACTCGCTGTCCAGACGGAAGGAAATTTCCGCGTTGTCCTCACCGATAAAGTCCAGCGAAACCACCGGACCGCGCTTGCTCATATCGCGGGTGCCAACCAGCCGGATGTTGGGGGTGCCCAGCGCGTCCACTTTCTCGATAAAATCCCTGCACAGCGCCATCTCGTGGGCGTGAATCTTGTCGATGCCGGTCTTTTCCAAATAGTCCAGCGCCGCGTGCAGTCCGTAGATACCGGGGATGTTCTGGGTGCCCGACTCAAACTTGTCCGGCAAAAAGTCGGGCTGAATCTCCTGGTCGGAGATGCTGCCGGTGCCGCCGGTCACCAGCGGAATCATCTGGCTGGCAACCTCGTCGCTGACCAAAAATCCGCCGATGCCCTGCGGGCCAAGCAAACTCTTGTGCCCGGTGAAGGCCAGCACGTCGATGTGCTGCTTTTTCATATCGATTGGGAAGGAGCCCGCCGTCTGGGCGGCGTCCACCACAAAGGTAAGGCCGTGCTTTTGGCAGATCTCCCCCACCTGCTCCAGCGGCATCAGGGTGCCGCAGACGTTGGAGGCATGCAGCATCATGATAGCCTTGGTGTTGGGCTTAAGTAACGGCTCGATGGCGTCCAGCTGCAGCTCGCCCTGTCGGCTGCAGGGGATGCGGTCAAAGGTGACGCCCTGGCTGGCCATCTGGTTCAGCGGGCGCATCATGGCGTTGTGCTCCAGCGCGGAAACCAGCACATGGTCGCCCGGCCGCAGATAGCCCTTGATGATGTAGTTGAGCGAATAGGTGATGGACGGGGTGAAGATAACATTTTTAAGTTTGTCAAAGTTAAACAGCCTGCACAGCTTCTCTCGGGTTTCAATGATGACATCCTCAGCGGCATAGGCCTCCTGATAGCCGCCGCGGTTGACGTTGGTGCCGATGTGTTCGATAAAGTCGCAGACCGCCTGCCCCACGCCGGGAGCCTTTGGGTAGGAGGTGCTTCCGTTATCGAGATAAACCCTTTTCATAGCGATTCCCCTTTTTCTCTTCTTTTTCTCTGCCAGCGCACAGATTTCTATCTTCATTATAGCATCTTTCTATTTGGATTCTACCATTATTGATAAAATCTATCCATTTTTGCAAATTGATTGGTAAAAACGATTTTCTTTTTATTCCCCTCTGTTGTAAACTAGGTGTGAACAAACAAAATTTGACAGTTTGCCTCTGTCAAAGAAGAAAGAGAGATGTGTTTTTTATGAAGGACAAAAAGGCTTACGCCGGCATTGTCATCACCGGAGCGGTCATCGGTTTGATCGCTGTCGCGCTGGTTTTGCTCGGCAACCCGAAAAACATGGGCTTCTGCATCGCCTGCTTTTTGCGCGACATCGCCGGAGCCACCAAGCTGCATACCACCGGTACTGTACAGTATTTCCGTCCCGAAATCGTCGGCCTTGTCGGAGGCGCGCTGGCTATGGCGCTGATCGGCAAGGAGTTTTCGCCTAAGGGCGGTTCGGCTCCGGTCACCCGCTTCTTCCTGGGCGCTTTCGTCATGATCGGCGCGCTGGTCTTCCTGGGCTGCCCGCTGCGCATGGTTCTGCGTATCGGCGGCGGCGACCTCAACGCCGTTGTCGGTCTGGTCGGATTTGCCTGCGGCATCCTGGGCGGTATCTTCTTCCTCAACAAAGGCTTCTCCCTGAAGCGCACCTATAAGATGACCACCTCCGAAGCAGTCACCCTGCCGATCGGCCTGGCGCTGCTGTTCGTGCTGGTCCTGCTGGTTCCTTCCCTGTTTGCCGCCAGCGAAGAAGGCCCTGGCTCGATGCACGCCCCCATCATCATCGCTCTGATCGCAGGCCTTGTGGTCGGCGCGCTCTGCCAGAAATCCCGCATGTGCATGGTAGCTGGCATCCGCGACCTGGTTCTCTTTAAGGACTGGAAATTATTGCTCGGATTTGTTACAATTATTGTTGCTGCTCTGATCGGCAACCTGGCCACCGGCAACTTCAACCTCGGTTTCTCCGGCCAGCCGATCGCGCACTCCGTACATCTTTGGAACTTCATGGGCATGCTGGTTGTCGGTCTCGGCTCGGTCCTGCTGGGCGGCTGCCCGCTCAGACAGCTCATCCTGACCGGCGAGGGCAACACCGACTCGGCTGTCACCGTGCTGGGCTACATTGTCGGCGCAGCTTTTGCGCACAACTTTGGCCTTGCCGGCGCCGCTGCCACCGCTGACAGCATCGGCGGTCCTTCCACCGCTGGCAAAGCTGCCGTCATCATCGGCCTGATCGTCATGCTGGTCATCGCCGCTGTCAACACCTTCAAAGCCAAGAAAAACGCTTAATTTCCCATCTTCCAAAGAGCAAAGGAGCTGAAAATCATGGCAGACAAACACACTGTAGACGCGCGCGGACTCTCCTGCCCGCAGCCGGTCCTGATGACCAAAAAAGCCCTGCAGGCAAATCCTTCTGCAAACGCTTTTGAGATCATCGTCGACAACGGCACCGCCAAGGAAAACGTCACCCGCTTTGCGACCAATTCCGGTTTCACCGTAACGGTCACCGAACAGGACGGGGATTTTTATCTGGCGCTGAAAAAATAGCAGCCGTCGGGGCCGCCGCACCGTTTACACAGAGAAAAGGATGGTAACATGACCTACATCGCGACCTTTTTCACCCACTTTGCGGCGGTGAACTTTTCCCGCCAGCTCAGAGAGGCCGGCCAGAAACCGATGCTGATGCCCGTTCCGAGAAAGCTGAGTTCCTCCTGCGGAACCTGCGTCAAATTTTTCCTGGACTCGGACATCCAGCAGTTCGTCCACTCCGGCGTCTTTGACGAGGACGTCGACACCGTCTATCTGGTACAGGACGACAACTACACCCCGGTTTACGAAAACCACATTCGCTAAAAGCAGTATCTCCCCTAAAGGATTCTTCCCTTTGGGGGAGATTTTCTTTTCCAGATTTCCCTGCACAAAAAAAGGAGAAAGGGCTCCTTCCCTTTCTCCTTTACCGCTCGCTGACCCGCGGCTGCGAACCATAAAAAATAAAATCGTCCACATCCCCTTCGGTCAAAAACCACTGACGGCAGCATTCCCGGATCTGTCCCTCCTGCGGGCAAACTCCCGTCTCCTGCTGCGCCGCGCCTTGCTGGGGATGGGCGCTAAAAAGATGTTCCATACTCAAACGCTCCTTTGCATCTAAAAAAAGTTCACCCTGCCAGTATATGCGCTTTTGCCAAAAATGATGCTGGAAATTTTCTCCAGCCATCTCGTCCACCTCTCCCAACAAAGTGGAAAAAATGAAGGCGGCATGCTATAATAAGCGCAGAGGGACTGATTTTTTTTGAGCAGAAAGGAAAGCATTGTAATGGAGCAAAAAAACAAAGCGGAAAACGGCAAAAAGGAAATTTATCAGACCAAACTTTTCTGGATCGGCCTTGTTCTCGCTGGCCTTGCGGCCGGATTTCTGGTCGGATTGTTTTTGCTGTAAAATAATCCGGACCCACTTTGGCCATCCGCCCGCAAATTGACATTTCCCCATCCAGCCGTTACAATAAAAATGAAACGATAAAAATCCTCGTCATTTTGGAAAGGAATTTTGTGGGATGAAACGGAGCATCAAAAAATTTATGCTGACAGCACTGTTGCTGTGTGTGACGGTGTTGCTGGGCTCCTGCTCATTTTTGGAAGGAGAGCAGCAGCCGCAGGTACAAAATTATTCGGAGCTGACCCAAACCGAGGTCTTCCCCGTCCGCCTGGAAATCGGGGAGCAGTCTTATCTGATCTCCTCCAAGCCGCACAGCTTTGCCGTCCTTTCCGCCGACCTTGCACAGGCGCTGGAGGACATGGGCGTTGCCAGCATGATTACCGCGCTGTGTTCCGACGCCCCCGCGGGCATCTCCTCCTCCGGCACGGTGGACTGCGGGACGGTGCTGGATCCTAACATCGAACAGATCATCGCCGCGCGCCCGGACTGGGTGCTGATCTCTTCCCAGATGCGCCAGAGCAGCCTGGAACAGCTGGAGCAGGCGGGGCTGCAGGTCATCCAGTTTGAACAGCCGCAGGACATCGACGGCATCGAGCAGCGCTACCGCCAGCTGTACACCCTCTGCTACGGCTCGGAGGGCACTGCGCGCGCCCAAACCTTCTGGGAAAGCTACCAGCAGGCGTTGGACGCGGCCATCTCCCCCGCAGCGGAATATGTGCGGGTTTCCAGCAAAAAGCAGGTGATCTACCTGGCGGACCTGCCGCTGACCATGGCCACCGGCGAGACCTTCGAAGGGCAGATGCTCAACCAGATGGGCTTTGTCAACCTCGGAGAACTCGGTTCCCGCTGGAAATATCCGGAGGTGGAGCTGGACGCTCTGCAGCCGGAGATCATCTTCTACGACAATACCCTCTCTCCTGAGCAGATCATCGAGAGTGAAACCTATGCGCAGACCCCCGCCGTTCAGTCCGAACAGCTGTACGCGGTCGATTTTGCCGCCATCCGCCTCAAGGGCCTGCCGATGATCAGCGAGCTTGCCAAAATGGCGCAGGCGGCTTACCCGCAGGCTTACAGCGGCTCTTAGCCGGAGCTGCAAGCGTCCTTAAAACCAGTCTGAAAGGAGTGCTCGGTTTCTATGCGCGCGCACATCCAGAAAAACCAAATTCCCACCCGCCGTTCCGGCAAAAAGCGGCTGCTCAAAATTTTGACCAGCCGCCTGTTCATTGTGGCGGTACTGATTTTGCTGCAGCTGTTCCTCCTGCTCTTTGCCCTAGTGGAGCTGGGCACCCGGCAGTACTGGGTCAGCATCGCCTTTAAGATTTTGAGCTTTTTGATGGTGCTGTGCATCCTGCCCCGGGAGGACAACCCCTCCTACAAAATTTCCTGGATCATCCTGATTATGGCCGTCCCGTTAGTGGGCGGCATCTTTTACCTGATGTTCGGCATGAAGCGCAACAGCCGCCACATGGCCCGCCAGATCGAGCGCTACACCCGCACCCTGCTTCACCGCGACCACGGTCAGCAGCTGCTGGCCCCCAAGGCCGCAAGCGCTCCCCTGGACCGTCTGGAGCAAAACAATCCCATGCTGGGACGGCAGGCGGGATATATCCAGAACAGCTCCGGCTTTATGCTGTATGAAAACACCGAGGCGCAGTATTTCCCCAGCGGCGAAACCTTCTATGAACGGCTGCTGGAGGAGCTGCGCGGGGCCAAAAAGTTCATCCTGCTGGAATACTTCATCGTGCATCCGGGCAAGATGTGGGATTCGATTCTCAAGATTCTCGAGCAAAAGCGCGACCACGGCGTGCAGATCCGCATCATGTACGACGACGTTGGCTGTGTGACCACCCTGCCGGCCCTCTACGCCGACTATCTGCGGCAGAAGGGCTTTCAGGTAGGGGTCTTTAACCCCTTCCACCCGCAGCTCAACGCCGCCACCAACTACCGCGATCACCGCAAAATCTGCGTCATCGACGGCAACGTCGGCTTCACCGGCGGCATCAACCTGGCCGACGAATACATCAACGAGAAGGAGAAGCATGGCCACTGGAAGGACACCGCCGTGCTGCTGCGCGGCGAGGCGGTGCAGGGCCTGACCGAGATGTTTTTGGAGCTGTGGCAGTTCACCTGCCACGAGACGCTGGAGCTGCAGGACTTTCTGCCGACCGAACGGCGAACCTGTTCGGGTTATGTGCAGCCCTATGGCGACAGCCCCTTGGACTCCTGCAACCTGGCCGAGCACGTCTACATGCAGATTCTCAACCACGCGCGGCGGTACGTCTACATCACCACGCCCTACCTGATTTTGGACAACGAGATGCTCACCGCCATCTGTCTGGCGGCGCAGAGCGGGGTGGACGTGCGGATCATCACCCCCTATGTGCCGGACAAGTGGTATGTCCACATGGTGACCCGCTCCCACTACAAGCAGCTTTTGGAGGCGGGGGTGCGCATCTTTGAGTACACGCCGGGCTTCATCCACGCCAAGATGTTTGTCTCGGACGACACCACGGCGGTGGTGGGCACCACCAACGTCGATTTCCGCAGCTTTTACCTGCACTTCGAGTGCGGGGTCGCCTTTTATCTGTCGCCGGTGGTGGCGCAGGTCAAGGACGACATCCTGCGCACCCAGAATATCTGCGAGGAGATCACCCTGGAGAAGGTTCATGCGATCAAGGCGCCTGTGCGCATCCTGCGCACCCTCCTGCGCGCCTTCGCCCCCCTCATGTAGCAGGCTGAGCCTGCACCCAATTCGCGCCGATAGTTTGCGGGAGATTTTGGTTTTCGGCTCGCGGGCGGGGCTGGTGAAGAAAACACGCTTTGGATTTGTGGCTGAACCTGCACCCATTTCGCGCCGATGGTTTGCGGGAGATTTTAGCTTTCGGCTCGCAGGCGGGGGCTGGCGGGAAATTGTTTTTCTCGCAATCTCAGGCTCATCCCCTGCTCGTTCGAAGACTATAAAACAAAACTTTTCCTCCCACTATAAAACCTCTCATAACTACTGCATGACAAATCGAGACTTCTACCGAAGTCTCGATTTTTTTATAATAAAGACAATCCAAGCGATATTGAAAACGCCGATTCCAACCCACCAAAGGAGGATTCCCGATGAAAAAATGGATTGCTTTATTGGTCAGTTTGATGATGACCGTTTGATGCTGCCGGTCTCGCTCGGGATGTACGCCCACACCTTCCGCCGGCTGCCGCAGCCGGACAAACAGCTATAACCTTTTGGTTTTTGCTGCGTAACAAACGGAGACTTCACGCCCCGGCGCTTCTGGGTTACAATAAAGACAACCGCAGACCGGCGCTAAAGCAGCCGCGCCAACAAATATCCTGGCTTTCACATCCCGGCGCGCGCTTTGCCCGTCCCTGCCAACTTTTTTACAGATCAAATAACCACAGCCTATAGCACTGTGGCCGCGCTTTGCACAGGCGGCCATCGATTACAATTTGGGAGGATGAAATCATGATGGAATATGTAACACTCAACAACGGCGTCAAGATGCCAAAACTTGGCTACGGTGTCTACCAGGTCAGCAACGAGGAATGTGAGCGCTGCGTGCTGGACGCCATCTCGGTGGGCTACCGCGCCATCGATACCGCCCAGTCCTACGGCAACGAGGAGGCGGTGGGATCTGCCATCCAGAAGTGCGGCGTACCGAGGGACGAGCTGTTCCTGACCACCAAGGTGTGGATCTCCAACGCCGGATATGAGAAGGCAAAGGCCTCCATCGACCGCTCGCTGCAGAAACTGCACACCGACTACATCGATCTGCTGTTGATTCACCAGCCGTTCAGCGACTATTACGGCACCTACCGCGCGATGGAGGAAGCCTACCGTGCTGGCAAGCTGCGCGCCATCGGCGTCAGCAACTTTTATCCCGACCGCCTGATCGACCTGTGCCAGTTCGCTGAAATCACCCCGGCGGTCAACCAGGTGGAGACCCACGTCTTCCATCAGCAGCAGGCCGCGCACCAGTACATGAAAAAGTACGGCGTGCAGCACGAGTCCTGGGGGCCCTTCGCTGAGGGACGCAACGACTTTTTCACCAATCCCGTCCTGAACGAAATTGGCCAAAAGTACAACAAGTCCGCCGCGCAGACCGCCCTGCGCTTTCTGCTGCAGAGCGACGTGGTGGTCATCCCCAAATCCACCCACAAGGAGCGGATGGAGCAAAACCTTGACGTCTTTGATTTCACGCTGACCGAGCAGGAGATGCAGGCCATCCGCCAGCTGGATGAAGGCAAGAGCCTGTTCTTCTCCCACTATGACCCGACCACCGTGGAGATGATCACCAACATGGGCAAGATCCGCAAAGTCTAAAAACCTCTGCGGCAATACCGACAACCGCCGCCTTTTTTAACGAAAGGAGTTTCAAGTCATGATTCGTCTCAAGAAAAACGTCCTGGCCATCCTGCTGGCCGCCGCGCTGGCCCTTTCCTGTGCCGCCTGCGGCAGCAGCAACGATACGCAGTCCACCGCTTCCGGTAGCACCGGCACCACAGCGTCTGCGGAAAGCGCCAGCCAGGAGGAAGAAACTGCCACCTCCACCGACGCCAGCGAAGAAGCCGAATCTTCTGCTGACGCCAGCGAGGAGACCAGCGCATCCGCCGAGTCCAGCGAAGAAGCTGACGCCTCCACCGAGTCCGCCGCGGAAACCGGCAGTGAGCCTTCCGAGGAAGCGCCCACCAGCACAGAAGAAAGCGCCGATGAGACTGCTTCCAGTGAGCAGAGCAGCGGCTCGAACATCCTGATCGCCTACTTTACTGCGGCGGAAAACAGCGGCGTGGACGCGGTCGCCTCGGCCAGCTACAGCACCATCAACGGTGAAGCGGTCGGCCGCCTGCGCGCCATCGCGGACATGATTCAGCAAAATACCGGCGGCGACCTGTTCTCCATCCAGACCTCGGTGGTCTACCCGACCGACGGCGGTGAGCTGATCAACTACGCCGCGCAGGAGCAGGACGAAAATGCCCGCCCCGAGCTGATCTCCCACATCGAGAACCTGGACCAGTACGACACCATCTTTGTCGGCTACCCGAACTGGTGGGCCGACCTGCCGATGGCGGTGTACAGCTTCTTTGACGAGTATGACTTCTCCGGCAAGACCATCATCCCCTTCAACGTCCACAACGGCAGCCGCTTCTCCCGCACCATCGAGACGATCCAGGAGCTGGAGCCAAACGCCACCGTCATCGAGGACGGCTTTACCGTCAGCGAACAGAACGTCCCGGAAGCTGCTGACGACGTCGCCTCCTGGCTGCAGGAAATCGGCTACTAAACCCATTTAAGAAAGACAGGAGTCTGCAAGATGAAACCAAAAGCGATTGTCAGAATCGGGATCGATATTGGGATGACCGTCCTGCTGCTGTTGCTGATGGCCTATGAGCTGATCGGCAGCGGCCTGCACGAATGGATTGGGCTGGCGATGTTTGTGCTGTTTGTCAGCCACCATCTGCTCAACCGCGGCTGGTACAAAAATCTGTTTCGCGGTAGCTATACACCGATGCGTCTATTGCAGACCATTCTGGCCGGGCTGGTGCTGCTGACAATGCTCGGCTCCATGATCAGCTCGGTACTCATTTCCCGGGAAGTGTTCGCCTTTCTGCCCATCAGCGGCGGGCGAAGCCTTGGCCGGACGCTGCACCTTCTGTGCGCCTACTGGGGCTTTGTGCTGCTCTCGCTGCATCTGGGCATCCATTGGCGGAGCATGATGGCCATGGCCGGGCGGCTGTGCAAGCCCTCCCCCACCCGCCGCAGGGTACTGCAGGCGGCCGGGGCACTCGCCGCCCTGTATGGACTCTACGCCTTTTTCCACCGTTCCATCCCCACCTATCTGTTTCTGCAGTCACAGTTTGTCTTTTTCGACTTTGAGGAGCCGCTCATTTTCTTCTTTCTGGACTACCTGGCCGCGATGGGCCTGTTTGTCTGGATCGGCCACCAGCTTGCCAAAGCGATGCTGGCGCTGCAAAAGCGGTCTGCATCACAATAGCCTCTCCCTTGATTTTAGATACCCATACAAAAAAGGATGCGTCTTTTTTTAAGGCGCATCCTTTTTTCACAATCGAACGGGGAATGGGTGAAAATCTCCCGTCTTCCCCTCCGCACTTTTTCACAAAGCTCTGGGGAAAGGGTGGAGAGCGTACGGTTGCCGCATAACAAAATTTTTCTATGTCCCCACCCATAATTTTCCTCCATATAGTATCAGTGCAACATTTTGGATTTCCACTTCTTTACTAACAAAGAAGCAGCGGCTCCCTCACGGGATACGCTGCTTCTTTATTTTAAATTCTCTTTTTGGCTTTCCATCCATTCCTCTTTCAGAATCGAGTAGCACAGGGTGTCCCCCTTGTCCCGCGCGTGTCTGCGCAGGGTTCCCTCGTGGGTAAAGCGGCACCTTTGCAGCACACGGACGCTTGGCTGATTGAACGCCCGCACCCAGGCTGCCACTACAGAAATATCGCGCTGCAAAAATGCGTACCGCAGCATCGCCTCGACCGCTTCGACCGCATACCCGTTTCCCCGCTCCTGCGCCGCAATAGCGTATTCCAGTTCCTTGTATTGCGGATAGCGATTCATGTCCTCCAGCGAAATCATGCCGATTAGCTGCTGGTCCTCCCGGCGCACGATGGCCCGCGTCTCCGGGTTATCCTTCCAATGCCGCAGAATCTGTCCGCCCTCCTCCTCACTCTCATACCAATGAATCCCCGACCGCCGCAGTTCGGGATCAAGGCAGAGCTGATACAGTGCCTGTGCATCGCTCACACTCCAAGTTCGGAGCAGCAGACGTTTGGTCTCAATCCTATCAGACAATTTTCTCACCCCACCAACCTACCGGTGTATCTTCTTCTCTCGGTCAGAACAGGAAGCAGTTCTCTTCTGCCGACAACACGGGCCGAAAAGTCAAAACAACTATCAGGCCCGGAGCGCGAATTGTGTCCAGGCTCAGCCTACTCTCCCATAATAAAAGGCGGACAGCTTTTCTCGGTCGCGGGCCGCTTGACTTGAGTCTTTCAAAAATCCCGGAGCGCGAATTGCGTCCAGGCTCAGCCTGGGGAGCTTGAATGGTTCAAGTCCTGTTCTCTAATCTTAAAAAAAGTCTAGAGCCCTCAAGGCTCTAGACTTTTTTGGTGCGGATAACGGAGCTTGAATGGTTCAAGTCCTGTTCTCTAATCTCAAAAAAAGTCTAGAGCCCTCAAGGCTCTAGACTTTTTTGGTGCGGATAACAGGACTTGAACCTGCACGGGAAGCCCACTAGAGCCTAAATCTAGCGCGTCTGCCAATTCCGCCATATCCGCATAGCCTATTTATTATATCAGGAAAGCGGGGTGGCGGTCAAGTCCTTTTATGAAACATTCGCAATGCTGTGCGAAAGGCTGAAGCGCAAAAATTGTTTCTCCCGCTCGCTGAGCTGCTCGCCGTTGCGGGTAGCGTAAACAAAATCCATCGAAAGCTTTGGATTTGACAGTGGAATGTAGCAAAAATCGCTGCGCACCGGCCCAGATCGGCCAATCAAAGCAATAACACTCAAATAATCTCCGCTTTGTAAAATGTCAAAAAAGCTGCCCCTATCCGAGACAGTGATCAGGTTTGGAGAATTCTCCAATCCGACCCTTTGAATCAGCGAAAGTGACCGGTCATCCCCATAAAAAACAAAGGGATATTCCCACAGCTGATCAGACAGGACGCTCTCCTGGCCGGATAGGGGGTGCCCCACACGCATCATCACTTGCACCGGCACATTGGAAAGCAGGCTGTGCAGCTGACAGTGATGCTCGGCGGCCCGCTTTTGGTAGCTTTCCTTCGCGTTGCTTAAAAACCCCATCAGCGCCAAATCCACCTGCCGCATCTGAAGCTGGTGCAGACACTCCATCAGCGGCATCTCCTGAAAACTGTCCTGCGGCTGGGAGCCGAGCTTGGCGCGCATCTCCAGAAAGCACTTCATGAAAAATGGGGAATAGCACGAAGCGATGCGCAGGCTCTGCGGCCGCTGATCCTTGAGTGCACGCATCTGCTCCAGCTCCAGCAGGATGCGCTTTGCTCCCTCCAACGCCTGCACCCCCAGTTCGGTCGGTTCCACCCCGGTGCTGGTTCGCCTGAAAACCGGAAAGCCCAGCTCCTCCTCCACCGACTTGATCACCCCGCTCAGGTAGGGCTGCGAGACATAGAGCGCCTGGGCGGCGCGGTTGATCGAGCCATTTTCAGCCACCGTGATCAGATATTCCAGATGGTTCAAGTTCATCTTGTGCTTCCTCCTTCTTCCGCTCCGGCTATCACGCGGCGGCAATAGCTGGAATCAGGCTATAATAAATATATTATAGCACATAAAATATTGGGGATAACTGTTTTTAGCGATATTGTGTTAAAGTAAATTCAACAAAGTTTTTTCAATTACAGAATAAAATTTTGTAATAATAAGCAACCCACCTCTGAGCGGAAAGGAAGGAAAAATGATGACCGAATTATTGAAGAGAGCAAATGAAATCAAGGAAGAGCTGGTGTCCTGGAGAAGAACCGTCCACCAGAACCCGGAACTGGGACTGGAGCTGCCGCAGACCAGCGCCTTTGTACAGAAGCAGCTGGACGAGATGGGCATCTCCTACACCACCATCGTCAATGGCTCCGGCGTGCTGGCACAGCTTGGCCCGAAGGAAGGCAAGTGCTTCATGCTGCGCAGTGATATGGATGCGCTGCCGATTCAGGAGGAAACCGGCCTGCCCTTCGCCTCCTGCAACGCCGGCAAGATGCACGCTTGCGGCCACGACCTGCACACCGCTATCCTGCTGGGCGCCGCCAAGCTACTCAAGGAACGCGAGAGTGAGCTGCGCGGACCAGTCAAGCTGCTGTTCCAGCCTGGAGAAGAAATCTTTGCGGGCGGTAAGGCCTGTGTCGAAGAGGGAGTTTTGGAAAATCCAAAGGTTGAAGCGGCCTTCGCCATGCACGTCTCGCCGCAGGTCCCCACCGGCATCATCGCCACCGGCATCGAAGCCATGTCCTCGGTGTTCGGCTTTAAAATCGAGATCGAGGGCAAAGGCGGCCACGGCTCCACGCCAAATATCTGCATCGACCCGATCAATGTCGGCGTCCACATCCACCTGGCCCTGCAGGAACTGATCAGCCGTGAGTGCACACCGCTTTCCCACACCGCCCTCACCATCGGCCAGTTCCAGGCAGGCGATACCGCCAACGTCATCCCACAGCGCTGCGTCATGAGCGGCACCCTGCGCACCTTCGATCCGAAAGTCACTGCCTTTATGATCCAGCGCATCAACGAGGTCGTTCCCTCAGTAGCAGCAACCTATCGCGCAACCGCTACCGTCACCGAGCTGTACAACGTTCCGGCAGTGTTGTGCAGCAAGGAGCTCAACGATTTCTTCACCGACGCTATCCAAGAAGCGGAACCGCAGGTCAGATTTGTGCACAGCATGCACGCGATGGGCTCCGAGGACTTTGCCTTCATCTCCGAGCAGATTCCGTCCAGCTACTTCGCACTGGGCTGCGCGGTAGTCGAGCCTTCCAAGGCGGTCGGCCCGCACAATCCAAAAACAGTATTCGACGAGAACTGCCTGCCGCTGGGCGCTGCCGGATATGCCGCCGCCGCTCTGCGCTGGAGCCAGGTAAACAACTAGGAAAAGCAAAAGAGAGAGCTTGTTTTTAGATGGGGGACTTTTTATGGAAATGACAAAACAAAAAAACAGGAGCATCTACCACTGGGCCATCCTGGTCTGCTGCATCCTGATCCTGATGTTCAGCTACTCCACCCGCGTGGGCTTGGCGCAGCTGTTCGCAACCGAAATTTTAAAGGAGACTGGATTCTCCTCCGGAGCTTACTTTTTGAGCACGACATTGACCTCTGTCGCCTGCGCCATCTCCGGCCCAATCGCCGGTAAGCTGCTGCGCGGCAAGTATATGCGCACCACCTTTGTCCTGTGCTCGATCGGCACCATGGGTTCCTACGCCTGCTACGGCCTGTGCCATTCGTTGTGGCAGTTCTATATCGTCGGTACCCTGGTCGGCGTCTTTGCCATGGGCTGTGGCACCCTGCTGGTATCGGTGCTCATCACCAACTGGTTTGAGAAGAACCGCGGCCTGATGATCAGCATCGCCATGATGGGCATCAGCATTGGCGGCACTGTGCTCAGCCCGCTGCTCTCCTGGCTAATTGTAGAGTTCGGCTGGCGGTATGCTTATTTCATCCTGTGCGCCTTAAGCCTTATCGTACTCGTCCCGATCGCTCTGTTCGTTGTACGCCGTGCACCTCAGGATGTTGGACTGGAGCCTTATGGTCACGGTGAAGAAACAGCTGTCTCAACCAAGAAGAAGAATGTACCTGCCAGCAACTGGAACGCCACCCTTAAGGAAGCCAGAAAGACCCCGATCCTGTGGATGTTTGCCGTCGGCGCCTTTCTGATCTACTTCACCGCCTGCTTTATGGGCCACATGAGCTACTACCTGCAGGGCGTCGGCTTTGACGCGGCCGCTGTCGCTTCTTATATCTCGCTGTACTCGGTCGTCGCCATCATCGGTAAGCTGGTACTCGGCCGGATCTTCGACCGCTTTGGCCCCAAGATCGGCATCCTGTTTGGTTCCGGAACCTTCCTGCTGTTCCTGGTCGGCTTCCTCTTTGTTCAGGGCAGCCCGATGATGCTGTACTTCGCCGCTGTGATGTACGGATTTGGTACCTGCACCGCTACAGTCGCTATCCCGATTATGACCACCAGCGTCTTCGGCGCCAAAAACTACAGCGAGCTGTACGGCTTCATCTCGGCCTTCACCATGGCTGGCAGCGCCATCGGCAGCTCGGCCATCGGCTTCCTGTACGACCTGACCGGCTCCTATCGTCCGGCGCTGACTGTACTGGCCATCCTGACTGCTTTGACCATTGTCATCATGTTCGTCTGCATCAACATGGGCCAGAAGCACGTTCCCGAAACGTCCACCAACGCCTAATCCCATTCCATATCGCTTCCAATACGACAAAGAGCCGCCCCCAATCGGGGCGGCTCTTTGCTTTGTCTTTATGTGGATGAATATAAAAGGAGGATTCGTTATTATTCGACCAGCATCCAGTACAGAACCGCGTGGCCGGTGGAATCGAGCATCACGGTATACTCCATCGCTTCCAGCTGCGCGCTGGTCTTACCGGTGAACCAGTCCAGGTTGTGCTCCCGGGCGTACTCCGCCACGCTGACACCGTTTTCCAGATTCAGAATTGCAGGTATCGTAGGCGTTCTGTTTTCATCCGGTTCCAGACTCTTCGCGTCCACCACATAAGTGCCCATGTAGTTCCCGATTCCGTTCTGATCAGGCTCCTCTTCCGGCTGAGAGCGGATAAAGTCATCGATCTCCTGCGCGGACAGCAGGTACGGAACCTGTATCCCGCTGCCCTCCAAAATCGAGAGCAGGGTACTGTTTTCGATATACATCTGCCGGCAGAAGTTTCCCGCCTCCTCCGACTGGATGCGCACATAAATGGGCACGCAGGAGGGCGACTCGGAATCCGGCACGCTGGCCCGGATGATCTCCTCCATCATGTCGAGGTCGGTCACATCCCAAGTGTAAGGGAGATAGTCGTTGCTGTCAAAGTCGAGATCACGAACGTTGCGGCCAAACTCAAAGTAGCCGTCGCCCAGCGTGCGTATCAGGTTGATGTTGTTGAGTTCCTGATATTCCGGCTCGGAAATGCTGACCGCTATCGCGCCTTCCAGCGAGAAGGCGTTCGGATGGAAGCCCAGCTCCTCTACAATGGCAAGAGTGTTCTGATAGGAGGCACGCAGCACCATCGAGCTGTCCAAAAAGCCCTCCACAGGGCTGCCGTCACCGGCAACAAAGACCCCTTCGTCCTTGTAGACCAGATTCTGAAAATCCCAATCCAAATAGCCAACCACTGGATCGAGCTGCTCGTTCTCATAGCTTTCCGGTGTCACATTCAGCAGGTCGGTTCGGATTGCTTCCAGTAGCCGCTCAAAATCTGCAGCCGGGATGTCGACGCTGTAAAGTCCCAGCTTGTCGTAGCAGGTCACCGTCTCCAGATAATTCGCCTGATAGGTAAACGGCGGATAAATCTGCTCCACCACCTCGGGCAGGCACAGCAGCTGCCGCAGAGTGTCCAGATCGGAAACAGCAAAACTGTAGCTGCGGGACATCTCGGAATCAAAGGGCGAGAGGGTGTAGGTAATCTCCATCGCATTGCCCCGCAGGCCCTGATAGTCCTCCCCTTCCTCAACAGCCGCCCGGTGCAGCTGCAAAACAAGGTCGATCGCCTCCGGGGAGGAAAGCTCCGCGTGGATGGAGTTTAATGGGTAGAAGGTGTTCCCCCAAACCTGCTCATAATTCACCCAGGGGCTGGTAAAGCGCACCTCCACCTGCTGGATTTGGTCGGCATCCGGCACCCGGCTGACCATGCCAAAGCCGCCGGTCGCCAGAAACAGTGTGCAGCTCAGGCAGAGCGCCACCGTCGCCAGGATATACTTCCCGCTGCGCCGCAGGTTCTGAAAGCCCTTGCCGGTGATGCCCTCGACAATCAAAAAGCCAATCGGTCCACCCACCAGCGCCGCAGCGATAGAGTTGAGCAGGATATTGTCGAACAGCATTGAAAAGAGGGTCATGCACAGCACAAAGGAAACCAGAAAGCCTGCCAGCACCTTCATCAGCTGGGAGAAGGCGCTCTGCCTCCCCCACTGCTGCGCCCACTCGCTCTGGAAGCGGTTGTACAGCCGCAGGGTGAGCGGGATGGCCGCCAAAGCGATCAGCAGCCAGACAAGCACCATGACAAGGTTGCCGGGCGAATAGTTCCAGGAATTATTGGGGAGCATGCAGCGCCCAATCAGGCCATAGGGGGAAAGATAAAGCCCCCAGTCCGGCAGTTCGCTGATGCCGTACAGGTTATAGCTGTAGCTGACAAAGATAAAATAGATCGCCGCCAGCGCGCCGTTGACCGCCCCCGAATAGACGATGCTCTCCACCGCGTTGGATGTAGTCACCGCCACCATGCAGGAGAAGGTGAAAACGATGACGTGCAATGCAGCCCAGACCAGCAGGTCGATGACACCGCTCGACACAATCTGCCCCGCCGTCAGCCTGCCGGTGTAAAACGCCAGGTGCACAATGGTACACAGCAGCCTGCTGACCAGCAGCGGAACCAGCAGGAACACAATCCCCACAAAGTAGCGGGAGAAAAAGAGCTTTTTGCGGGACAGCGGCATCGCGTGGTAAAAGTCAACCGACAGCCGGTTGTGCAGATAGTGAAAGAGCATCGCCGCCAGCAGTACCGGGACAATCAAGGCCGAAGCGCCGTAAAACCAGGAGCTGACAAGCAGCTCGGGGGCATCGAGGTAGGAGCCCTCCACATAGTTTTTTGCCTCCAAAAAGGCCGGGCAGACGGTCACCAGAATCAGGCACACCCCATATATCCCCATCGTCAGCCCATTCTGGCGCAGGGTGGTGGCCAGCAGCCGGGCAAAGGTGCGGTCGAACAGCCGCTCTCCCTTGATGGGATTTCTAGAAGATGACGTTGTTGTAGTCATAGCCTACAGCCTCCATTTCTGTGATGAAGATTTCCTCCAGAGTCATCGGCACGCTCTCGCACAGCAGCGGCTTTAAGGTCAGCAGTTTCTGCTGCACCTCCCCGGCGCTGCCGCGTGCGACAATCTCCGCTACGCTGCCGCTGGCCTTATAGGAAAGGATATCGACAAGCGCCTGCAGCCGCTCCTGTTCCGGCAGCGGGCGGGCAATCAGCTGCACCTTGGCAAAGCCGGAACGCAGCTCGCTCAGCTCCCGCTGGAACAGAATTTTTCCGCCGTGCAACAGCCCCACCTCATCGCACATGTCCTCCAGCTCCCGCAGGTTGTGCGAGGCGATCAGCACGGTGGTGCCGCGCTGCAGGATGTCGTCGGCAATCAGCTTGCGCACCGCCACCCGAATCACCGGATCCAGCCCGTCAAAGGCCTCGTCGAGCAGCAGGTATTTGGGCTGGCAGCTCAGCGCCAGGATAATGGCGATCTGCCGCCGCATCCCCTTGGAGCAGGCAGAGAGCTTGCGCTCCGGCGGGATGGGGAAGCGTCCCACCAGCTCCCGGTAACGCTCATCCGACCAGCTGTGGTAGAGCGCGCGGTAAATATTGGCCAGCGAAGCAAGGCTTGCCCCCGGCATCTGGTAGAGCTCGTCGGGGATAAAGAAGATTTTCTGCTTGAGCGCGGGATTTTCAAAGACCGGCTCCCCGTCTATCTCCACACTGCCGGAGGTGGGGCGGTAGACGCCTGCCAGCAGCCGCAGCAGGGTGGACTTGCCCGCGCCGTTGGAGCCGACCAGCCCGTAGATTCTGCCCTCCTCAATGGTGGTGGAAAGGCAATCGAGGGCGGTGGTGGTATCAAACTGTTTTGTCAGATTTTCGGTTTTAATCATGGCCGTTTCCTCCTTGAGAAGGGTTACTCAGATGCCGCTCAATCTCGGCGAGCAGTTCCGGCGGATTGACCCCGCGCTCCACCGCCCGGTCGCAGGCGGCAAACACCTCCTGCAGGGCCTCTCGCTTGGGGCCTTCCAGCCGCAGCACATCCGGCGAGACAAAGCTGCCGCGCCCCGGAACGGTGTAGATGATGCCCTGGCGCTCCAGCTCCTGATAGGCCTTGGCGACGGTGTTGGGGTTGACGCCGATCTCGCGGGCCAGCGCCCGCACCGAGGGCAGCTGCTCATTCTGGTCCAGCACGCCCAGCAGCGACAGCCGCAGAATCTGCTCCTGCAGCTGCTCGTAGATCGGCGTGCGGCTTTGCAGATCTATCTTGATCATGGGTTCACCTCCGGTGGGGATTGGATTTTGTGTATTAACTGTATTAGTTTAAATAGTACACTTACAGCATACCAGCCTGCCCCGCTTTTGTCAAGAGTAAAATCCAACTTTTTTTCCAGCCAAGAAAAAAAGAGGAGCCAAAGCTCCCCTTTACAAAACATTGTTGTTTTCATACCAGTATTTTTGGTCCAGCGCCCGGTAGGCCAGCGCCTCAGCGACGTGCTTTTTGGCGATCTGCTCCTCCCCGGCAAGGTCGGCGATGGTTCGCGCCACCTTCACCACCCGGTCATAGGCGCGGGCGGTCATGCCCAGATTCTCAAACGAGGTGCGCAGAAAGTCCAGCGCCTGCTTTTCCAGCGGGCAGAATTGCTGCAGCCTGCCCGCCGGGATGCGCGCGTTGCAGGAGATCTCCTCCCCGGCAAAGCGCCGCTGCTGGATGTGCCGCGCGGCCTCCACCCGGGCGCGGACGGTGGCCGAGCTCTCCTCCCGGTTCTCTCCGGTCAGGTCGGCAAACTCCACCGGCGCCACCTCAACGTGCAGGTCGATGCGGTCGAGCAGCGGGCCGGACACCCGCGAGATGTACCGCTGCACCGCCATCTCGGAGCAGGTGCAGGCGATTTTGGGATGGCCCCGGTAGCCGCAGGGGCAGGGGTTCATCGCCGCCACAAACATCATCGAGCAGGGGTAGGTCACCCGCGACGAGGCCCGCGAGATGGTGACGCGGTTGTCCTCGATGGGCTGGCGCAGCACCTCCAGCGCCTGCCGCTGAAATTCCGGCAGCTCATCAAGAAAGAGCACGCCGTTGTGCGCCAGCGAAATCTCCCCCGGCATCGGGCTGGAGCCGCCGCCGGTCAGGCCCGCCGGCGAAACGGTGTGGTGCGGTGCGCGGAAGGGCCGGGTGTTCATAATCGGGTGGTCGGGCGGCAGCAGCCCCGCCACCGAATAGATGCGGGTGGTCTCGATGGCCTCCTGAAAGCTGAGCTTGGGCAGGATGGTCGGCAGCCGCTTGGCCAGCATGCTCTTGCCGGTGCCGGGCGGGCCGATCAGCAGCAGGTTGTGCCCGCCCGCCGCCGCAATCTCCAGCGCGCGCTTGGCAAAGGGCTGCCCGCGCACGTCGGCCATGTCCTCCAAAAAGTGGTTGCCCCCCGCCAGCAGCAGCATCGGGTCAAAGGGCATCGGGGCAATCTCCCGCTCCCCCTGCAGGCAGGCGCACAGCTCGGCGATGTCCTCCACCGGGTAAACCTGCAGGCCGTCGACAATCGAGGCTTCCTTCGCGTTCTGGGCAGGCAGATAGAGGGCGCGCACGCCGTCCTCCTTGGCCTTGAGCGCCATCGAGAGCGCACCATTGACCGGCCGCAGCTGACCGGAGAGGCTCAGCTCCCCCACAAAGGCCGCGTCCTGCGGCGGCTCCCCAATCTGCCCGGAGGCAGCCATCACCGCCAGAAAGATGGGCAGGTCAAAGACCGGGCCGGACTTTTTCTGGCTTGCCGGCGCCAGGTTCACCGTAATTTTGGAGACCGGCAGCTGGTAGCCCGCATGGGTCAGGGCCGACTGCACGCGGGAGCGGGATTCCTTGACGGCAGCGTCGGGCAGGCCGACGATATCAAAGGCGGGCATGGCGCGGGTGAGGGTGGTCTCCACCGTCACCGCATAGGCGTCGATCCCGCTGATTCCATAGCTCTTGACACAGCTGTACAAAGCGCATCCCTCCGTAGCTTTTTTCTACATTATATCACGCAGAGGGAGCATTTTCCAGTAGGCGGCCCCCGCTTTTTCTTGCGAGGCCTAGCCCTTCTGGTTGCAGGCAAAGATGTAGCTGAGCGTGTGCGCCGCCCACACCCCGGCGATCAGCAAAAACGGCGCCAGCCCCAGCGGGATAAAGACCGAGACGCAGCAGCAGATCAAAAAGCCGATCATCAGCGCCAGCTGGGTGACGTGGAAACTCCTCCAGGCCGCGCGGTACATCCCCATCTTTTCGGCCTCGTCGCTCATCTGCTCCCAGTCCTTCTGGAAGCGAACCGACATCGGGTCGGCCTTGCCGAAACGGGGATTCATCCGCTTGACCAGGGCGACGTGGGTGTACTCCACCCAGGTATTCAGCGACAGAAAGGCAAGGGTCGCCACCGCCGCGATCAGGATGGTCTTGGGCTGCATGTAGGCGATGGCTGCACCCAGAAAGAAAAAGTTGCAGATAGTCGAAAGGCTGCTGACAGCCAATGTATTGTTGCAGGCCGGGCTGTTTTCGATCTGCTCATAGACCTGTTCGCGGGTCTCGTCGGTGGCAGCATCGATCTTCTTGCGCAGCTGCCAGGTCATCACGATGGCGGTCAGCGACAAAAACAGGCAGATGCTCAGGTGCAGCGGGGTGACAAGCTGCCCGAACAGCTGGTAGAGACCATGCGCGGCCTGCACCACCTGCTCCTCCCGGCTCGCAATCAGGTAAGATACCAGCGCGCCGCAGGCGCCGGAGACAATCAGAATCAGAATGTATTTGAGAATGGGATGTTTTTTCATCGTGCTTCCTCCTTGATTAAAACAGCAAAAATAACTATTGCTCCTGGTTCTCCTCCAGGTAGCTGAACAGGTCCTCGACGGTCGCGTTTAAAATCTTGGCAATTTTCAGCGCCAGCGTCACCGACGGGTTGTAGTCGCCGCGCTCGATTAAGCTGATGGTCTGCCGGGAGACACCGGCCAAATTTCCCAGTTCGGTCTGGCTGAGATGATAGCGTGCGCGATATTCTTTTAGTTTGTTCACCAGCGGCAAGCAAAGCCCTCCTTTCTGACATGGATCCCTTGCAGATTGACAAGTATTTTTGTCAATATTTCCTGCCTATAGGATAGCACTGACAAGGATCTTTGTCAATAGGGTTTGACAACTTTTTTTGTCAAGCAAAGAAGGGCAACAAAAAAGCGGCGGAAAAAATCGAAAAAAACGCTTGCATTTTTGCCGCCGGTGTGGTAGTATGTATTTTGTTATTCTATGTGTTTTCAGAAAGAGGTGACTAGCTAAGATGAAACAGGGAATCCATCCAAAGTATGAGCCAACCGTTATCAGATGTGCATGTGGTGCAGAATTTGAAACTCGTTCTACAAAAAAGGATCTGCGCGTTGAAATTTGTTCAAAGTGTCATCCTTTCTTCACAGGCAGACAGAAACTGGTTGATACCGGTGCCTTTTTGCTGTCTGGCAAAAAAATTTGCTATCTAGCCAAATCTTAAAAAACGGAGGAAAGAGCCATGCAGCAGGAATACACAACGATCTATTCCCCGGCCGAGGACGAATTTGTCGAGCGCAAATCCCGCTTCATCGGGCACATCGCGCCGGTGCAGACCGAGGAGGAGGCCCAGGCCTTCATCGCTCAGATTCGCCAGCAGCACCGCGACGCCACCCACAACACCTACGCCTACATCCTGCGCAGCGGCATCAAGCGCTACTCGGACGACGGCGAGCCGCAGGGCACCGCCGGGGTGCCGATGCTGGAATGCGTGGAAAAGGAGGGGCTGGTCGACGTGGCGGTGGTGGTGACCCGCTATTTTGGCGGCATCCTGCTGGGCGCAGGGGGACTGGTGCGGGCCTACTCCCACGGGGCGAAGATTGCGGTGGACGCCGCCCAGCGCAAGCTGATGACCACCTGCGTGGTGCTCTCGATGGAGCTGGACTATTCCTTTTACGGGAAGCTGACCTACATCCTGCCCAACTACACCTGCCGGGTGGAGGACACCGACTTTGGCGCGGTGGTGAAGATGCGGGTTCTGTTTAAAAAGGACGAAGCGGACGCCTTCATCAAAGAGGTCACCGAGATGAGCGCGGCGCTGATTGTTCCGCAGCAGGTGGAGGAGCGGTTCGATCATTTTGCCCAATAGCGGGGCTTTTTTTGCAGGGGCTTCTGGCCCCTGCTGACCCGATGCGAGGGGGCGCACCAGAGGTGCTGCCCCCTCTACACTCCCCCGAGGGGAGGGCGCTCCGCCCCTCCGACCCCGGGGGACTTTCCCGTCGCGGGGAAAGTCCCCAAAGGCGCGCCAGGGGAGCACCCCTGGACCCCCGAGGGGGACCGAGCGAAAAGTGTTTCACTTTTCGCTCCCGCTCCCCCTGCGGTTCCCGCACCCCCTCGATAGGGTTTCAGCCACAAAAATAGACCGATTTGCCACTTTGGGTTGGTGGGCAAATCGGTCTTTATTTCTCCTCAAGCTACACCGGGGGCACACCCTCAACTGTCAATCCGTGGCGCGGCAGGTGGGTTTTCTCGAGGATGCCGCGGGCCTTTTTACCCTCAACCAATACCGCCAGGATAGAGGGCCGGGGGATCAAAGGGGGTTACGCCCCCTTCGCCGGGGGGCAAGACTTCTTCGAAGTCTAGGAGCAGGAGGTCCCTGGCGTATCTTTCGCAGCATTTATGCTGCTTCTTTCCTCTACGCGAGAAAGTAGGCCGGGTGCCGAGCATGGCAAAGCCATGCTCTCGCGGAGCGCCTGCATCGGCTCAGCAGAAGCCGGCGGCTTCTGCAAAAAATGAGGAGGATGCAAGAAGGGGGACCCTTAGCAGGGTCCCCCTTCTTATTTTAAAAAACTATTCTGCCAGCGATCCCATCGGGTCCCATGGCTCCAGCATGGTCGGTTCGGAAGCGTAGATGTCCAGAATTTCCTGCGACAGATACTTCTTGTTGACAACGATCTGGTAGGTGTATTCGTTAAACCACTCGTCGGTCATGACATAGTCGCCGTCCTTGCAGGCGTCCTCGCCCCAGCTGTTCTCCACTCTCCAGCGATTCGGTTTGCCGTTCTCGTCGAGATTGACGCCCTGGAATACCATCGCATGGGTCATCAGGCTCTGGCCGTACTCCAGGCGCTCGGCCTTGTTCATGCCAAAGTGGGTGCCGAACAGCCCGTCCAGATTGTAGATGTCCAGATCCAGAATGCCGTCGCCGCGGGAGCCGCGCTTGCCAACATCGCAGCCGAACCATACCGGCTCGCCCGCCTGCATCTGCGCGATAGCTGCCTTTTTGAGCTCCTCAATCGGGAGGTTGACGTATTTGACCGGGCGGCCTTCCTTGACGTTGCCCAGGTATTTAACGCTGTAGCTCTTGTGGTACGGCTTGTCCGCGGTCGGGGCGTTGATGAGGCTGATGTAGTCGTCCACCTTCGCGTCGATGTACTTGTCATAGAACTGCTTCGGGGTCAGGCCGCAGTCGCGGTAGAAGTTCCCGTCCTTATCTCTCCACTCGAAGTCAAAGGTCTTCGGCGGCTTGCCGATGCAGATGCACAGCATGTTGTAAACGGTGGCCATCATCTCGTCCTTTTTGGCGCGCAGCTGCTCCATCGAGGCGCCTTCCTTGTGTGCCTTGCGCAGCTGGCAGGCAAACTCGCGCAGCTTTTCGGTCATGTAGCCGTTCATCTCCTGGGTGGCGGAGGAGACAGCGGTCTCCGGCATGGCGGTCTTTGGAACCAGGCCGTATTTGTCCACCAGGTTGCACAGCATATCCCACTGGCCGCCGTCGTTGAGCGGGGCGGAAAGCAGGTGGGCAATCAGGCGACCCTCGGTCGGCTCGTCGAGCGTTTCCAGAATGCTCTCCAGGAAGTAGTTGGATTTTTCCAGTTTATCATAAAAGAGGGTGTAGCTCTGGGAAAGCTCGAAGGTATCGAGATTAAGCTTTTTCATCACCGAGAAGCGCAGGCAGTTGAGCGCGGCGAACATCCAGCAGCGTCCGCTCTTTTTCTGATTGGTAACCTTGCCCTGTTTGAGGCTGACCGAAAACTCATGCACGTCCTTGCGCGGGATCTGGTAGTTCTGCGCGCAGGCGTTGATGCCGTTAGCGGTGACCGCGTTCATGGCGACGGCGTTGACCGGATTCTGGTCGAAGGCCTGCTCAAACTGGCTGAGATTTTCCATCGTAATATTGGTGTTCACAATCAATCACTCCTTCAAAAATAGTGCAGGTGCTTTACCTGAGATTATTCTACCACCATTTTGCAAAAATGGACATTCTTTTTTCTTTTTTTACAAAAAATTTGTCAGGTTGTGCAACAAAAACAAGATGGAGTGCACAAAAGTGACGAAGCCTTTTCTCCTTCCCTTCAAGATGTCAGCAAAACGGGCGAAACTGTCCGCTTTGGTTGGTGGATTTTGGCTCCCTCCTGCCGTATAATCAAGGAGAGGAGCGGGAGCTTTGTTCGCTATTCGTTTTATTTTAAGAGAAGATGTTCGCATTTCCTATTGACAAAGCTATATTATATAAACTATAATATGTGCAGAAATCATAGGAGGTGCTCTGTATGAAAAAGATGTCCTTTTTGTTAGACATTGTTTTGCTTCTCTCCTTCTGCCTTGGCGGGTGCGGCCAGCCGCAGCCCAACCCCAAGCTGGACGATTTGAACCTGCTGTGCGAGACGCTGGAAACCGAGCACTATGACCTGTATGCCAACATCTCCGAGGAAGAATTTCAGGCCGAGCGGGAAAAAATTGCCAGGCAGACGCTCAACATGACCGATGCGGAATTTTACTGGTCAGTACGTCACCTGCTCTCGCTGGTCGGGGACGCGCACACTACCGTCTATCCCAGCGACTACTTCATGTCGGTGCTGCCATGGAACATCAAAAAGTTTGACGAGGGCTGGTTCATCCTGATCCTGGACAAGGCGCACGAGCAATATCTCGGCACGCGGGTGGTCGCCATCAACGATCTGCCCATCGACGAGGTGGTAGAGCGCACCCGGCAGGTCATCTCCTACGAAGCTGACAGCTGGCTGTGGCAGAAGGTACCGGATGTGCTGGGCTGGAAAGAGGCGCTGGAATATCTGGACATCGTGGAGCCTGATGAGCCGGTCCTGGTGACGGTGGAGACAGCGCAGGGCGCCGAGGAAACCTTCGAGCTGCCCGTGTACGACGACTGGAGCGACGAAAAAAAGCAGGAGGTTTTGGTCGGCTTCCAACGGGACTCCGTTCCAGTGACGGCGGAGCAGGATGCAATCTACTGGTCGACAGCGCTGGACGAAAGCACCTACTTCATCCAGTACAACAGCTGCAAGGAGGACCCCGACCTGCCGATGGCGCAGTTTGTCCAGCAGGTGGAGGCGGATTTAGAAAGCGGCGGCTACCAAAATATCATCATTGACCTGCGCTACAACAGCGGCGGAAACAGCGAGGTCATCCGGCCGCTGGAAAAGCCACTCTTCTTCCATTCATTCAACGTGGACAACGTACAGTTCTATATTTTGATTGGCGGCCGGACCTTCTCCTCCGCCACGATAGCAGCGACCGATTTCAAAAAGACAACGATTGGCAACAGCATCTTTGTCGGCCAGCCGACCGGCGGCGTTTTAAAATGTGCCGGTGACGTCCTGCCACTCTTTATGGAAAATACTCCCATCGCTATGCAGTATTCCACCAAATATTTCGACCTGCTCTACGGTGTGGAAGGCCCGCTGGAACCGGACTACACGGTGCCGCAGCCCTTTGCACAGTACGCCAAGGGGGAGGATGCGGAGATCGCCTACCTCTACGAAAACCTGCTGTAGTTCTCCCGCCCCTTCCCCCAAACCCACCCACAACACAAGGAGGATCATACGATGAGTTTAGGAAACAGCCTGTTTAACGCCCGCAAAAAGAGCGCTCTCTCCCAGGAGGAGGTCGCGGAAAAATTAGGGGTCAGCCGCCAGACCATCTCCAAATGGGAGCTGGACGAGACGCTGCCAGACATCCGCCAGGCCAAAAAGTTGTCCTCGCTGTACCACCTCAGCCTGGATAAACTGATCGACTACGACATGGAGGTCGAGGAGATCGAGCGGGCCATCGAAAAGACCAGCGAGGCAACCCAGCAGAAGATCGACTGGACCGCCGTATGGGGCAAAAAGTACCCGGTGCTCACCACCTACCGCCAGACGGTGGCGGTGGAGGACTACGCCGTCCGCCTGCAGGAGCTGCTGGAGAGCCTCAAGAACCGTTACGGCTACAACGACCTGGATGCCATGCTGGTGCTCAAAGACATTTTGGCGCAGGTCTGGAAACCGCAGTAACAAAAAAAGGGGCTTTCACTCCTCTTTTTCGTTACTGCCCCCTGTGAGGACAGTCCACCCTTGCGCCCCAATATTTTTCTGGGACTGGCAGCCCCTACGCCCCTGGATATGCAGGCGCTCCGCGAGAGCATGGCAAAGCCATGCTCGGCACCCAGGGTGACTTTCCCGACGCGGGAAAATCACCAAAGGCACGCCAAGGGCTGCCGCCCCTGGACCCTGCTATCGCAAAGTTTCCGCCCTCTTTGGTGCTGCGCTGCGCTTGCACCCGGGCTGCTTTTTGCCACAACAAAAGACCGATTTACCACTTTAAGTTAAGCGGGCAAATCGGTCTTTTATTTCTCCCCAAGCCTTACCGGGGTCACACTTCCTGCTGTCAATCCGTGGCGAGGCAGGGGCATCCCAGGGGATGCTTGATGCTTTGACCCATCACAACCAATCCCGCTAAGGTAGAGGGGGCAGTGTGGAAAGGCGGAGCGCCCTCCTCTGGGGAAGTAAGGAGCCGCGCCCCTTTGATAGAGAGAAAATCCGTTTTTTCTTTGCCTGCTTTCTTTTTTTACCAAAAAGAAAGCAGGACCTTGACATTTGGCAAAGTGTATTGTACACTAAAAAGGTAAGGTATCAACCAGGACGGCTGGACGGCGAAGAAGTGTGAGGTGAACGACATGCATATTACTTTGGAAGCCGATTATGCAATCCGAATTGTCCAGGTGCTGGCGCAGAACCAGCGGCGGCTGGACGCCAAAACCATCTCCGAGATGACCGGCGTAACGCTGCGCTTCTCTTTAAAAATTCTGCGCAAGCTGGTGGCCGCCGGCATCATCAAATCCTTCAAGGGCACCCAGGGCGGCTATGAAATCGGCCGTGAGCTGGACCATATTTCGCTGGGCGAGGTCATCGAGACCATCGAGGGCCGCTATACCCTCAACCGCTGCGTGACCGGGGAATATGCCTGCACCCGCAAGCGCGGACAGTGCTGCAAGTTTCAAAAAATCTTCCGCGAGGTCTCGGAGGATGTGCGCGCAAAATTGTACTCCTATAAATTTTCCGATTTTGTCGAATAAGCGCTTTTGTCAAAAAAGGGAAGGAAACCGGATGTCCGGTTTCCTTCCCTTTTTCTTCTCTTTTTCTCAAACTCTCCTAAACAAAGGCTACAGCAAAACCGGCTGGCTGAGCTGGCTGCGGTTGGCAATCTGCAGGGTGAAGTCCCCTCTCTCCAGCCCCGCCTGCAGCAGCGCCTGCTCGGAGGCCTGCTGTGCCAGCAGGCCCAGATTGTTGTTCTGGCTCAGATGCCCCAGCACAAAGTTCCGGGTTCCGTTCTGGGCCAGGGCGGGCAGCGCAGCGGCGCAGTCGCTGTTGGAAAGGTGCCCGCTGCGCGACTGGATGCGCCGCTTTAAGTAATAGGGATAGTCGGAGACAAGGATCATCCCGTCGTCATAGTTGGATTCCAGCATCACCGTCCGGCAACCGCGCAGGCCCTCCTCCACCGCTTCGGTGTAACAGCCGAGGTCGGTGGCAAAGCCCAGCTCCTGCCCATCCGGCAGGCTGATGCGGTAGCCGAGGCTCCCCACGCTGTCGTGGCTGGTGGCAAAGGGCCGCACCATCATCTGCCCGACGCAAAAGCCCTCCGGGTCCGCCTCATACATTGGCAGGCCGGCAGGCAGCTCCACATTCTCCCGCAGATATTCCAGCACCGGCTCGGAGGCGTAGAGCGGGAGCGGATATTTTTTCAAAAAGACGCGCAGGCCCTTGATATGGTCGGAGTGCTCATGGGTGATGAGGATGCCCTTCAGCTTGGAAAAATCCGCTCCCAGCTGCTGCAGGGCGGTCACCGCAGCACGGCAGCTGACGCCAAGGTCGATGAGCAGCGCGCTTTCTCCCGCGTCCAGATAGGTGCTGTTGCCGCTGCTGCCGCTGTAAAGCGGACAGAATATTGCCATAGAATGAGCCCCCTTGTCAAAACAGATTCTGCAAAGCATTGTAGCACAGCCAGGCAGAAAATGCAACCGCCCGCCCCAAAACAAAGGGAGAGAGCTGACGCCCCCTCCTGCGAGAGAACCTTCTCCCCTCTCCCCAAAAACAGTTCGTTTGTTTATGCGTTCTGCGCAAAGGCCGCGTCCGGCACCACGACCTTGTGGATGTCCGCACCCAGGCCCTGCAGCTTGCCCACCAGGTCCTCGTAGCCGCGCTCGACCCAGTAGATGTCCTCGATCTCCGAGGTTCCCTTTGCTGTCAGCGCAGCCTGCACCAGCGCCACACCGGCCCGCAGGTCCATTGCCTTGACCTGCGCCCCGGAAAGCTGCTCGACGCCCTCCACAACGGCCACCTTGCCGTCCACCTGGATCTTGGCGCCCATGCGGCGCAGCTCATCCACATACTTAAAGCGGTTGTCCCACACGCCCTCGGTGACAATGCTGGTGCCCTGGGCAATGGCGAGCAGGGTGGTCATCTGCGGCTGCATGTCGGTCGGGAAACCGGGGTGCGGCAGTGTTTTTACGTTAGTCTTATTCAATTTTGCATTGCGGCGCACCAAAATCGAGTCGTCGTACTCCTCGATCTCGCAGCCGGTCTGCAGCAACTTGTCGGTGATCGCTTCCAGGTGCTTTGGAATGACGTTTTTAATCAGCACCTCACCGCCCGCAGCTGCAGTCATGGTCATGTAGGTGCCAGCCTCGATCTGGTCGGGGATGATGGAGTAGTTGGTGCCGTGCATGATGTCCACGCCGTGAATCTTGATGACGTCGGTGCCCGCGCCGCGCACATCCGCCCCCATCGAGTTTAAGAAGTTGGCAAGGTCGACGATGTGCGGCTCCTTGGCGGCGTTTTCCAAAATGGTCAGTCCCTTGGCGCGCACCGCGGCCAGCATGATGTTGACCGTCGCTCCCACCGAGACCACGTCCAGATAGATGTGCGAGCCGAACATCTCGTCGCAGGTGGCGTTGATAAAGCCGTAATCGGTGGTGACGGTGGCACCCAGCGCCTCAAAGCCCTTGATGTGCTGGTCGATGGGGCGCACGCCGAAGTTGCAGCCGCCCGGGGGCGAGACATGCGCCTCGCCAAAGCGGCCCAAAAAGGCCCCCAGAAAATAATAGGACGCGCGCAGATGCCGGGCCGACTCGTATGGAACAACCGGCTCGGTGATGTTGCGGGTATCGATTTCAACCGTATTCTTGTTGAGGTAGCGCACCTTCGCGCCCAGGTCGTTTAATATCTGAAACAGGATGGATACATCGCTGATATTCGGCACATTTTCAATGACGCAGACGTCCTGCGCCAGCACGGCCGCCGGGATGATTGCGACCGCGGCGTTTTTTGCTCCGCTGATCTCCACTTCGCCGTGGAGGGTATTTCCGCCGTTAATTACATATTTCTCCAAGGTTTTCTCCCCTTACCATATTCTTTTTTTGACATTGTCCGGCGCCTTTTTGTCGTCTATCTGCTTTGCCGGACTCCCCTGGTTCCCCTTGCATTGTGTCTTCCCGTTGCCCTTTGCTTACCGGAACATATCCTTCTTCCAGAAAATAAGGCTGAACACCAGCATCAGCATCGCGGCCAGCACCAGCACAAACCAGAAATGCGGGTAGGGCAGGTCGACCACGTTGGTGCCGTACAGGCCAAAGATGATGTTGGGCAGCTCCATAATGATGGTCAGCGCCGCCAGCAGCTTCATGACGATGTTCAGGTTATTGTTGATGATGGACGAAAAGGCGTCCATTGTGTTGGAAAGTACGTTTGAATAGATCGAGCACATCTCGATGGCCTGCTTGACCTCGATGATGACGTCCTCCAGCAGGTCCTCGTCCTCGTCGTACAGCTTGATGATGCGCCCGCGCAGAATCTTTTCCAGCGTCACCTCGTTGGATTTTAAGGACGTGGAAAAATAAACCAATGATTTTTCCAGTCCAAGGATCTGAATCAGCTCCTTGTTCCGCATGGTTTTTTGCAGCAGGTTTTCGGTTGTATAGGAAATCTTGTCTATCTGTTTTAGGTACTGCAGAAAGCGGGTGGCAATCCGCAGCAGAATGTTCAGTAAAAATTGTGTCCGCAAATGGGTCTGGATATTCTTGACCAAACCCTGGCTGATCTCATTTACCACCGCGTTCTCCCGCAGGCAGACGGTGGTGATAAAGCGGTTGTTGGTGATAATGGCCATTGGGATGGTGGAATAAACCACCGTTTTTTCCTCATCCTGGCGCTCGGCTACCGGCACGTCCACGATGACCAGCGTCTGGTCATCCTCCGACTCGACACGGGAGCTTTCCTCCTCGTCCAGCGCCGCGCGCACAAAGTCCTGCTCCAGTCCCAGAATATCCACCAGGTACCGCACTTCCTGCTCGGTGGGGCAGATGGCAGACACCCAGCAGCCGTCCTCGACGGCTGGAACCGGAAGCACCCGGCCGGCAATCGTTTTATAGAAATTGATCACAGGCATTCCCTCTCTTTTCAGGACAGGACTGCCACGCCTGTCCCCTGTTTGCTTGTTCGATTTGACATTCGACAACCCAGCGGGTCAGGCTTCAAATAACTCACCTCTTATTTAAGTGGTTGCGGCGCGCTCCAATCTTGCACGCCTTTTTCTATTCATCCTTCACAAGAACGGCAGCAGAGCATCTTCGTTTTTTGCATACCACGCCGCATTCCCATTCGGCGCAGGCTCTGCCGGGCATAGTTTGCCCATTGGCCTGTTTTTATTATAGCATAATTTGGCTTGATTGCAAGCAAAAAAAGCCGATCTTCTTTTCCGCTTATGAAGAAATCAACCTATTTTGCCGTCCGCATTTTGTGCATTTTTTATCATTTTTACAAATCACTTGTGGTACTTGGTGTGGTTGTTGATCGCGCACGCGCGGTAGATCTGCTCCAGCAGCATCACCCGCGCCAGCTGATGCGGAAAGGTCATGCGCGACATCGAGAGTTTTAGGTCCGCGCGGGCCTTCACCGCCCCATCCAATCCCCAGGAGCCGCCGATGATAAAGGCAAACTGTCCGCTGCCCTGCACGCTCTGGCGGGCAATCTGCTGCGCCAGCTGCTCGGAGGAGAGCATCTGCCCCTCAATGCACATGGCAGTCACAAAGCTCTGCGGCGCAATTTTTGCCAGGATTGCCTGTCCCTCCTCCTTCAGCGCCGCGGCAATCTGCGCCTCGGAAGGGTTCTGCGGCACGCGCGCTTCCGGCAGCTCAAGGATTTGAACCTTGGCAAAAGCCCCCAGCCGTTTTGTGTACTCCTCACAGGCGCGCCGCCAGTAATCCTCCTTAAGTTTTCCCACCACCAGCAGATCGATCCGCAGCATCGGTCATCCCGTCCTTCCTTGTTCCGTCTTTCTTTCCTTTTTATTTATTGTAGCACATCCACCCGTTCCGGTAAAGGACTTTGCTCCGACAGGTGACTTTGTTGTTCATAATTTTTTCATTTGACCTCGAGTATACTCCAGGTTGTAAGGTTAAAAGGGAGAGAGGGCCGGCAGGAGTTCTATTTGTTTAGCCATGAAAGCTCTCCCGCCTGCAATTGCGGATTTTTATTCGCTGTAAAATCGAAGCAGCAAAAAAGGGGCTTTTAAATGCGCAAACCATTGATTGTTTATTATTCCCGAAAAGGAGAAAATTATTGGAACGGGCAGATTAAAAATCTGGCCAAGGGCAACACCGAAATTGTGGCCGAGATGATCGCCGGCCTCACCGGCGGCGACCTCTTTGAGGTCCAGACGGTGCAGGACTACGCCGCGGACTACTACGCCTGCACCGACCAGGCAAAAGCGGAGCTGCAGCAAAATGCCCGCCCCGCCCTCAAACGCTTGCCGGAACATCTGGAACAGTACGACACCATCTTTGTCGGCTACCCCAACTGGTGGGGCACCATGCCAATGGCTCTGTTCACCCTTCTGGAAGGGATTGACCTGAGCGGCAAGCGCATCCTGCCGTTCTGCACCAATGAGGGCAGCGGCATGGGCCGCAGCGAGTTCGACCTGCGCAAGCTCTGCCCGGGCGCAATCGTCGAGCAGGGGCTTTCGATTCACGGGGCTGAGGCCGCCGCTTCCAAGCCGAAGGTGGAGCGCTGGCTTCAAAATCAGCTGTAAATGACATCCTCTTTTATCAGGATCAGCCAAAATATAAAGGAGTGTTTTGTATGACAAAAGCAAAGGTATACTTCACCAAGGAGATCACGCCGCAAAGTCTGATCGCCATCTACAAGGCGCTGGGCGTCGAGCTCTCCGGCAGGGTGGGCGTCAAAATCTCCACCGGCGAGCCGGGCGGACACAACTACCTCCACCCGGAGCTGATCGGGGATCTGGTCCACCAGCTAAACGGCACCATCATCGAAAGCTGCACCGCCTATGAGGGCCGCCGCATGGACCCGAAGGAACACTGGAAGGCCATCGAAGAACACGGTTTTAAGGCGATGGCCCCCTGCGACATCATGGACGAATTCGGCGAGATCGAGATTCCGGTCGAGCACGGCTTTCATCTGGACAAGGACATCATCGGCGAGCACTTTGCCAACTACGACTCGGTGCTGGTGCTCTCCCACTTTAAGGGCCACGCGATGGCCGGCATGGGCGGCGCGCTTAAAAATATCAGCATCGGCATCGCCTCCACCGCCGGCAAGACCTACATCCACACCGCCGGCGTCACCACCAAAGCCGCCGAGCTGTTTAGCAAGCTCCCCGAACAGGACCACTTCCTCGAGTCGATGGCCGACGCCTGCAAGGCGGTCATCAATTACAAGGGCGCGCAGAATATGCTCTACATCAATGTCGCCAACCGCCTGAGCGTCGACTGTGACTGCGACTCTCACCCGGCCGAGCCGGAGATGGCGGATCTTGGCATCTTTGCCTCCACCGACCCGGTCGCCGTCGACCAGGCCTGCTACGACGCGGTCATCAACGCTTCCGACCCGGGCAAGGCCGCGCTGATCGAGCGGATGACCTCCCGCCACGCCATCCACATCGTCGAGGCGGCGGCGGAGCACGGGCTGGGCAGCCGCGAATATGAAATCATACCGCTGGACTAAACATCAAAAAGGACAGGTGAATCAAATGAGCATCACAGACAACGCAAAGGCATATCACGAAAAAATGTTCCCCGGACAGCAGTCCGCGCTTGCACAGACCGACCCGGAATTCATCGAGCGGTTTGACAACTTCGCCTTCGACGAGGTTGTGAACCAGGGCGACCTGGACGACCGCACCCGCATGATGGCCATTCTGGCCACCCTCCTGGGCTGCCAGGGCATCGATGAATTTAAGGCCATGCTGCCGGCCGCGCTCAATCTCGGCGTCACCCCGGTGGAGGCAAAGGAGATTGTCTACCAGGCGGCGGCGTATCTTGGCATCGGCAGGGTGTATCCCTTCCTGAACGCGACCAATGAGGTCCTGACCGCGCGCGGTGTCAAACTGCCGCTGGAGGGCCAGGCGACCACCACCATGCAGACCCGCCTGCAGGACGGCGAACAGACCCAGGTGGACATCTTTGGCGATCACATGCGCGGATTCTCCCAGTCCGGCCCGGAGGAGAGCCGCCACATCAACAAGTGGCTGTCGGACAACTGCTTCGGCGACTACTACACCCGCAAAGGCTTAAACTATCAGCAGCGCGAGATGATCACCTTCTGCTTCCTCGCCGCACAGGGCGGCTGCGAGCCGCAGCTGACCTCCCACGCGGGCGCCAACATGCGCATCGGCAACGACAAGGCGTTTTTGATTCAGATCATCTCTCAGTGCCTGCCCTACATCGGCTACCCGCGCAGCCTGAACGCCCTGCGCTGCGTCAATGAGGCAGCCGCCAAATAGGAGGAAACGCAACATGAAACGGATTCCGTTAGGAAACTCGCAGCTTTCCGTCTCCCGCATCTGCATGGGCTGCATGGGCTGCATGGGATTTGGCGACGCCAACAACGGGCAGCACAGCTGGACGGTGGACGAGGAACAGACCCGCGCCATCATCAAGCGGGGACTGGAACTGGGCATCAACTTTTTCGACACTGCCATCGCCTACCAGAGCGGCACCAGCGAGCAGTATCTGGGGCGAGCGCTCAAAGACTTTGCCAAACGGGACGAGGTGGTGGTCGCCACCAAGTTCCTGCCCCGCACCCAGGAGGAGATCGAGGCAGGCGTCACCGGCCAGCAGCACATCGAGCGGATGCTCAACACCAGCTTAAAAAATCTGGGGATGGACTATGTCGACCTGTACATCTACCACATGTGGGACTACCAGACCCCGCTCTACGACATTCTGGACGGCCTGAACCGCGTGGTCAAGGCCGGCAAGGCGCGCTACATCGGCATCTCCAACTGCCTGGCCTATCAGCTGGCCAAGGCAAACGACCTTGCCCGGGAGGAGGGCTTTGCCCAGTTTGTCTCGATTCAGGGGCACTACAACCTGATCTTCCGCGAGGAGGAGCGCGAGATGGCAAAGCTGTGCCGGGAGGACAACATCGCCATGACCCCATACAGCGCGCTGGCGGGCGGACGGCTCTCCAAAAGGCCGGGTCAAACCTCCAAGCGCCTGCAGGAGGACAGCTATGCCCGGCTCAAATATGACGCCACCGCCCAGCAGGACGCGGTCATCATCGACCGGGTCGCCGAGCTGGCGGACAAACGCGGCGTCTCGATGACCGAGATCTCCCTGGCCTGGCTGCTGCAGAAGGTGACCTCCCCCGTTGTAGGCGCCACCAAGCTCAGCCACGTCGAGGGCGCGGCCAAGGCGGTGGACCTTGTCCTGATCCCGGAGGAAACCGCCTACCTGGAGGAGCCGTATCTCCCCCACAAGCTGGTGGGTGTGATGGCGCAGAACACCCCTGCCGCCGCCAAGGAGCAGCACGTCTGGTCCACCGGCAGACAGACAATTGAGCCGTAGACAAAAGCGGGTTGCTTTTGTCCGCCTTTGCTCTGTTCCAAGCCGGCGCAACGGCGCCTGCTGAAATGGCTCTGATTTTTCCCATATAAAGCAACACTGCTTTTTCGCTGCCGGACGCAATTTAGCGTCCGGCAGTTTTTTATGGATTGTTGGCGTAAAAATTCAGATTGCACTGAACTGCGGCAATTTTCATCGAGGCGATTGGTCCGTCCCCACAAAATTCATTATAATCTTACAAAAAAACGTTGCCCATTCTATTGACAATTGCTGATTCGTGTGCTAAAATTTTGTTTGCTTCCGAACAATCTACGGAGGAGTTCTGTATTCTGACTGACGGAGAGGAGGAAGAATCCGGATGGAAAAGGATTGTGGGATGTGGATCAACATCCTGTCCCACATGCTTAAAAAGCGCATGAATGCCAACACACAAAGCTTGGGCATCACCGGGGTGCAAAGCCATGTCATGCACTACATTCTGGTAAAATGTGCTGACGGTCCGGTGTTTCAGCGCGATGTGGAAAGGGCGTTCAGCCTGAGCCGCTCTACCGCAACCGGTATTTTGCAGCTGATGGAAAAAAACGATCTGATCCGACGGGAAAGCGTGGCCAGCGACGCACGCTTAAAAAGCCTGATTCCAACCAAGAAGGCGGCAGACCTGGATGCACAGATCGGCGAGTTTCTCCGTCAGACCGAGCAGCGACTCACGCACGGGCTTTCCGACGAGCAGCTGGCGCAATTTATTCAGACCGCTGAACACATGTACGCCAACCTGGACAGATAAATGTCTGGCAACCCGTTTTTACCACTTAATCAGGGCGCGCCATCTGCGCTGGCCGCGCCAATCTTTGGAGGAGGAATGTCACACATGATAAAAACGCTAGCTCGCAGTATCCGCGAGTTCAAAAAGCCGGCCATCCAGACGCCGCTGCTGGTTACGGTCGAGGTCATTCTGGAATGTATCATTCCGTTTATCATCGCCAATCTGATCAACCAGATGCAGGCCGGATGTGAGATGAGTGTCATCGTCAACTACGGCATCGTCCTGGTCGTCATGGCGGTGCTGTCGCTGATTTTCGGCGTCGCGGCCGGCAACACCTGTGCCACCGCATCCACCGGTTTTGCGCGCAACCTGCGCCAGGATATGTTCTACCACATTCAGGACTATTCTTTTGAGAACATCGACAAATTCTCGGTATCCAGCCTGGTCACCCGTATGACCACCGACGTCGTCAACGTGCAGATGTCCTTCATGATGATCATCCGCGTCGCCATCCGCGGCCCGCTGATGCTGATCTTCTCGTTTGTGATGGGCTTTGTGATGGGCGGCCGTCTGGCCATGATCTTTCTGGTCACCATTCCGCTGCTGGGCATCGGCCTGGCGCTGGTTATCCGCGCGGCCATGCCGATCTTCCGCCGGGTATTCCGCAAGTACGACGCGCTCAACGACTCGGTTCAGGAAAACGTCCAGGCCATGCGCGTTGTCAAGAGCTATGTCCGCGAAGATTATGAGAAGAAAAAATTTGCGGCTGCCGCCGAGGATGTCTGCCGCGACTTTACCAAGGCCGAGCGCATCATGGCGCTGAACAGCCCGATGATGCAGATCTGCGTCTACGCCGGCATGGCGTTCGTGCTCTCCTTTGGTTCGTACCTGGTCATCAGCAGCCAGGGCACCGAGGTTGCTGTCGGCCAGATGTCTGCCATCCTGACCTACAGCTTCCAGATTCTGATGAGCCTGATGACCTTGTCGATGGTTTTCGTCATGATCGCCATGTCGATGGAATCTGCCGAGCGTATCGTCGAGGTGCTGTCCGAGCAGAGCAACCTGACCAGTCCGGAAAACGCCATCACCGAGGTCAAGGACGGCTCGATCGACTTTGACAATGTCAACTTCAAATATTCCAAAAAAGCCGAGCGCAACGCTCTGTCCGATGTTGACCTGCACATCAAATCGGGCGAGGTTATCGGCATCCTGGGCGGCACCGGTTCTTCCAAGTCCACCCTGGTTCAGCTGATCCCGCGTCTGTACGACGTCACCGAGGGTTGCGTCAAGGTCGGCGGCATTGACGTCCGCAAATATGACCTGGAAGTACTGCGCAACAACGTCGCCGTTGTGCTTCAGAAAAACGTCCTCTTCAGCGGCACCATCAAGGACAACCTGCGCTGGGGCAATCCTGACGCCACCGATGAGGACATGCTGGAAGCCTGCAAGCTGGCCCAGGCCGACGAATTTATCCAGCAGTTCCCGGACAAGTACGACACCTGGATCGAGCAGGGCGGCTCCAACGTCTCCGGCGGCCAGAAGCAGAGACTGTGTATCGCCCGCGCGCTGATGAAAAAGCCGAAGGTGCTGATTCTGGACGACTCGACCAGCGCCGTCGACACCCGCACCGACGCGCTGATCCGTCAGGGCTTCCGCGAGTTCATCCCGGAAACCACCAAAATCATCATCGCGCAGCGTGTTGCCTCGGTGCAGGACGCTGACCGCATCATCGTCATGGAGGGCGGCCGCATCAGCGACATCGGCACCCACGACGAACTCCTGAACAGAAATGAAATCTACCGCGAAATCTATACTACTCAGAACAAGGCAGGTGATCAAAATGGCGAAGAATAAAACCAATACCGCCCCTTCCACCACGCCGCGCGGACAGCGCGCTCCAAAAGGTGTGCTGTGGCGCCTGTTAAAAACGCTGTTTGAGTTTTATCCCGTGCTGCTGCCGGTCACGCTGGTGTGCATCCTCATCAACGCCATCGTCAGCTCTGTGCCGTCGGTGTTCATGCAGAACATCATCGCCCTGGTGGACAGCAGCTACAAATCGGGCGACTGGAGTTCCGTTTCCGGCCAGATCCTAACCTTTGTCGGCATCCTGGTCACCATGTACATCATCAGCCTCATCGCCGGCTTCTGCTACACCCAGCTGATGGCCATCATCACCCAGGGTTCCTTAAAGAAGCTGCGTGAAAAGATGTTTGACCACATGGAGGATCTGCCGATCCGTTACTTTGATACCAACGGTCACGGCGACATCATGAGCTATTACACCAACGACGTCGACACCCTGCGCCAGATGATCAGCCAGAGCCTGCCGCAGATGCTGATCTCCGGCGTCACCCTGCTGACCGTCTTCTGCATCATGATGTACTACAGCATGATCCTGGGGCTGATCGTCGTTGCCGGCATCGTCTGCATGACCTTTGCTGCCCGCTATGTCACCAGCCACTCCTCCAAATACTTCCTGCGCCAGCAGGTCACGCTGGCCAAAGCCGAAGCCTTCATGGAGGAGATGATGACCGGCCAGAAGGTCATCAAGGTCTTCTGCCACGAGGACGAAACCAGAGCAGATTTTGACAAAGTAAACGACGAGATCTTCTTCAATGCCCGCAACGGCAACCGCTTTGCAAACATCCTGATGCCGCTGCTGAGCAACATCGGCAACGTCATGTACGTCGTTGTCGCACTGGTCGGCGGCGCGCTGCTGCTGACCGATGTGCCCAACATCAGCGTTTCCGGCATGGCCTTCAGCATCAGCATCGTCGTTCCTTTCCTGAACATGACCCGTCAGTTTGCCGGTGCAGTCGGACAGGTGTCCAACCAGGTCAACATGGTCATCATGGGCTCTGCCGGTGCGCACCGCATCTTTGCTCTGCTGGACGAGGAGCCGGAGACCGACGACGGCTATGTCACCCTGGTCAACGCCAAGGAAAATGCGGACGGCACCCTGACCGAGTGCGAGGAACGCACCAACGTCTGGGCCTGGAAACATCCGCACCACGACGGCACCCTGACCTACACCAAGCTCCAGGGCGACGTGCGCTTCTATGACGTCAACTTCGGCTACACCCCGGAAAAGACCGTCCTGCACAACGTCTCCCTGTATGCGAAACCGGGCCAGAAGTTGGCCTTTGTCGGCTCCACCGGCGCCGGCAAGACGACCATCACCAACCTGATCAACCGCTTCTACGATATCAACGACGGCAAGATCCGCTATGACGGCATCAATATCAACAAGATCAAGAAGGCGGACCTTCGCCGCAGCTTGGGTATCGTGCTGCAGGACACCAACCTCTTTACCGGCACCGTTATGGAGAATATCCGCTACGGCAACCTGGATGCCTGCGATGAGGAGTGCATCGCCGCCGCCAAACTGGCCGGTGCAGATGACTTCATCCGCCGCCTGCCGGAGGGCTACAACACCATGCTGTTCGGCAACGGTTCCAACCTCAGCCAGGGCCAGCGCCAGCTGCTTGCCATCGCGCGCGCCGCGGTAGCAGACCCGCCGGTTATGATCATGGACGAGGCAACCAGCTCGATCGACACCCGCACTGAGGCAATTGTCCAGCGCGGCATGGACGCGCTGATGACCGGACGCACCGTCTTTGTCATCGCGCACCGCCTTTCCACCGTGCGCAACTCCAACGCCATCATGGTACTGGATCACGGACGCATCATCGAGCGCGGCACCCACGAGGACCTGCTCAAGCTCAAAGGTACCTACTATCAGCTGTATACCGGAGCGCTGGAGCTCGACTAATCCAAAACCCAAATGCCCCCGAGCCAAATTGGCTCGGGGGTTCTTTTTATGATCGGGTGCAGCTCTCCGGCGCAAGGAGGTGGAGCAATCTCTGATGCTTTTAAGCGGATTGTTTTGGAGGAAAGGAAGATTTTTAGACAGCTGCTCCTGCAGCGAGCCGCACAACCGGACAAAAGAAAAGAGCCCGAACACGAATTGCGTCCAGGCTCAGCCTAAATGGAGTGAATGTTTTCGATGCCACCTTCGCCGCGAGCGGAAAAGCCGGACAAAGGAAAAGAGTCTGAACGCGAATTGCGTCCAGACTCAGTCTGGTGGGCGAGGGTGGATTCGGACCACCGAAGTCACTGACAACAGATTTACAGTCTGCCCCCTTTGGCCACTCGGGAACTCGCCCATATGAAATTTTCAATTTAGTGGAGCTGGTGGACGGACTCGAACCCCCGACCTGCTGATTACAAATCAGCTGCTCTACCAACTGAGCTACACCAGCATTACCAAACTGAGCTACGCCTCGTCGAGCACGTCCATTATTATATCGTATCTCCACCGTTTTGTCAATACCTTTTTTTGTTTTTTCGTCCAAATTCCTCCTTCTTTTTCCCTTTGTCCCTGTCGATGCGAAAAAGAGCGCAGCAAAGCCGTTTTTTGCTCAGAACCTTACTTGACTTCCCTCTTAAAATTGTTTATCATTAAACAATATAAAGAGTTTGTTTTCCCGCACCTTTTCGCACTGGCGGGTTTGCGGGTTTAAGGTTATATCCGAGAGAAACATACGCTGCTCTTTACCAAATTTTTTGTGAGGAGGAAACTTTCAAGATGAACAATACCGAGAAAACGATGGAAAAAATCGTCGCCCTGTGCAAAGGCAGAGGCTTCATTTTTGCCGGTTCCGAAATTTACGGCGGTCTTTCCAACACCTGGGACTATGGCCCGCTGGGTGTGGAGCTGAAAAACAACGTCAAGCGCGCCTGGTGGAAGCGCTTTGTTCAGCAGAACCCCTACAACGTCGGCCTGGACAGCGCCATCCTGATGAACCCGGAGGTCTGGGTTGCGACCGGCCACGTCAGCGGCTTCTCTGATCCGCTGATGGACTGCAAGGACTGCAAGACTCGCCACCGCGCCGACAAGCTGATCGAGGACTACACAGGCAAATCCGCCGACGGCTGGTCCAACGAGCAGATGATGGACTTCATCAAGGAGCACGGCATCAAGTGCCCGAACTGCGGCAGCACCAATTTCACCGACATCCGTCAGTTCAATCTGATGTTCAAGACCTTCCAGGGTGTCACCGAGGACGCCAAAAACCAGATCTATCTGCGCCCAGAGACCGCGCAGGGCATCTTTGTCAACTTTGCAAACGTCCAGCGCACCACCAGAAAGAAACTGCCGTTCGGCATCGCGCAGATCGGCAAATCCTTCCGCAACGAGATCACCCCCGGCAACTTCACCTTCCGCACCCGCGAGTTTGAGCAGATGGAGCTGGAGTTCTTCTGCAAGCCGGGCACCGACCTGGAATGGTTCCAGTACTGGAAGGACTTCTGCCAAAAGTGGCTGCTGGACCTGAACATGACCGACGAGAACCTGCGCCTGCGCGACCACGAGAAGGAGGAGCTGGCCTTCTACTCCAACGCAACCACCGACTTTGAATACCTGTTCCCATTCGGCTGGGGCGAGCTGTGGGGCGTTGCAGACCGCACCAACTACGACCTGAGCCGCCACAGCGAGCACTCCGGCAAGCCGCTGGAATACTTCGATCAGGAAACCAACGAGCACTACATCCCGTACTGCATCGAGCCTTCGCTGGGTGCGGACCGCGTGGTTCTGGCCTTCCTGTGCGACGCCTACGACGAGGAGGTTGTGGACGCAGAGAAGAACGACACCCGCGTGGTGCTGCATCTGCATCCGGCTCTGGCGCCGTTTAAAGCCTGTGTCCTGCCGCTCTCCAAGAAGCTGTCGGAGGAGGCCACCGCGCTCTACCAGGAGCTGAGCGACCACTTCATGGTCGACTACGACGAGGCCGGCTCGATCGGCAAGCGTTACCGCCGTCAGGACGAGATCGGCACCCCGTTCTGCATCACCTACGACTTTGAGTCGAAGGAAGACGGCTGCGTCACCGTCCGCGACCGCGACACGATGGCGCAGGAGCGCGTCCCGATGAAGGATCTGGTCCACTACCTGATTAAGAAGGTTCGCTTCTAAAAAACTTTTTTGCCCACTGCCGTGGGTGAGGGCTTTTGCGAGGAGGGCACACCGTCCCTCCAACCCCGGGGAGTTTCTGCGGAGCCGCTGGCTCCTGCGACCCACCATTTGGGCGCTCCGCCCCAAGCCCCGGCCTACTAGCAGCATGAATGCTGCGAAAGACTCACCAGGAACCTCCTGGTCCTAGACTTCGAAGAAGTCTTGACCCCCAACGAAGGGGGCGGAAGTAAAAGCGTTCCGCTTTAACTTCTGCCCCCTTTGATCCCCCGGCCTTCTGCCCTAGCGGTATTGGTTGCGATCAATTAACCCCTCAAGCATTCTCGGTGGCAACCCTGCCGCGCCACGGATTGAAAACAGAGAGTGTTCCCTTGATGAAACCAAAGGAAAAAACAAGACCGATTTGCCCACCAGTTCAAAGTGGCAAATCGGTCTTTTATTGTGGCTGAAGGTAGCCCGGCGCGATGCGTAAGCGAGCGCGAAAAGGGCGGAAGCTTCACACCGAGGGAGTCCAGAACC
>PPYF01171783.1_pt1 | contig 43606 bp, 51 predicted proteins | sample 1559871 | NCBI WGS metagenome assembly PPYF01 (sample SAMN08240021, study PRJNA423297) | Human gut metagenome, whole genome shotgun sequencing project.
GTGGAGAGCCGTTCCTGCTCGGACTGCAGGCCGGACAGATCTGCCCTATAGCGGTTCAGCGTCCCCCTGGTTTCCTCCACCTCACGCTGGAAGGCCATGTACTGGTCTTTTCCCAAATCACCCCGCTCAAAGGCTTTCGTCACATCCTCCTGTGCCTGCTCTAAAGCCTGCAGTTTCTTTTCTGTATCCCCGATGGCAGACTGCAGAAGTTCCTGCTTCTGGGCCAGAAGCACCGTATTGGACGGGTCCAGCTTCAGGAGATTGTTCACATCCCGCAGCTGGCTCTGGGTCTTCTTTATGGAATTGTTCACACCGGACAGCGCCTTCTCCAGACCGCTGGTATCGCCGCCGATCTCCACCGTGATTCCCTTGATCCGGCTTGCCATGTGTCACTCACCCCCTGAAATAGAAAATACCCGGATTTCTCCAGGCAACTTTGAAAATCAGCACCTTTTCTGTTTTTCCCTTTTGTCTATGGGCTTTTTTCTGCAAAAGGTGTGGATATCCCGGTTAAAATAAATCGAAATCTTTCTGGGTAGCCACCACAGCGTATTTATGCTCGTCGTTGCGGCTCTCTACGTACATGTCATTGACCAGGCCGATGGTCAGCAGGTCAAGCTCCCCAATGGAAAGCCCCAGCTGCACACAACGCAAAAGGAACAGGGGCGTCGTCATTTCCCGGTCCGTTGTGCGAAGTTTTTTTTAGCCTGCACCTCGGTCTGGGTATTCAGTCCCCACAACTCTATGATCTGAGGTAGCACCTGATAGATGGAGAAGGTGTTAAAGCCATCCAGCCATTCCTCCGGCGTATCCGGGATGGAAGGGTCTGCATGCTTTGCCATCACATAAGCGATGTTTTCAAACATCTCCAGAGAGAACAGATCCAGACTGGAATTCTCTGGATTGTTCTTATCAATCCCTTTTTCCAGATCCTTTAAGTCCTTAAAGATATCCCGGTGAAACCGCATCCGGTAAATGCGAGGGATGGCAGCGGAGGCTCGAAAAGCGACCTCCTGCCCGTCAATTACGATATTCCTCTTCATGCTCATGCGGTTCCACCTCCATCAGTATTCGTGCTGGCAGTAGTCGGCATATACACCGCACCATACCAGCCGTTATAGACCTCATTCGTGGTCGAATCCCCGGTTCTTGCCTTCACATAGCCGTTAGCCAAAGGCGCTGCCGTAAGGGCCAGGGTTTCCGTCTGCACCTCGATCTCTTCCTCATTGGTGGAAGACTCGATATTGGGTCTTGCCGCCGAGCAGTTATACAGCACGTGGCGGATCTTCTTCACATCCCCGTCAAACTCAAAAAGCAGGGCAAAGTTGGCCGTCTCCACATTGGCATTCTCCACCAGTACCTGATTGGTATCCAGAGATTCCTTCAGCACATCGGTACGGAAGCTTTCCGGAACCATCGCCAGCTCCAGATCCCCCTCATAGCCCATGTTGTTGGAAATCGTGTAGTAGGCATACCCGTCCGCATAGAAGTTGGACGGCTCACCATTTGGCTCCAGAGAAAGAGAAACCGCACCCGGCATAGCCACCGGCGTCCCGAAGGTCACTTCCCCTTCCTCGCTCACCGTGATCAACGCATAATGAACGTTGCAAATGTTAAATTTAACTTTATTTTTCTTCGTCGCCATTACAATCCCTCCATATCAAAAAAGTACAGAACCTCATACAGTTTCTCGCTGTCAATCCAGGTTTCTGTCTTGTTGTAAAAAATCCCCGCCGCATCCAAAGCCGTCTCCACCTGCTGCTCAGCAGACAGGTCTTTGAAGTCCGTATACAACTCCAGACGTACCTCGCTGATCCTGTGATAAACCTTCCCATCTGCGGAAAAGTTGTCGCTTCCCGGAAGCAGATAGCAGAGGAAGGGCGGGTCCGGTGCTTCCCCTTCTGCAAAGTGGTCATAGGCATAGGGAATGCCCATCTCTTTAATGATTGAAATCAGTCTCTCCATCTCATCCCTCCAATGCTTTCCGGATCTCATCCTCCAGCTGTTCCATGCCTTTTGCTTCCGCAGCAGCGATATGGGGCTGTGCAGATACACGCCCTCCGCCCCGCTTGGCGTGACCAAACTCCAGCAGATGCGCCAGCTGATAGCGGTTCCTGGAATGCACCACCAGAGTCAGGCTGTTGGATGTTTCCTTCCTCTTTTTTACCGCCCAGCTTTTTGCGTAGTCCCCGGTATCCTTCGGAGCGTGAGTGCGGATTTCATCCCGTACCGTATCCCCAGCTTCCCTGACCGCCTGCTTTACATCCTCAGCGGCAAGGTCGGCATAATCCTCCAGCGTCTCCATAATGACATCCGCCAAATCACCGATCTGCACATTTCTTCCCATCCTCACCGCCTCACTTTCTGGCATTTGAGCTTTACGGATTTCTTCTTGTAATTCTGGTGGTCAATACCAAGGATGTTGTAAATCTCATCGTTATACACGACTCTGTATCCGTCAGAGTTGATCTCCGACACAGCCTTGCACCATCGGACTGTAAAGTCTGCCTTGGTATTATCCACAACCGTCCCTGCAGAGGTACTCTCGCTTGGAGATTCCCCGCTGATGGTGGCATAGCAGGAATAGAAATCCACCCACTTGTTGAGGTGATTTCCAATGGCATCCACCGTGACCTCGTTTTTCTGCACCAGAATCCTCCGGTTTAAAAGAGCCACATCCATCAGAATCCCTCCTTCCGGCTGCCGAACAGGAGTGCCCGGAGCGTCAGGTTCAAGGCATGATGGTCGGCTTCCTCCCGGTGCTCATACAGATAAGCCGCTGTAAACATGACAGCGATCTTCCCGTTTTGAGCAGCCGACAGGTCTTCTTCACTGTCCGTCCGCAGGATATCCATGCACTGCCGGATCGCTGCTGTAATCATGCTCTGGATCAGGGCATCATCGTCCTCATAATCCACCCGGAGATAGTTCTTCATTTCTTCCAGTGTCACCATCGTCCTCACCTCCAGAATGAAGAGCGGCACAGTTTCCCATGCCGCTCACTTTATGAATCATTAGCCCGCAGATTTCTGTGCCAGCACCTTGATGGCCTCCGGCAGCACCAGCTTGCCGTCCACTCTCTGGGAGGCAAGGAAGCCCACCTGACCGGTTGCCGCATACAGCTCATTGAGACGCTTGAAGGAACGTCCCTGTCTGTCTGCGATCCAGTAGTAGGAAAAATCACCGAAGGCTACGGTCTTGGCATCCGCTGCAATGGCAGGCATATAGGCAGACGTCCTTACCGGCTTTCCAAGAAGCAGGTCAGGCGCACCGGCAGTCAGGGAAGGCTGCCACAGGTACTGGCCCTGATTGTCCTTCAGCTTGCGGATGGCCTTGATGGTAGAATCATTCAGCACCCAAACGGCATTTCTGCGGTAAGGTGCCTTCAGGGAGTAGAACAGGTCAATCAGCTCATCGGCAGTGATGGCCGTAGCAGATGCCGCAGTCACCCCGGTTTCCGCTCCACCGGTGGCCGCCAGCACACCCAGAGGCTTGCCGGAACCATCACCGGTAAAGAATGCCTCTTCCTCCTTAGCGCCAATCCTTCTGGCAAACTCACGGGAGATGTATGCCTCCAGATCAAAGACGCTGTCATTTAAAAGTTCCTCGGATACCTTGATCATGGTACCTACCTTGTAAGCCCCGATGGATACCTGACCGAAGGAATCATCGCTCTCCAGATAAGCCCCTTCCTCATCAATCCAGGAAGCAGTGCCCTTGGTGGCCACCACAGGAATCTTCCGGTCACCGCTGGAGGTGCGGATCACCTTGGCCAGCTGACGGAAGACATTCTCTTCCTCCAGAGCCTCCACCAGGGTGCGCTCGTACTCATCCGGCACCAGATACCCGCCCTCAGAGTCCGTGCCGATCTGCAGGGCATTGACCACCTGGGGCATGGGAGTCTTGGAACGCATCATGTCCCAGAAGTTCTGGCGGTATTCATCCGTAGCACGCCCGGTCTTTGCGGTCTCCCTGCCGTTTAAGGGCTTTCCGGTCAGAGGCTGGTTTACCGGAAGGTTTAACTGGGCATCCAGCGCCTCACGGCGTTCCATGCGGGAGATTTCCCTGCCCAGATCAGTGATTTCCTGCTCCATACGGGTATAAGCGGCATCGTCCTCTGCAGACAGCACACCCTTGTCATTTCTGTGAGAATCTAAAAACGCCTTTGCCGCTTCCCACGCCTTTGCTCTCTTTTCTCTAAGCTCTAAAATAGTCATCGTCGAAATCCTCCTTAACTCTTCAATAAATCAAGCCGCTCGTAGAGACTGTCTACGCTGCGGCCTGCAGGTTCCTGTTTCGGTTTTGTAGCACACTTTGCTGCGATCTTATCCATCAGGGAATTAACCACAGCAGCCTTGGAATACAGCATAGTGACTGCTGGCGGCTCCACATCCTCCGGCAGGTCAGCCCTTCCAAGAATCCCGTCGGCAAAGCCAAGCTCCACCGCCTTGTGGGCATCCATCCATGTCTCCGCATCCATGAGATGGGAGAGCTTTGCACGGGACAAGCCAGTCTTGATCTCATAGGCGTTGATGATGGAATCCTTCACACTTCCAAGCATTTCAATGGCCTTCTGCATCTCCGCCGTATCGCCCCAGGCAATGGTGGCCGGATTATGGATCATCATCATCCCAACCGGAGAGATCAGCACCTTTGTGCCCGCCATAGCGATCACGCTTGCGGCAGATGCCGCAATGCCGTCAATCTTTACCGTCACATCTCCCTTGTAGTCCATCAGCATGTTGTAGATCTGGGCAGCCGCCACACAGTCGCCGCCCGGACTGTTGATCCAGACCGTGATGTTGCCGCTTCCTGCCATCAGTTCCTCTTTAAAAAGCTGCGGCGTGACATCATCATCAAACCAGCTCTCCTCGGCGATGGTGCCGTTTAAGAACAGCGTCCTCTCCGCCGGAGCCGTCTCCGTTGCTGTCTGGTTCTTCCACTTCCAGAACTTCTTCATCGGAATCCTCCTCCCTTGATTCTGTATTTGCAAAAGCTCCTGCGTCTTTTAACGGGAGCATGTTGCCGTTAATAAGGTATAAATCCCCGCCTTCTTCAGCAGGGATTCGGTCCAGGTTTTCCAGTTCCCGGATATCATTGGCACTCATCCAGCCATTCTGGCGTCCCACCGCATAGCCGTTCATACGGCTGGCATAGTCTCCACGAAGAAGCCCTTCCACGTTGAAACGGACAAAATAGGTTTTCTTTTCCTCTGCGGAAAACAGTGTCCGCTGGATGGACTGCTCCCAGCGCACCAGCCAGGGCTCCAGCGTGTATTTCACGAACTCCAGTGACTGCTGCTCGATGTTAGAGAAACTGCTTTTCTCCAGATCGCCCACCATATGGGGAGGTACACGAAAAATACGAGCAATCTCATTGATCTGGAACTTCCTTGTCTCCAGAAACTGTGCCTGCTCCGGTGAGATGGAGATGGGTGTGTATTTCAGTCCTTCCTCCAGCACAGCGATCTTGTTGCTGTTTGCCGAGCCGCCAAACTGGCTCATCCAGGAGTCCCGTATCCTCTGGGGATCCTTAATGGTTCCCGGATGCTCCAGCACACCGCTTGGCTGTGCGCCATTGGCAAAGAACTTGGAGCCGTATTCCTCCGTAGCAATGGCAAGGCCGATGGCGTTCTTGGCCATCGCTATGGGGGAATAGCCCACCAGACCGTCAAAGCCAAGCCCTGGGATATGCAGCACATCCGAAGGCTTCAGCCGGACAATGCTCCCCTTTACCGTAGGTGCATCATCTGCGCTGGTGGTGTATTCATAGTAAAGCTGCCCGTTTACGTCCCTGTCTACTGCCATCCGGTCCGGCATCAGAGGATAGAGAGCGATAATCTCGCCTTTGCCGTTTCGAATGATCTGCGCATAGGCATTGCCCCACAGGAGAAGATGGGTCATCAGCGTCTCCCGAAATACAAAGGAACTCATCTCCGGATTTGGTTCATCGTGGAGCAGAAGGTACAGGGGATGAGACAGCGCCTTTTCTTTGCTGCCGTCCTCCTTATAGCGGTACAGATGCAGGGGAAGGCCTGCCACTGCCTCCGCCAGGATACGCACACAGGAATACACCGCCGTCATCTGCATGGCGGAGCGTTCATTGACGCACTTCCCAGAGGTGCTGCCGCCAAAGAAGAAGCTGAAGGCACTGCCAGAGGTGCGGTTTTCCGGCTTGTCTCTGGAACGGAAAAGCCCTGATAAGATACCCATATAAGATCACCGTCCTTCCTTTAGATAAACAAAATGCCCCGGCTGTCATAAACCGAAGCACTGGTGTCGTTGCCGCAGCGAATGGCCCTGTCAAGAGCCATGATGGTCGCTATGGCACCATCAATCTTTTCTGTTGATTTTTCTTTGTCTGCCTTGATATTTCCCGCCGGGTCCGTGCGGATGAAGATGTTGTCCATCATCCACCGCAGCACCGGATGCCCGCCGTGGGCAATTCTCTGCTCCAGCGTCAGCTTCATCAGTTCCTTGGTGGGAGGAGACATATCCTTAAAGCCCTGTCCGAAGGGAACGACTGTAAATCCCATTCCTTCCAGGTTCTGCACCATCTGTACTGCGCCCCAGCGGTCAAAGGCAATCTCCCGGATGTTGTATTGTTCTCCCAGCTGCTCAATGAACTTCTCAATGTAGCCGTAATGCACCACATTTCCTTCCGTGGTCATCAGGATTCCCTGACGCTCCCACAGGTCATAGGGGACATGGTCACGCTTGACTCTTAAATCCACCGTCTCCTCCGGGATCCAGAAATAAGGCAGCACATAATATTTATCCTCCTCATCCAGGGGAGGGAACACCAGCACAAAGGCTGTGATGTCCGTGGTGGAGGACAAGTCCAGACCGCCGTAGCAGACACGGCCTTTTAAGTCATCCTCAGATACAGGGAAGGCACAGGCATCCCACTTGTCCATGGGCATCCACCGCACAGACTGCTTCACCCATTGGTTTAAGCGCAGCTGCCGGAAGGAATTCTCCTCACCGGGATTCTGCTTTGCCGACTCACAGGCCGCTTTTACCTTGTCGATGCCTACCGTAATTCCAAGGGACGGATTGGCTTTTTTCCAGACCGCCGGGTCCGTCCAGTCCTCATCCTCCGATGCACCGTAAATCACGGAATAAAAGGTAGGATCAATCTTCCTGCCTTCCGCAATGTCGATGGCCTTCTGGTGTACCTCGTAGCAGATGGAATTGGTGTCGTTGCCAGCCGTGGTGATCAGGAAATACAGCGGCTGCATCCTGGCATCCCCGGAACCCTGGAGCATGACATCAAAGAGCTTCCGGTTAGGCTGGGTATGCAGCTCATCAAAGATCACCCCGTGGGTGTTGAAGCCGTGCTTATTGGCTACATCTGCCGACAAAACCTGATAGGAGCTGTTGGTAGGCAGGTAGGTGATCTTCTTCTGGGATTCCAGAATCTTTACCCGTTTGGAAAGGGCAGGGCAGAACCGCACCATATCCACCGCCACATCAAACACGATCTTTGCCTGATTACGGTCAGCGGCACAGCCATACACCTCCGCCCGTTCCTCGCCGTCCCCGCACAGGAGCAGGAGCGCCACAGCGGCAGCCAGCTCGGATTTGCCTTGTTTCTTCGGTATCTCGATGTAGGCGGTATTGAACTGCCGGTAGCCGTTTGGCTTTAACACTCCGAACAGGTCTCGGATGATCTGTTCCTGCCAGTCGATCAGCTCAAAGGGCTTGCCTGCCCAGGTGCCTTTGGTATGGCTGAGAGACTCGATAAACATCACTGCGAAATCAGCAGCATCCTTATCGTAGTGCGAGGTCTTCGCCATAAACCGGGTAGGCGTGTATTTCTTCAGTTTTCGCAAGGTCTCACCTCCACAAAAATAAGCCGCATCGCTGCGACTTCCAAAATCTATCTGTACGAGAGAAAGAGCCGTGCGGCTCAGTCCCTGCTGTTACTTCTTTTACTTCTGTCTCATGCGGATGGCCGGAATCCGTGCCCTTTGCCCGGTCTGCCAGTCTGTGTATGTCGCATTTACTTCCGTAAGTCCGTCCATCGCAAATCCATGTTTCTCAAAGGCTGCGAGGGTAGGAATCAGGCTGGAAAATGTGCTGCTTATGGTAAACTCGGTGATGCCGTTTTCCTTCATGCACTCTGTAATGGCTTCAATATCCTCATCCCAGATAACCTCGCCAAAATCAATGCTGTCGTTTCCTGCCTCTATGCTCTTTCTGTATGCCCAGAACATGGTGCTGTTGATTCCATAATCCTTAAGTTTTCTTGCTTTCTCTGCAATGGCTCTTTCAAAAAGTTCGATTCTCTTCATGGTGTGTGCCTCCTTGTGTTTTTGTTTTCCCTTTCGGTAGTCTATATATCACTCTAAAGCACACATTTATCAAGTCAATTCGAGGCATAAACTGTACAAAGATGAGCGGAGGAAACTGTGTATATTATCCCTGTGTATGCCAGTGGATCGTCTCCAAAATCTGTTCCTGCTCGGACGCTTCTACGCCAATGGAAGCAAGAGCCTGCCTGGTGCCGCAGTCCGGGCAGATGAGGGTCTTGTTGTCCTCCCTGGAAAGGGCCGGAGCGCCGTGGTAAGCCTTGCCGCAAAGCGGGCAGACCGCCAGTCTTGCGATAGAGTTATCTCTCATGGCTGCACACCTCCCTGCATTTTTCGTAAGCTGCTGCCAGCACCCGTTTATCAAAACGGAAGGTATCATATCCTTCCATACAGGTGTGCATGTAGTAATCACTGGGAACTCCAATAGGCCGGTTCTCATGCATGATGTAGGCAAAAGCCGTCACCGTTCTTCGTTTTCCTGTCCGGATGCCCCTGTACTGGAGCCGGATGTCTTTCTTGTAGTAGAAATTGGGGAATCCCTCGTATCTGTCGAGGGCTGCCTCGTCAGAAGCTGTCACCTCCCAGATCACCACAGGAACTGTGCCTTTTTCACATTCCTCAATGGTGAGGTAAGAGCCGGTCTTGCTTCCCTTAAACAGCAGCTCCCAGCCCTTGAGGGTAGCGGTACCGAGGATCGTAGCGTGAGGGCAGCGCATCCGCATCTGCCTGACATTTAAGTTGCTTCCGTAAGCGATGTAATATCTCTTCATATGGTCTCCATCCTTTCTTGAAGGACTTAGGTTACCTGTCCTTCTACCACCCTAAGACCGCCGAAGCGGTCTGGGGAAGGGCCTTTAACCTAAGTCCTTCAAGCGGCGTTTCTGCCGTGGCGGAATGCGGTGTCTCCGGAAAGGTTTCTGGTAAGGAAATCCCTTGCCGTTGCGAATTCCTCTCCGATAAATCCCAGGCGGAGAAGCCAGGTGCGCATCGCGTACTTGGGATTCTCGTTCTGCTGACGTCTCGGGCTTGCGGTCTTCACCGTCTTTGCCATCTGGCTTAAGGCCAGGCAAAGCTGGATGTAGCTTTTCAGCTGCCCTGCGTGGATGCCGCCTCTGCGCTTATCGGTGGGCTCGTCAAACTGGAAGAGCCGAAACTCGACCGTCGCTTTCGTAAAGGTGGCGTGAAGGTTGAGCATGTGGTAGCGGCTGCCGTTGTAGTGTTGATTCCTGCCGTGGTTTTCGCCGTGGCTGGTGTACCAGATGTCTGCAAGCTCCGCCATGGTCTTGGGCTTTCTTTTGTTGAGCTGCTCTAAGAATCTGGGGTCAACCGTGCGGCAGTAGCGGCTCATGCGGCTGCGGTCCAGCTTTAAGGCCTCGGCGATCAGGCTTTCGTGGCTGGCCATGATGTTGGCGAGGTTTCGAAGGCTCTGGGCTGTGTGGCCCTGTGCGCCGATGTGGATGTGGACTCCGCATCCTCTGGAGGCATCGCTCTTTGCTCCTGCGTGTCTGAGCTGTCTGCAAAGCTCCTGCAGGGTTTCGATGTCCTGGTATGTCAGGATCGGGGTGACCAGTTCGCATTTCTGCTCGTCCGGCCCTGCGATGGAAACGTCCTTCTGGAATTTCCACTCCCTGCCCTGTGCGTCCCAGGCGCTCCAGGTGCTGTAGCCGTTGCGGCCTGCGGTGTTCTCGTACCTGCCGGTTCCGAAGAACTCTGCTGCAACCTTTGCTGCCTTCTGGCGGGTAATGTTATTCATCTCGACCTCAACGCCGATGGTCTGTTGCTTCATGGCTTTGATCTGGCTGGCGGTTCTTTCTGTCATGGTGTGCTCCTCCTTGTTCGTGGCTTGTTTTCCGTAGGGCTGTTCCCTTTCGGTAGTCTATATATCACTCTGTAGCACACATTTATCAAGTCAATTCGCAGGCATAATGTACACAAATATCAGCGGAAGGAGCGGGCAGTTTCTTGTGTATCTTATGGTGCGTTTTCGCAGGAGATTTTTCTCACCATATCCTCCCCATACACCACGTTTAATCCGCAGCCATTGTCCCAGTGCATGAGAAGCGATCCGGTATCATCCACACCAAGGATGGTTCCATGTGTTCCCACAGGAGGAGCCTGGGCATCGTCCATCCGGACCAGCTCCACCCGTGTGCCTGCCGGAAATTCCCGGCGCAGCTGCTCAATGATTTCTCTACTCGGAAGCCTCATGCTTTTTCCCTCCATTCTTAAATGCCGAGGATCCGGTCAGGTTCTTCAGCAGGATTTTCCGCTCAGTCTTGTATTCTGCGCCGATAAAGCCCAGCCGCAGAAGGAAGCAGCGGAATGCGTACTTCTCATTGTCTACTGCCTTCTCCGTAGCGGTCACCCGCTTGGCGTTTTTGCTCATCTCGCAGAGTGCGGAAATGAAGTGGGTGTATGCCTGAACTGCATCAGTATCTGGAAGTTCGGAAAACCACGGGAATGCCGCCCTGTCTTCCAGAACCTCAATGGGCAGCTCGCTGATTCCCAGTGCTTTCTTGATGAGGCCTCCCTTGGCATCCAGAAGCTTCGTAAGATTTCCTACATCCACCTTATCAAGCGGGATCTCCACTGTAAGGCCAATGCGCTCACTCGCTGCTTCAGAAGTCGAAGTTCCCTCAGCCTCAGTGGTTTCTGTCTCCTCCATGGTGTTTGCAGCTTCTGCCTCATTGTTGTCACCCTTTTCTGTGGCATCCGTCTCCATAAGCTCTGCGGTTTCAGTGGCATCTTCCTGAGAGGAAAGGGATTCTTCCTCAGCGAGAACTTCCTCAGCCGGAGCTTCCTCAGTATCCTGCGTCTCAGATTCGAAGCCTGCTGCCGCAATGGCCTCCAGCACCCGGGCCACTTCCTCGTTATCCGTCTGAGCATCGATCAGGAGCGTTCCTTCCTTATTGACGGTGAAGCTGCCGATCTCGAAGTTGCAGGTGGGCATAAATTTGTAAACCGCCTTCATCCCTGTTGCCTTCGAGATGACGTTGACCAGTTCCTTGCGCTTTGCGCCTGTCACATTGTATCTGATTTCCATGTGCGTTCCTCCTTTGGTTTTTGGTAGTACATTCATCACTCTTTTTGCCGATAATAGCAAGCAGTATCCGCACATTTCGCTGTAGAATCCATGCCGTTTTACTCCTCCAATAACTGTGCAGAGTAGACAATCCGGTGCATCCGCCTCTTATTCCTCCGTCACCACATCTGCGTAGCGGAGAGTTTTTCCGTCCCGCTCCACAGATACATCCTCAGCGGAGCCCTTCAATTCTACATACCTTTTGACAATCACATCGCAGTATTTCTCATCCAGCTCGATGGTGCAGCAGCTGCGGTCTGTCTGCTCACAGGCAATCAGCGTAGAACCGCTGCCCCCAAATGGATCCAGGATGAGGGTGTTGCTCATGGAGGAGTTGGTGATGGGATAAGCCAGCAGAGGAATGGGCTTCATGGTGGGATGATCCGCATTCTTTCTGGGCTTTTCAAACTCCCAGATGGTGGTCTGCTTCCGGTCGGAGTACCATTGATGCTTTCCGTTTTTCTTCCAGCCGTAGAGTACCGGCTCATGCTGCCACTGATAAGGAGAGCGGCCCAACACCAGGCTGGGCTTCTTCCAGATACAGCAGCCGGAGAGGTAGAAGCCTGCATCCGTGAATGCCCTGCGGAAATTTAGCCCTTCTGTATCTGCGTGGAAGACATAGATGGAGGCATCCTCCGCCATAACCTTTTCCATGTTGGTAAAGGCATCCAGCAGGAACTGATAAAACTTCTCAGCAGCCATGTTGTCGTTTTTGATTTTGCCAGCCGAGCCTTCGTAGTTGACATTGTACGGCGGGTCCGTCACTACCAGGTTTGCTTTCTTTCCCTGCATAAGAGTCTCATAGGTTTCCGCTTTTGTGGAATCGCCGCACACCAGACGGTGGCGTCCCAGCGTCCACACATCACCGGTTTTAGAAAAGACCGGCTTTTCCAGTTCTTCGTCTACATCAAAATCATCATCTTTGGCCTCAGCACCATCATCAAACAGCGCCGCCAATTCCTTCTCATCAAAGCCGGTGAGCAGGGGATCAAAGTCCATACCCTGCAGAGCCTCAATCTCCACCCGCAGAAGCTCCTCATCCCATCCGGCATCCATCGCCATGCGGTTGTCTGCGATGATGTAGGCTTTCTTCTGAGCTTCGGTGAGGTGGTCAGCAAATATGCAGGGTACTTCCTTGATACCTTCCTCCTTCGCCGCCAGAATTCTGCCGTGGCCTGCGATCACGCCATAGTCACGGTCGATGATGACGGGATTGATAAATCCGAATTCCCGTAGTGACGAGCGGAGCTTTTTAATCTGCTCCGTGCTGTGTGTCCTTGCATTGTTCACATAGGGTACCAACTTGGCAATTGGCACCAGTTGCATCTCGGTTGTCGTTTTCATCGCACCAGCCCCCATTCCGCAAATTTCTCAAAGCCTCCAAGGCTCTGGATGTATCTCCTGGCAGTCTCCACGATCTCTCCGTAAGAGATGCCGTCCACAGTATCGTCCCCGATGGCACAGACAAGTTGCACCGGCTTTCCTGTTTCCTGTGCCTTCAGCCATGCGTAAATATTGACAGACACATCCGCTTTGGAGAGGTCTTTTCCATGCAGACCGCCGCCTGTAACAGAATCAGCCATGTCGCTGCCCAGCTTCCGGTTAGTTGCACCGGAGTCCACATCTGTGCCGCCGGTCCAGTCCCCCAGAGGATTGATCTCAGCGTCTGGATAGATTTGCCGCAGTTCCATTGAAGATGCATGGCTCTGGCAAAGGATCAGCCTTGCCTCATCCAGAATGTATTTTCCATCATACGGATAAGTGTGATACACACTTTTGGCGATCTCGCAGAGTGCTTTCTGCTCCTCGGTCACAGGCATTCCTTTGAAGATGCCATTGTCACCGCAGCGGATACCGCCCGCCTGGTTATTGGCGAGGTGTCCGTCCTGCGGAACTTCCACATAGTCCGTGTGCAGATTTCCGGCAATGCGATGGACAATTGATTTTACTTCATCCTGTGGAATTCTTACCGATGTCTCCGCAATGATATGGCAGACACCGTGACCGATGAGAATCTCCACAGCAATCCTTGGGTTTTCTTCTTTCCTGTACACCGCATCCACCAGAGCACCAGCGATGCGGTCTGCCATCTTATCCGGATGGCTCGGATTTACCTTTTCAAACATATCGTTATCCTTTCCTCGCTCTGAGCAGACGCTCCATCAAATCATCCTGGGGAGAGACTTCCCCGTAATCCGTGCTGCAGTTTTCCTTTACGATCTGGAAAATCTCATTCCAGAGCCGCACTGCCTGATTCATATAATTGATGCCGATATTGATAAATGGCGATGGGATCGGCTTCTGGGTGGTGGGATGCTTGGAAAGAAAGCCCATGCGGTTGGTCATCTCTTCACACTGAATCCAACGGGCAGAACACATGGCATATCGCTCTAAAAGCTGCGGAGATACCTTTGCGGCACAGCCCACCTTCTTTAACCACTCCCAGGTTTCCGTGTAGATATCCTCCGCCTGGAGCGTACTTCCGTCACGCTGCTCTGCAGAGAGAAACTCATGGGGCTTTGGCATATCAACACCCTCGACTTCGGGAATGTCCAGCACTTCTAATCTTCGTCCGCCTGGATTGCCGTTCTCGGCCTTCTCCTTGACGGCAGACTTTTTCCTCCCCGCACCGGGTCTCGCACCGCCGCGACCACCTGTGTTATTGGATTTTGTCGGCATTTTCTCACCTCTTTTCCGCAAAAAAATGAGCAGCCCCGGCAGGCCGCCCTTAATTACCCTTTTGAAAACGCTTTTTTCGCACGTAAGACCCCGCGCCCGTTCCCATAGGGCAGAGCCGTAGAGATTTTGACCGCCCCTCCCATCAGAATCCATCTGCCTCTTCTAAAGTCCATTATTTTCCTTTATTTAATCGCCGTTTCGATTGACATTGTAAACCGAAATGGATATAATATAATCGAAAGGCGGTGATTAAATGGCTACAGCACCTACTCAAATCAGAATTGATGCAGATATCAAAAAACAGGCCACGGATTTATTTAATGACCTTGGCCTCGATATGTCTGGCGCAGTGAATCTGTTCCTCCATCAGTGCGTTCTCAGAGGCGGTCTTCCTTTTAGTGTTGAAATGCCCCGCTACAATCAACGCACACTGGATGCGATGGATGAAGCCAGACGTATTTCCCGTGATCCTGACGTCAGGGGATATACCAGCATGGATGAACTTCGAAAGGCACTTGAAGAATAAGTGTATACAGTAAAATTTACCACCACTTATAAGAAGAGTTACAAGCTCATGAAAAAACGCGGCCTGGATCTTTCGCTTTTGGATGATGTTGTCGATACGCTTCGTCAGGGCAAGCAACTCGATGCGAAATACCGGGATCACGAATTAAGCGGTAAATATAAAGGCTTCCGAGAATGTCATGTTAAGCCAGACTGGTTATTAGTCTATCTGATTGAAAACGACATTCTGACACTTACTCTTGTTGACACCGGAACACACTCCGACATTTTTAAACTGTAACGATAAGGCGGGATATCAGGCTAAGGATATTCCGCCTTATTTGTGTGCCATCTGTCCCCACGTTTGGCATGGATCTTTGCATGGCAGGAAGAACAAAGAGACATCAGGTTCCCGTCGTTGTGGTCACCGCCTTCTGCCAACGGCTTGATGTGATGCACCTGCTCCGCCTCAGTAAGTCTGCCTTCCTCCAGGCACTTCTCACAAAGCGGGTGTGCATGCATGTACCGGTCACGGATGCGCTTCCAGGCACGTCCGTATCTTCGTTTCGTGGCTGGGTCCCTGTCATACTTCTCGTAGCGTTTGGCCTCCAGCTTCTCGTGTTCCTCACAGAACCTCCCATCTGTCAGCTTTGGACAGCCGGGGTAGGAACAGGGCCGCTTTGGTTTCCTTGGCATCGGCTCACCTCCTTCGGACATACAAAAAGCCCTGCAGGATTTCTCCCGCAAGGCTCTGCCCACATCTTCACGATATCAGTATAGCATGAGTAAACAGGAACATCATCCGCGATATTACTCACGCCTTTCCAAACAGCAGGATCACCAGGTGGCTCAGCGCCCGGTTCTTTTTGTTATAAGCAGAGGAGCGCTCAATACTGAAATAGTCACAGATGCTGTAGATCGCATTCGTGCCATACTCGTTTTCCTCCCCATAGATCGCATCCAGAACATACCGCTCGTCCTCAGACAGCTGATCCCATGCAGGCTGGAACCATTCCATGTACTCCACCGCCTGCCGGTAGCGTTCCTTTAAAATGTCGATCTCCTCGATGCCGTTTAAGATGCGCTCCTCACCGGCCTGCGGATTGTGGGCATGGGGCATGCCGTCCCATCTGGGGCTGCCTGTGCTGCTCATCCGATCCCGCTCTGCCTTAATTTCCTCAGCCGTGTGGCTGATGATAAACTGCATGCTGCTGTAGTCCTTGATGGCGGCGATAGTAGCCGACCTTTTATCCAGATACTTCCACATAATGCTCATGGCTCTTACCTCCGATATTTTTTATTTCTCGGATTGCCATTAGATTGACTCAGATTGTCAGATGCGCCTTGACTGCGGCGATCAGGTTTTGCTGCGTAGTGTCTTTATGCTCCAGTGCCTTCAAGACATCCTCATCCACAGTGTCCCGGCAGACGATATGGTGCGCCGTCACTACCTCCTTCTGTCCCTGCCGCCAAAGCCTGGCATTGGTCTGCTGATACATTTCCAGCGACCAGATCATGGAAAACCAGATCAGGATATGGCCGCCTCTCTGGATGTTCAGCCCATGTCCGGCTCCGGCAGGGGAGATCAGCCCAACCTGGATATGTCCGGCATTCCACTCAGAAATATCTGCCTCCGTTTTGATATCCCTTGGCTGGTATCCCTTCTCTGTCAAAAACTCCAGAATCCGGCTGCGGTCATGCTGATACCAGTACGCCACCAGAACATTCTGGCCGTTGGCCTGCTCAATCAGGTCTTCCAGCATCAGAAGCTTCTGCCTATGCACCGGGATGACCTCCCGGCTGTCATTGTAGATGGCTCCGTTTGCCATCTGCAGAAGCTTCCCGGAAAGCACCGCCGCATTTGCGGCATCAATGTTTTCCCCGTCCACTTCCACCAGAAGCTCCTTCTTTAATTCCTCATACAGCTTCCGCTCCTGGGGCTCCATATCCACCCGGTGCACCACCGGCACAAACTTTGGCATGTCCAGATAGTCCAGTGCCTTCATGGACACGGAAATGTCGGAGATTTTATGGTAGATGCGCTCCTCCGCTCCCGGCAGCGGCACATAACTGTACACCACACCGGTATAGGGATTCATGCCGTCCGCTTTAAAATAAGCTTCCCGGTATCTGCCGATGAACCGTCCCAGCCGCTCCCCATTGTCAATGAGATAGGTCTCCGCCCACAGATCCATCAGACCGCCTCCGGCAGGTGTGCCGGTCAGGCCCACCATGCGCCTGATCTTAGGCCTTACCTTCCGCAGAGCTTTCCACCTCTGGCTGCTGTGGTTCTTAAAGGACGAAAGCTCATCAATCACCACCATGTCAAAGGGCCAGGGGATGCGCCTCTTCTCCAGATAATCCACCAGCCACTTGATATTCTCCCGGTTAATCACGTACACATCCGCCAAAGCCTTTAAGGCTGTCTCCCTCTGCTTTGCGCTTCCCGTCATCACGCTCATCCGCAGAAAGTTTGCGTGCTCCCATGCTTCCCGCTCCTGCGGCCAGACCGTTTTTGCCACCCGTAGCGGCGCGATAACCAGCGTCTTTGAAACCTCGAAGCTGTCAAACATCAGGTCCAGGATGGCGGTCAGGGAGACGGCGCTTTTCCCAAGCCCCATTTCTAAGATCAGCATGGCTTCCGGATGCTCCATCAGAAACCGCACGCAGTACGTTTGATACTCATGTAGATCCTGCCGTTTCATTGTCTGTTCACTTCCCTCCCTGTCGTTGTCCCGATGATTCCTGACGCCTTGGACAGGGCACAGCGGTCAATCTCTTTTTGTACGATCAGCCCGGCTATGATCTCTGACTGCTCCCGAAGCACTCCCATCACTGATATGTAATGCCGCTTCTTTTCCTCTGCCTCTTTTTCCAGGTCAGCGATATACTCCGCATCTTCGCTGTGTTCAAAAAGAAACTCTTCCAAGACCTGCCGCACTTCCATCCCAAGCTTCTCCTCCACCAGAGACAGGATGTCCTGTTCCCCAAGGACTGTGTGTAGGCTTCCGTCCTTTAGCTGTATCACCTGCGCCATGCCGCCACCTCCTGAAGGATCCCCGGTATCTGCCCCGGGTCATCCAGCACGAATACCGGAAAGCCAAGGCTCCTTAACATCCGGTGCCGGTTTGTCTGGAGCGGCCGGGGTTCCTTTCCCGGAGCCTTCACCTCCACGAATCCGATACGGCATCCTCCAAGAAGCACCATGCGGTCAGGCATCCCGTCCATGCCGGGCGATACAAGCTTCGGGCAGATGCCTCCTGCGGATTTTACCGCCTCCACCAGTTTCCGTTCGATCTGTTTTTCTCTCATCGCGTCTCCTTTCTGCGTTTTGTCACTTTTTGTCCGGGACAGCCGCCAATTCCGCGTGACATCAAAATTCCGCCAAAACAAAGGCTTTGCGGCATTTTTGTCACATTGTCCTTTTTGTCCCTTAAGGCGTCCGGATATTACTTTCTCTACAAAAACACATATATAAATAAATCTTCTTTTTGCCTTTTATAGGGCTTTCGGACAAAAAGGACAAAAGCCGCAAAGCCAGTATTTATGGGCGTTTTAAGCCTCTGACTTTTTGCAGGCCTCCTGTGACATTGGCGTGACAGAAGGACAAATCATGTTCTTCGCCAGCGGGTTTACCACATACTTTGGCTGCGGGGGCCTGCCGCATCCGGAATATTTCTGGGGCACCTGCACGATATAGCCATAGTCCTCCAAAAAATCCAGCACCGGCTGGATCTCCGCTGTCGTATGGAAGATCCGGCACAGCCGCATGGCCGTGCGCCGGTCAAAGGTGTCCAGCCCATTGTCCGCAATCATCTGGAGGATGCGGGAGGCCTTCTTGTGCATGGCGTTTTCCGGCAGGACAGAATAGATCGCCTGGGCATGGTTTAAGTAATACCGCCCAAGCCGTATGGCGTTTTCCATTGTCCGCTCGTCCACCTGAAGCGGCTTTTCTCCCATCAGGAAATCGTGGCTTCGGAACACGCCTGCCCGGCACAAAAGCCCCGACAGACGTAGCACATTGCCCACCAGCTTTCCTGCCCAGTCCGACATTTCCGCAAGGTCGCTGACCAGCCTCGGCTCGATCTCACTTGCAAAGGCAGACAGCTTTGCGGCTGCTTGTTCTGACAGGGTGATCAGCTCCGGCTTCCTTGTGTATTCATCCTCCAGCAGGTTTACGATCTTCTGCTCGTAGTCCTGGTACACCGTCTCCGGCACCGGCCTGCTCTCAAAGTTCCTTGTCCCCACAAAGGACGCTGGCATGCTGTAAAGGAACCTGGCCGTAAGCCCCCGCCCACGGAAGGTGGTGTTTCGCATCACCTCGGACAGCACGTTGGGCTGTGCCATCAAAAGCACCGTCAGGGCAGGATCCATGATGCTCTCGCTCTCCCGGCCAATACGGTCTACACGGATGGGATCGCCGGAGTATCCCTTCAGCATCACATCGATGTTCACGTTTTTGGTATAGATTCCGGCAAGGGTGTCAAAGATGCCACCCTCGCTGGAGACCAGTGCCGCCCGCCCGTGGTTGGCTGCCATGACCGACACCAGCTTTTCTGTCGTAATGTCGTCCACGTACAGCTGAAGGGGACGCACTTCCTCAAAGTCCGTGATCTCCTGCGCGATTTTATCCAGCTCCTCCGCATCCGCTTTCCCCTTAGCCACCTGGTCCTCAATGGCCTTCTGCCTTTTTTCCAGGATGCGCCTGCGCATCTTGCTGGCCTCCACTGCCCCGGCGCAGCGGATGTTGTACTGCTCCTCATAGGCATCCAGAGGCTTTACAATGCTGTGTTCCACGGCGGATTTCCTCTCTGACGGAGGATTGATGACGATAAAATACCCGTTTAAGGGCTCGATCCAGTCCGCTTTCCCCTGAATCTTGTATTTTCCCTGGGTGCAGACAGCGATTGCGGCAAGTGCCGCCGTCCCTGCCATATCCACTGGCGTCTGGGTGCTTTCTGCCACTGCCTTGACGTATTCCCCGATCTCCCTTGGAAGGGCATCGGCGGGAAACGGCAGAATCGTGTATTTCCCAAAGGGGATCGGTTCCTCCCACTTTGATGGAATCCCGGTCTTAAACTCCTGCGGCTCCACGTAGGATGGGTCTGTCCGAACCTTCCTTTCATAAAACCGCACGGCACTCCTCCAGATGGTCTGCAGTTCCTTGTCGGCCAGCGGTGGTGTGCATTTTTCTGCTTCTCTGTAAAACGCCTTCTCGGAATCTTCACCATTCCCCTCACGCTTCAGATAGCATACTGCCCACTGGTACATCGACCTGTTCCTGCTGCCCTCCGGAATGAGCGGCTCAGTGCCGTCCGTATCCAGGATGGACTCAATCGTCCTGCTGCCCTCATGCCAGAGCATCTCCCCAGGATCTGCCCCGTATATGAATCGCCCGGAGTCCAGGGCGTTGTCGTCATAAAAGGGATACATGGCATACAGTGCCGTCTTAAGGGCGCTGTATGCCTCCTGGTCTGTGATCGGCTCCACTTCAAAATAAATATGGAACCTCGGCCTCGGACCATACTGGCCTTTCTGCTTTTTATGGCTCCGGCTGAAGCAAATGGCAAAGCGGATGTCAGCATACTCCTCGGCCAGTGCCTCCGGAAGAATCCAGTCCGCCGGATTTTCCGAATGGTCATTGTCCACATCCATCACCACGCAGTTGGAGGCAATGAAGTTTTCCTTTCTCCGGTAGCTGTTTTTATACTCTGCACAGACATGGTCTTTTCGTACCGCCTGTGCAAGGGATGCCGCGTCCGTAATCTCGTACCGGCGGGGATAGACGCAGTTGTCCTGCGCCCCCGTCACGTTGGCTGTGTAGATGGTAAATCTCATAAGCACCTCCCCAGCTTCTGCCCGTGTTCAAACCTTGCCTGTCTGGCCCGCCTAAAGGCTGCCAGGGTAGCGGCATCATCCCGGTCTTCTGTGTAGCTGCTGTCATCCCCGAACAGCTCAAACTTACCGTTTTTGTTGATGCCGGGATGGGCGGCAAAATAATCCCCGTCAATGGTCTCGAAATTAAAGGGATACGGGCCGCCGTTGATGTCCGGAAAACCGTGATATCCCCACTGGCTGCAGAATTCCTCAATGTCACGGATGCCGTTCCCATCCGGAATGCCAGCCATCACAAGGATGGGCGTCTCTACATACAAAAGCCCGTTCTTTTCGCCAAGGCCGCTGAACTGGTAGATTTTGTCTGCGTCTTCCTCCGTCATCCTGCCCTTCACTTCCACGAACAGGTCTCCGGCGGCTCTGCCCTCCACACCGTGGAGCAGAAAATCCGGGAGGTAATACTGGCCGTCCGGAAGCACATAGCCTTCCGGCTCATACTCCCACCGAACGCCGCAGGCATCGAAAAACACCGCCCATCTCGCCTCCAGCCGTGACCGGAAAAGGTACCCTTTATATTCTGTCTGTATCGCCTGCATAACTGCCTCCTTTCAGTCATCCACTTCGCATCTCTGGTCATCCAGCGTCTGGGTGGCAAAGGCCAGGGCCTTCATCAGGGCATTCAGCCCGTCATCGCCGCAGCAGGCGATCTGGATGCCAACCATCTCCCCATCCTCATCCGTGACCGGGCTGAAATGGAAATCCCCGCAGATGCAGTCCAGGCATACATAGGTACGGCTTCCGCTGTCCCTGCCGCCGCCCTTGTAGCCGTTGGTGCCTGCCTCCACCCGGAGCACCGCATTCCCATCCACGGCTTCACGCTCAAAGGTCTCAATAATCTTCCCATTAATCTTTTTGATTTTTTCATTGACTGCAAACATTCAGCTCATCCTCCTTCACATATCTGATCTCTATCCCGGCAGCCTTTGCGTACTCGATTTCCCGATGCATCCCTTCGCTCACCCTCTCTCCGCAGACCCACAGGCTGCCGCAGACTGCAAGCAGCTTAAGATCCATGCGGATGGCAAGCTCCCGTTCTGTTTCTTCCGATAAAAACTGCGGAAACAGCAGGTGGGGAGCCAGGGGGATAAAGCCACGGTCAGCGGCATACCGGCAGTACCGCCTTGCCGCCTCAGTGTTTTTCTCCACATCCCCGGAATATGGGGAACAAATGTATACGATCGGTGAATCTCTTCCCATAAGCTCACGCTCCTTTCTCTGTCTGCTTTCCTACGCCCAGAAACAAGCCGTTTTTACAGTGAAAAATAAAAAAGCCGGATCGCTTCCTTTTATTAGGGGGAAAACGCTCCGGCAGATTTTTTTGCACATCCGCTGTAAAATAAGCCGCTTTCTGGGCGTAGGAAGGTGAACGCAAAGAAGCCCATGAAAAAGCGAAAAATTCTACTGTAAAACAGACCGGCTTCTGGGCGTAGGAATACGAGAACAAAAGAAAGGAGGCAAACCTCAATGAAAAAGAAAGACGTAACCGTTCTCATTGATGGGCTGAAGAAGCTCGCCGCCGATATAGATGATATCGTATCGGCTCTGGAGGGCATGGAGCCCCAGGCAAAGAAACAGGAAGCGGCTGCCAAGGAGCCAGCACCGATTCCCCAGAAGGAAGAAGCACCCGCCAGGACATTCACCTTCGAGGAAGTCAGAGGGATCCTTGCGGACAAGTCCAGGTCAGGATACCGGGCCGAGGTAAAGGCAATCCTTACCGCCCACGGCGTCGGCAAACTCTCAGAGATCACGGACCCGGCGGAACTGGCCGCTGTCGCAGCGGAAGCGGAGGTGATCGGCAATGCCTAAACACGCCTACCTCTCCGCATCTGCCAGCCACCGATGGCTGGCCTGCCCTCCCAGCGCAAAGCTCTGCGCACAGGAGGAGGACAGGGGAAGCCCCTATGCACAGCAGGGCACGGATGCCCACGAGCTCTGCCAGTACCTTTTGGAGAAGGCGCTTGGAAAGCCTGCCAGGGACCCAACCGAAGACCTTACTTATTATGACGCAGAGATGCAGGAAGCCGCTGAAGGGTACTGTGCCTTCGTCATGGAGCAGGTGGAGGAAGCAAAGAAGCTGTGCAAAGACCCTCTGGTCTGTGTAGAGCAGATCCTGGATTTTTCCAAGTGGGTGGAACACGGTTTCGGCACCGGCGACTGTGTCATCGTCTCAGACCGGCTGCTCCACATCATTGATTTTAAATATGGTTTGGGCGTCCTGGTGGAGGCAGCAAAAAACAGCCAGCTGATGTGCTATGCGCTGGGAGCTATGGACACCTTCGGAGACCTGTATGACATCGAGCGCATCCGGCTTTCCATCTGCCAGCCCCGCCGGGAAAACCTGGACACCTGGGAGCTTACCAAAGAGGAGCTTCTCTCCTGGGCAGAGGACGTGCTGGCACCAACCGCCAAGCTGGCTTATGAAGGCAAAGGAGATTTTTGTGCCGGAGAGCACTGCCAGTTCTGCAAGGTAAAGGCCAGCTGCAGGAGCCGGGCAGAATACAGCATGGAGCTTGCGAAGTACGACTTTGCGGAAGCGCCTGCGCTGGCACCGGAGGAGATTGCGGCAATCCTGCCCCAGATCGACATCCTGGTTTCCTGGGCAGAGGACATCAAGGCCTATGCCCTTCAGCAGGCCCTCTCCGGCGTACAGTATCCCGGCTTTAAGGTCGTAGAAGGCAGGAGCAGCCGGAAGTACACCGATGAGGCGGCAGTGGCCAGCATCGTAGCCGGTGCCGGGTACGAACCCTATGAAAAGAAGCTGCTTGGCATCACAGCCATGACAAAGCAGCTTGGCAAAAAGAGATTTGAAGAACTGTTATCCGGGCTTGTCATAAAGCCCCAGGGAAAACCTGTGTTAGTTCCAAGCGCAGACAAGCGTCCGGAATTTCACACGGCAGCAAATGATTTTATGGAGGAATAAGAAATGAGCAAGACAATTAAGAACCCTACGAAGGTAATCACCGGAAAGAACACCATCATGTCCTATCTGAACGTCAACGAGCCGAAGGTGCCCCTTGGCGGCGGCACTCCGAAGTATTCCGTCAGCCTGATCATCCCCAAGTCCGACACCGTGACAGTGGCGAAGATCCGTGCGGCGATCCAGGCAGCCTATGAGGAAGGCCAGAGCAAGCTGAAGGGGAACAGCAAGTTCGTTCCCGCACTTGAGGACATCAAGACTCCCTTAAGGGACGGTGATAAGGACCGCAAAGGAGACGAGGCCTACCAGAACTCATGGTTCGTCAATGCCAACAGCACCACAAAACCCGGCGTGGTGGATGCGGACCGCCAGCCCATCCTGGACAGCTCTGAGCTGTACTCCGGGATCATCGGCAGGGCGTCCATCAACTTCTACGCCTTCAACAGCAGCGGCAATCGCGGCATTGCCTGCGGCTTGAACAACATCCAGAAGCTCTCTGACGGCACTCCTCTTGGCGGGCACAGCCGCGCCGAGGATGATTTCGCGGATCTGGAAGAGGAAGAGGACGAGGAGGATTTCCTCTCCTGACAATACAGCACTCCGGGAGGCAGGCACCCTGCCTCCCACTATGACAAAGCGAGGTGACAAAGATGTATGAATTTATGCTTGAAACAGTAATCACCTGTACCTTCATGATGATCATTGCATTTGATATCTGCGCAATCGTCAGCATCGTAAAGGGATTTATCAGCTGGGTAAAGAAGCGGCTTCACAAAGAGAAAAAGGAAGAAACAGAATAATCAGGCAGAGGCGGCGGGCGCACACCCGCCGTTTCTTTCTAAGGAGGAACAGTATGAATATCACAAGTTTATCACTGGATCTGGAAACAAAAAGCAGCATCGACATCGGAAAAGCAGGCGCTTACCGCTACACAGAATCTCCAGACTTTGACATCCTGCTCTTCGGCGTTTCCGTAAACAGCGGGCCGGTCACGGTCTATGACCTTGCCTGCGGCGAGACCATACCGGAGGAGATCCTTGCGGCACTCTCAGATGACCATGTGACAAAATGGGCTTTCAATGCCGCTTTTGAGCGGGTCTGCCTCTCCGCCTGGCTCCGCAGAAACTATCCGCAGCACTTTTCTTCCTACAGCATTGCCGGGGACACGGTTGATGCATATCTGAATCCGGCATCCTGGAAATGCACCATGATCTGGGCGGCCTATAACGGCCTGCCCCTGTCTCTGGAGAAGGCGGGCGCAGCCCTTGGCTTTGAGGAACAGAAGCTAAAGGAAGGCCGGGAGCTGATCCGGTATTTTTGTACCCCCTGCAAGCCCACAAAAGCAAACGGCGGACGGACGTGGAACCTGCCGGAGCATGCGTCGGAGAAGTGGGAACTGTTTAAGAAATACAATGAGCGGGATGTGCAGGTGGAAATGCAGATACAAAAACGTCTCTATGGCTACCCTGTGCCGGATTCTGTGTGGGAGGAATACCATCTGGACCAGGAGATCAATGACCGGGGAATCTGCATTGACCGGGATATGGTCTCACAGGCAATCTGTATGGATGGATTATCGAAAGCCTCCCTGATGGAGACCATGCAGAAAAAGACCGGTCTGGAGAATCCCAACTCCGTGATGCAGATGAAGGGATATCTGGCAGAGAACGGTCTGGAAACGGAGAGCCTTGGCAAAAAGGAAGTTGCCGCCATGATACAGGAAGCGCCAAAGCACCTGGCCGAGGTGCTCTCCCTGCGCCTCCAGCTTGCTAAGAGCAGCGTAAGAAAGTACGAGGCCATGCAGAACGCTGTCTGCGAGGACGGCAGATGCCGTGGGATGTTCCAGTTTTACGGAGCCAACCGCTCTGGCCGCTGGGCAGGCAGGCTCATCCAGCTGCAGAACCTCCCCCAGAACCACATGGAAGATCTGGAGCAGGCAAGGGAACTTGTAAAACAGAACGATTATGAAATGCTCAGTCTGCTGTACGACTCTGTTCCGGGAGTACTCTCAGAACTGATCCGCACGGCCTTCATCCCCCGTCCGGGCTTCCGGTTCATCGTCAGCGATTTTTCCGCCATTGAGGCCAGGGTGCTTTCCCACCTTGCCGGGGAAGAATGGCGCACGGAGGTGTTCCGTTCCGGAGGAGATATCTACTGCGCTTCCGCAAGCCAGATGTTTAAAGTCCCTGTAGAGAAACACGGACAGAACGCACACCTGCGCCAAAAGGGCAAGATCGCAGAGCTGGCCCTCGGCTACGGCGGCTCTGTCGGCGCACTGAAGGCAATGGGAGCTTTGGAGATGGGGCTTTCTGAGGACGAGCTTCAGCCCCTGGTAGATATGTGGCGTTCCTCTAATCCCAACATCACAGCTTACTGGTGGGCAGTGGATCACGCGGTCAAAACCGCCGTCAAAACAAAAATACCGCAAAAAGTCGGTGCCATCCAGTTCACAGCCAAAAGCGGCATGCTGTTCATCACCCTTCCCTCCGGCAGGCAGCTTGCCTATGCAAAGCCGCGCATTGGCCAGAATAAGTTTGGCGGCGAGAGCGTCACCTACATGGGCGTGGATGCCCAGAAGAAATGGAGCCGAATCGAATCCTACGGTCCGAAATTCGTGGAGAACATTGTGCAGGCAGTCAGTCGGGACATCCTGGCCAATGCCATGAAAACCCTTTCTCACTGCTTTATTGTGGGGCATGTCCACGACGAGCTGATCATCGAAGCAAGCAGCAATGTGTCCCTGCGGGCGGTCTGTGAGCAGATGGGACGGACGCCCGCTTGGATGCCGGGGCTGGTGCTGCGGGCGGATGGGTATGAGTGTGCGTTTTATCAAAAAGAATAAATTATTCATCAAGAATTATCCTTTTTTATCTGCTGCAATAATGCAGCAAAATTAAATTTTAACTTGAATTTTCGCAGCGTTTATGCTATCATGTAAAGTAGTGGAGGTGAGTGCATGGAAACGTTTGGTGACATTATAAAGAGTGCTCGTAATAAAGCTGGGCTTAGTCAAAAACAGGTATACCAAAACATAAAGATAACAGACTCGCGGCTTAGCAAAATGGAGCGCAATGAACTTATATGCCCTCCCTCCGAGATGAGGAAACTTGCCGTCCTGTACAATATCCCTATTGTCCATTTGTATATAGCCGCTGGCTATTTAACAAGCGATGACCTCGATGAATATAAAATGGTTTTTCATGGAGTTGAACAGCTTGACGATATTGAAACAGCACACATCCAGCAATGCATAGACTTGCTGATAAGGAGGAAGGATCAAATATGATTTTCAGACTTGGAGAGCTCTTCTGCGGTCCAGGAGGCATCGCATGGGGAGCAATGAATGCAGATATAGGCGATCCTGATTTCAGGATCATCCATCAATGGGCAAACGATTATGATGCCAGCACATGTGATACTTACAGACGCAACATTTGCCCTGACGCACCGCAGACCGTATATCACGATGATATAAGAAGATTCGACATGGACAGACTGGCTCCCATTGATGCCCTCGCCTTCGGCTTTCCGTGCAACGATTTCAGTGTTGTCGGAGAACAGAAAGGCATGGATGGTGTGTATGGACCTCTTTATTCGTATGGCGTGAAAGCACTAAAGAAGTTTACCCCGCAATGGTTTCTTGCTGAAAATGTTGGCGGTCTTCGGAATGCTAATGAAGGAAAAGCCTTTACCAAGATTCTTGCTGAGTTAAAGGGGGCTGGCTATGTCATAACGCCTCATTTGTATAAGTTCGAGGAATATGGGATTCCGCAGGCTCGCCACAGAATAATTATTGTAGGTATTAGAGACGATCTCAAAGTAACCTACAAGGTTCCATCACCAGAACCATATAAAGGCATTGACAACAGCTGCAGAACTGCCATTGAGATTCCGCCAATACCGGAAGATGCCCCCAATAATGAGAGGACTAAACAGTCCGATATTGTGGTAAGAAGGCTTCAGCACATTCTTCCTGGACAGAATGCTTTTACCGCAGATTTGCCGGAAGAACTTAAACTCAACATTAAAGGGGCTCGGATCAGCCAGATTTATAAACGTCTTGACCCCGAAAAACCTTCTTATACTGTAACAGGAAGCGGCGGCGGCGGAACACATATATATCATTGGGAAGAACCTCGTGCATTGACAAACAGAGAACGCGCAAGACTTCAGACTTTTCCTGATGATTATGTGTTTGAAGGTAGCAAAGAGAGTGTCAGAAAGCAAATTGGCATGGCAGTTCCTTGCAGAGGTGCAAAAATTATTTTTGAGGCAATATTAAAATCTTTTGCGGGTATTGAGTATCCGTCTATTGAAGCAAATATCAACGAATAAAAAATCCGGAGAGTACCCATACAGCATCGGGCACCTCCGGATTTTTTATTTTGTTATCTTTTCATAAAGCGTAGCAAGGCTACTCCCGGCAACGGCCTTCTTTAGCTGGCATTCCCAGATTGTAAACACCCGCCACCCTTGCTCCTCAAGAAGTTCTTTGTTTTTCTGATCACGTTCTACATTTCTTTGAATTTTCCTGCGCCAGTATTCCTCATTTGACTTCGGCCAGACAAACCGCCCACAGTCATGATGGTGCCAAAAACACCCATTGACGAATATTATTGCCCTATACTTTCTCAAAACCAGATCCGGGCAGCCTGGAAGACTCCTTACATTTTTTCTGTACCGCAGTCCCCTGCTAAATAAATATTTTCTTACGATCTCCTCCGGCTTAGAATTAGTGCTTCGAATATGCGACATGTTCATGCTTCGAACTTCTTTTGAATGATTGTCTGCCATAATCATCAGCCTCTTTCGTCAGCAGAAAAATCCATATAATATTGTTCCTCATCTATTTTGTAAAATGCAACATCCGTTCTTCCATAAGTCATCAAATCGCTCGAATGAACATATGCGCCATTGGCGAGCCCAAGACGGTTTCTGAAATATTCTCCCAGCTGTGCATTACTTGCGGGTGTTGTTATTGCTTTATCGTTCGCCTGCTCGACTCTAAGTTGCAGGGTGTGGTGATCATCTGTTACTACAAGAAAATGCTGCTTGTTAAGGGGAAAGAACCCGCTTTTTGCTATTTTGCTGGGCAGGGGAATATAGGCTTCATTTTTATTGCGTTTCTTTCTCTGCCCCCAATTCAGCCCTGATTTTGTTCCAGGTTCACCCGTTTTTCTGGTAACCAGCGGCAGTAAAACTTTGTTTTCAGTTTCTTCCGAACCAGATGTAGGCAACATAGTATTAGCCGAACGTATTACCACATAGTCTTCTACCTCGGAATGATGACAGTAGATGGTACGGTCAATCATCTTTTCGTATAATTTATAAGCATATGCCGCAGCTCGTGCTGTAAAAGAGCCACGGCGGCTTCTTAGCAGTGATGCCTGCGTAAAATCATAAGAACACGTAAAAGCTTGAACTGGCGTCTCATCTTTCAGCCATATAAAATAATTCTTTTTCTCCGCAGGTGGCTGGAAAAGATAACTGCAGGAAAATCTATTGCCGCCAGACGAAGTGTTCCTTTGCAATTCTTTAAATCCTTCATGTGATAACGAATCAATTCCGTTATCAGCCACAGATTCCATGACAAGTTCAATGGATACTTCACCCATATTTCTTTCAGCGTATGTTGTCATCAGCCAGGAAGCCATGCTGGGAGTCGCATTTGCTGATAATATGCATAACCGATCAGCACCCGAGCGAATAGGCTCAAAGAGAATCTTTTCAACAATGCTTTCCGAATAATTTGACACCATAAAATTCACCTCTATTCACCAACATCATAATACATCGTATCAGCAGGAAGCTTAATATTTGGTACCCACAATGGCTTTCCACCCCAACCTTTAGAGCCAGTAACCTGATACATAGTAAGAACGGGTTTGTCTGTAAATGAATTTCCCAGCTGCCAGTCATTCGGCGAAAGCAAAGCACCCGTTCCCTGTGCAACATTTCTGTTTCTGCGCACAATCAAAATCCCCTGCGCAGTAGGCTGTTCTGCTAAAATAGTCTGCAGAATATCCTGAAATGCATCCAGTTTAAAATCAGGACTTGGAATGATATGGCCAAGCACCTCTTTCATCAATCTGATGCTTACCTGATAATATTTTTCATCTTCAGAGAATACGTCAAGAAGCTTGGTAATCGCATCGATCGAATCATTATCTGGATATGAAGGATAATAATTAGTTCCGCCCGACAAAATATAAACGTGATCATTGTCCAAAACATTCTTTCGTGTCGGATTAAGTCCTTCAGGATAGTATAATTTGACATGATCAATGCCTCGTTCCACCTGAGCAATAATCGAGTTGTTAGTAGCATTGATATCTGAGAATAATTTATAAAGATTTTCATCAATATAAACCATCATCATTCCCGGATCTCTGTCGTATCCAAACATCCTGCTGTGCTGCCACATTGTATCGGCCTGCGGTTTTTTGCTGGTTCGCGTATAGTAAATCGTTTGTAGCCCAGGGAAAGTAACACCTCGCCCCAAAGTATTTCCTCCAATTACAAAATTACATCCTTCTGAATAATCTGTGCTGTCTACATCTGTTTTGCCGTTCATCATCAGAACTTTTATTTCCTTATTCTTCAAAAGCTGTTTTGCTTTTTCCAGCACTTCTTGGAATGATTTCTTTTCAGTTTTTAATGGTGTCATTTTAGCATACTGTTCTTCTAAAGCCTCTTCAAATTCACAGTTTATTTTTTCCATGCACCAAACAAGTTCTTTCTGGACTTCATCTGCGCATTTCTTATGTGCCGACACACGCACACTTGGATGGAAAAGACAGTTAGCCGCTTTCCCTCCGGAGCTCAGAATTTGAGCTGATACTGCAATATGACGAACCACTACTGCCCGCATCGGATTTTTAAGTGTTTCAAGAAAAGTTATACAATCCGGCCTGCCAGTTGACGGAAAGAAGAAGTCTCCTCCGAGATACGCTTTTCCCGGCTGAAAATAATATGTAAAATACGGGTGCCATCCAGACGCTATTGTCTGAAGAAAAATCGCCTGCGGCGTACCGGTAACCTGAAGATAAAGACTGCTTGATGCGCCGTTCTTTATAGTGTCAAGGTACTTGTTTATGGACGACTGCCGATCACGATTTACAAGAGTATTCAATGAAGCTGCATCTGCTTCGTCATCAATGACAAATAGCGGATTTCCTCTCATAAATCCAGTAGAATTCAATATATTTGACCATAATTTCAGCACTCTTACATTCTTTTTTAAGACGATAATTGCCGGCTGTATAAGACTGTTCTCCACAAACAGACGGGCATCGTTTTCACCGCAGATGCAAAATCCTTCAAGATCAGATTTTACCCTGTCCAATGTCTGCTGCTGGAGTACAACATTATCTGTAGTAAGCAGGACAAACACTGGGAAGCCAAGGTCTGCCGCTTTGCACATAATGCCAAACATCTGCCCTGTTTTTCCTGACTGTACATTTCCAAACAGAAGGCCAATCTGATGCTCCGAGAAAGAAAAGGTCTTAATATATTTGTCACCCACATCTTCTGCCGTTTTTGAAATGGACTCCGCAAGTTTTGTATTTCCCCGATCTGTTATTTTTTTTAGGTACGTATTCAAATACTGCATTTAATCACCCCTGTTCATCAGTGTGTCCTACAAACGAGAGCATCCACACGTCAAGCGGATTCCCATCTTCATCTAAGGCTGTTTGTCCTGTTTTTTTAAAGTAAAGGCTGTCACATCCGTATTCATCCAGCATTTCTTGTGTAATCATTCCGAGGCGTTCTGTATCTTCAGCAGTATTATTTACCGGCTTTACAATTCCAGCTGCTGCAAGACGCCCCTTAAGCCATCGACCCATAATCAATTCGTCACCCACTGCACTAAACTGTTTGTTGTTGTCACTGGTTGTATGAGCCTTAAACCAATATCCGTCATCTGTTACCACAAAAAACGGCTTGTTTTTTTCTGGATAGCCATCCATTTTATAAACGTCCGCTCCGACAGTAAGCTGTGTTTCAAACCAATCTCTTGCCTTTCTCTTACTCCTGGGAGCCGCATAACACACATTGATATTGGATTTCGTGTAATGCTTGCCATCATCCATATGGCGTTCATCAGCTTTCGGCACCTTAAGCTTCAGCAGAAAAGAAACATACGCCATACACCTCTCATAAAAAGCCACATTGGTCTGCGGAACTGTAGTAACCAGATCTATCCCATTTAAAGCTGTATTTACTTCTCTTATCAGTGGCATTCCGCTGATATCTGCTATATTAGCTGAGCATAATGGAGCATTCAGCCTTTCAATATGACGATCAATATCCGTAAGCATTTTTTTATCTGTAATTAATGCAGAAAGCTCATACTGCCTTCTGTTAGCCGCCTCAAGCTTTATTGCGCCAAGATTTGCGGATCCGATAATCGCCGAAAAAGGGCTTCCGTTTTTGTAAAAGCAATACACTTTTCCGTGATACTTAAAGGATTTTACCAGTCTTATTTCACCAATGCCTAAGTCTTTCCATTTCTGGTTCAGTTTTATGGCCAAATGATAAGCTCCCTCTGGCATTCCTTCAATAAAGTACATTCCTATAGTAAGGCGAATTTTTTGCAGATTACACCTTGCTGTAAGCAGATCCAATTCTGAAATTGATGCCGCAGAAGTATATCCAACAGCGATTTCAACCTGATCTGCCTTCTCCATCTGTTCCTGAAAACAATCAATGATTGTTTCCTGCTCATCCTCTGTATCCAGAGGAAGAATATTTGAATAAAGAAGTTCCATGCCATCCTCCCTTAATCTATCGTTTCCATAATATCTTCCAATTTGCAGTTCAATGTCTCACAGATTTTCAAAAGTACATCCGTTGTAATATTATCCCCTCTGCCGAGCTTAGCAATTGAAGCTGAGCTAATGCCCGCCGCTTCCTGCAAATCTTTTCGCTTCATGTCCTTATCGATTAACAATTTCCATAATTTATTATAGCTGATTTTCATTATTCACCTCAGTCTTCATAAAAACATATCAAACAAGTCATCTCCAACTGTTTCCTTCTCATCTATCAGCTTTTGCATATATTCCCTCACCTTTACAAACTCTGCTTTCAACGGAAATTCGTCATTTTCCAGCAGACTGACAACATCATCAAAACTTTCCGGGTCATTTAAAAGGTTAGAAATCTGAATTTCATAATTTGTCCCAACAATTTCCGGATCTCCATACTCTCTTTTATACTCCCAAGGCACTTCTTTAAGCTCAATAAGCTCATTTGTATCATAATCTGGATCCTCAAAAGCCTCATCCAAATAAACCCACTCATTCACAACAAAGCGCTCGTCCTGCGGCAAATCCTCGTTGCCAAATGTATGACAGGCTAAGACATTGTGTGCAATAAAATCATACAAAAAAGAATCGGGCTCATTTATTGAATATCCGCTTGTCTCTCCATCTTCATAATATAAAACCGGATACATCCTCTGAAGAAATGTCCAATATCCCTCCTGTTCATCGCATTCTCTAAACAATGATGTTAAAAATGGTTCAAATATGTATTCTTCAATTTTTTCCGGAATCATATCATAAAGCATATTGAAGGTCTTATCTGTATAATGTCTGCTTTTTTTATTTTCAAAGAAATCACCAATATGTCCCAAAGTCCTGTCTTTCTGTTTCGAGAAATAAAGCGCACAAAAGTATTCCTGAAATGATCTGTGCGTAAAGTGGTACTTTCCGCTCTCATAAAACATAAGACACATATTCCCTACTAAGTCATCCCGGAAATCTGATGCAGTAACTTCTTCTAATCCTTTCTGTCTTTCCCGCAGTTCATTGAAATATTTTTCAAACTGAACTTCCGTAAATTCAAACCTTTCATCTCTGTAGCTTCTGGCACAAAATTCAGCAAAATACTCAGCGAATCTATCCGCTGTCAAGCCTGTTTTCAGCACACGTTTGTAAGCACCTTTACTGGCATCATGTTTTTGTGAAAGAGCCACATAGGCTTCTCTGTAAAATATATGCATTTTAGACGGAATTTCAGCGAACTGTTCATATGTCATTAACATAATTGTAAGCAGGAGCGGATTTTGAGTAAATTCCATGTGAGTATAATACAAGGAAAATTCCAATTCTTCCCGAAAACGCTTTTTTATAGTTGGCTCATCCGGCCTAAAGTCCAATTTATCAATCAGCATAAGAGCCTGCTCTTTGGAAAACGGGCAAAGTTCCAAAACGGTAAAACGATTCAAAGACACAAACGGACCTGTCGGTCTTGACGAGATAATAAACATATTATCCGTATATTTATCCGCAAAGAGATCTAATTGAAGTTCAAATGTCTTTCTAAAATCCGACCTTATTTCATCCAAACCATCGAATAGAAGCAAACATTTCCCGACTTCGAGCAGTTCTGAAAACTCCTTCATATTTCCTTTGCCGCCAAGGCTCTCATACTTCTCATAAATATACTCTACAATTCCTCGATAAGTCGAGTCATAATCCTTTAACGGAATAAAAATAGGAACTTTATTTAAATCATCAAAATTGTCTGCAGCATCCAAAAGCAGATGGCGCATCATCATTGATTTTCCGAGGCCTCCAGTTCCTGATATTAAAATGAAATTAGAGCAGTCTTTCAGTTTTTTAACAGAGACATCTTTTATTCTTTTTATTTTGTAAGAGCTTTTTTTAGTGTATATTTTCTGTGATATGTCATTACAGACATAAAAATCATAAAAGTCTCTCGGTGCGTCACTATAAAGAAGGGTCTTTACATGACTGTACTTATCATAAGCATTGTCCAAATACTCTGAAAAATCTGTTACAGCGGGGAGAATGCCTTTTGGAATTAGAATCCACGGTGCTTCCCCCGTTAATTCAGGTGCAATACCACCTGGGAGAAGAAGAGCCTCTTTATTGCTTGGTACGACATACGGATCCTGTTCCTCTTCCTCTTCATCAATAGCATTCAATGACAAATAGACAACTTCTATATCCCTTCTCCAATTCATCCCAATTTGCGAGATAAACTTTGGTCTGCTGCGAGTGGTTCCTTTTTGATGCCATCTTTCGTAGGTATCAGCACCAACAGAGTTGTCGAAACGATAGTTTACAATAAAGTTCCATACACCAAGCAAAAATGGTTGAAACTCTACGCTGTCAGCTTCCAAGATTTTTTCCTTACTATAGCGTTTGCCATATCTATCTATATAAAAAGGTTCATCATTTATTTCATCATCTTTGCTTATTATCTCCAAAATCGCACAAATAAGCCATTCGCCCTTATTTTGCTCATCCAAATAACACGATGTAAATTCGCACATTCTTTTCAGTACCGAGCTATAGTTGTCTAACAGCGCACTATTAAATTTTTCTATGATGCTTGATTTATCAAATGGCAGATACTCATTAGACGAGAGTCTGCATGCTTTATAAGAAGACGTGTACGTCACAAAAGATCTTCCTGCGGGCGTTTCAAAATTAGGCTGAACCACTCTAAGCAGTCCAGCAAAAACCTCTCCATCCGAAAGACCGTCCCTTTCTCCCGATGAGTTTTTACGAGCGGCCGTTCGTTGCTTCCTTGCCTGCAAAAGCAGCGTCAGAAAAGTTCCACCGCATAATCTGAATCTCTCATCCGTTGCCATACATCATCCCCCAATCCTCATGTTTTGACTTTATTTACTCAATTGACACTGTTAAGAAGCTGTCGCACTTTACACCAACACTGTTGACTATATGATTATACATAAAGAGCCCCGGCATTTTAGCTGAGATAAGAGTAGTATATCACATTTATTCTGTTTGTTCCAGAATAAAAATCAAGCGTTTCTAAAGAAAAATGCTTTAATTCCGCTAAAACAATTTATATTTCAACTACTGTCTCTAAACCAATAAATGTGGGGTAATTTGTCCCAGGCATGACGTTAAACTGCCGACCAGATCTGAGACTTACTCCAAAGGCCACGGAGTATGCTTCGCAGTCACAGTGATGGAAAACAACTGAACATCAGGAGCCAGCAAGCGAACTGCTGGTCACCTTCAGGAAATGGGGAGAACCCCTAAGAGGTGACCGAATGAAGATTTTACTGGCATATCAAAATGGCTGTCTCCATTTCCGAACTCGGAAAGGAGACAACCTAAATGGCAAAAGAGATTGTATGGGACAGCCTCACCCAGGAAGAGGCACAGACGCTCGAAAACCTCAGAAAGAACGGCATCGAAATCTATGCCGCGCCTATCGAAATCGAGCATAAGGAACAGTTGGAGACTCTTAGCATCACTCAGCAGGAATGCCGTACCTGGTATATCGGCAACGAGAAGGTGATCGTTCACCTTACTCCGGCAGATAAAGGCACGTATCATTTCCTTTTGGACGAGCTTCGCACCAGACATCGCAAAGAATACAGAAGCAGAAGGTGCCAGATTCCTGGCAAGAATAAGCCGCTGATTATGTGCCCGGAATGCAACCGCTGCTCAGAGTGCCCCTATCCCGAATACCGGGACAAGCACAAGGCGAACTCCATCAGCTGGGATGGCTTAATCGAATCCGGTTACGAAGGCGAGGCTGACAACTGCATGGTGGAACAGCTGCAGGCAAAGCTGGAATATGATGAGATTCACACTCTGATGGATTCTGAAAATCCCATCATCGCTCAGGTCTTCGAAATGAAGGAGCGTGACGGTTTTTCAGTCAGCGAGATTGCGGACAGGCTCCACATTAAGCCTCGGAATGTCTATTACTATTTGGACAGAGCAAAGGCAATCGGCAAAAAGTACAACAAGGAAATCTAAATTCTCTGCCCCTGGGGCCACACGCTGGCTCCGGGGGATTTTTGTACTCTCACACGATTTGCACAATCACACGATAAATCGTTAAAAGGTGAACACCCCCATTCAGCGGCACCTGTGTCTCTCATCGGTCGGCACACCAGTGCCCGGCAGGAAACAAACATTAAAAAAGAGCCTTCATCCCGGAAAGTCCTTGTATTAAGCCGCTTTGCGGAGTGAAAACCCTCTATGTGATTGTATCATATCTATGCAATTAGCATCAATACAGCGAATATCCTCTGGATTTAAGTTGGCATACTCTTTGCGTATCTCCTCCAATTGATCCTGTACTTCCGGTTCCTGTTCTGCTTCTTCCAGATAATAATGCCATTTTCCGTCTTGAATAGAGTGATCTTCTCTATATGCTGTTTGTTCTGCCTCGCTGGGCAAAAAATTATCTTTTTGCTCCAGATGTCCTTCTAGCCATAAACGTCCCAAACTGTTTTCCACCATATAACGAACAATCCAGTCTGGAGTAAAAAGCTGAGTCGCTGCCGGTATATCTTCTTTCTTGATCTTAGTGCCAGACGGGCGTCCAAAAACCTCAGCTTTTGGTTCTGTATTGTAATACTGATATAACCAGCCAATAATCTCTACCTGTCCGCCTTTTTCCACATCAAAGTCTTCCTCCAGAATATCATTCACTAGATGATAAACCACACCTTCTTTATCAATCACAGAAATACTCAAAAGCAGCTCTGTATAATCGTTGGTCTTTTCAAACAGAGCAGGCAAAATTTCATTCAGCGCATTACATTCTTTAATAAAAAGCAGCCGAAACAGATCGTCCAGCTGATTGTCCTGCTTCATCTGAATCACCGACGCTCTCTCTGTCTCTGTAAACTCCAAATCAGCATCAAATGGCATAGTAACCAGATCCGGCTCCACTTTACCAGATTCTGAAGAAAGCACTCGAATATGGGAAGGCAAATAATCATTGACTTCCATAAAACGCACAGCAATCAAACGGTTAAACCATGTATATGCCACCTCTTCCAGTACATACTTATAGGCTGTAGCATAATCACTTTCTTCTGCTTTTTTATTGAGAAGTTCTACCAAACGCTTTCTCTGTTTGACTGCCTGACCATGTATGGAATATGGTTCTGCTGTACCTATATCATAAAATTCTGTATCACCTGTAGATTGAGGCAACGGATTAGCAATCCCCTCTGCCGTTATACCAAACAAGCCTGCACGGTAATGTATATCTGCAATAAGCTTGTTTCTTGCCCAAATAGCAAAATTTTTAATTGCTGTTTTGTTCATGATATATTCCCCACATTAAATCAATTTTATAAACTCATCCGCCAATTCTTCTATAGTAAAATCTGCTGTCTTCAATGCAAGCATATCTGCTAAAATTGGACTATATTGCCTTACAGTATCTTTAGATATATTATGCCAAACAGGAAGAATTACTTTGTTGCCCTCCTCCTGCTTTGCAAAAAGTCCATTTAATTCTTTACCAGTCCAGAATTTCTTAAAATAAATTTCTGATAAAATAACAATCCCATAACGAGAATGGGATAAACCTTGATCTATAGACGCCCGAAGGCTATCTCCGACGGACATAGCAAATTTATCTAACCAAACTTTGGCTCCTTTACTCATCAACGCTTTTGCAAGTGGCTCTGCCACAGTTTCCTTATCTTCTGTTGCATGAGAAATAAAGAAATCATATTCTTTAGCCGCAATTTCCACCTGTTCACCCATTTGCTTTGTCTGCGAAACAAAATTGCGTTGCTCTGCCAAAATATTTTCTTGTTTCTTAGACATATCCTGATACACCTTATTACGTTCCTTTTGCAGTTCTGTTTGTTTCTTGGTCAATTCAACCTTCTTCTTACTGATTTTTTCCTGAATTTCAGTTTGTTTCTTTTGACTTTTACGTACTTTTTCTGTATCTGAATCAATTGAACGTTGCTTGGATTTTAGCATGGAAGGAGAGGTATGTTTTGTAATTGAATTCACTGTTCTCTTAAGCGACGTATTATATTTTGCCTCATTTTTAGACTCTGCTTCTAAAGCTCTTCCTAACCGTTCTATCTCTGTTTGTAAAGACTTTATCTTATTTTCTAACTGACTTATGCTCATATAATTTCCTCTTATATCTCCACATTCAAAATAGTATCCTCATCCATCTCTGCCAGCAAGCTCTCCCGCAAAGCATCCAGATACTTATCCACATCTTCTGCATTTTCCAGCCTCCATGAGGCTGTATGTGTCATGGATTTCATGGATACATTTTTTGTCTTTCGCACTTTATAAGTCGCTGAATTTTCTGCCACTCGGTCAGCAAGAGGTTCACCTGTTTCTTTCGCCTCCTGCTCCTGTTTCCGGCGCTCTTCTTCCGCTTTTTTCTTTGCTTCGTCCAAATCTAGTTGATCCATTTCATTTAAGAGCCGGATTTTCAAAGCGTCCGCTTTATCTGCAAAACTGCGCAGAGATGAGACATTGTTACATTTCTCCGCGCCCTGTCGGATTTCAGAAAACTGTTCCAGATAGCGCTCACGCTTACTGTCTCGATATGGCTTGGTATCTATCACTTCCAGTACACGTTTTCTATCCTGATCAATAGAATCCAACACTGGAGCAGATTCCCCTTCCAGTATCTTGGTATATGTATCCATGAATTTTTCCCGCAGTTCCGGCAGTTTCGGAATATCACCATAGGGAACGGGCTTCCGGACAATGATTTTCATCTGTGCCACAATTTCTTCCAGCTCGGCGTCTACAATATAGGTCTTGCTGTCTTCATAAATCTCCAGCATATCCAATGCCCGCTGAAAGATTTGTTTCTGCTCCCCGGCAAAGAACGCCTTTAACGGTTCATAATCTTCCGCCAGATCATAAAAGCTCTCCCGCTGTTTTGAAACATATTGGAAGAATTCCAATGGTGCCGTATACTGAAGAACCGAACATAGCAGTCTAATACCATCATTTACTGTTTTCTTTCCGGGATAGTCGTACCGCTGATATTCTCCTTCCAGACGTTCCATTTCATAAATCATCTTCTGAGCATAATTCTGAAAGTTCTTCATTACCGTATCTTCATCATCTGCAGCACTGCTCACGTGGAACAGTTCTTTCATTACATCCCGGACAGCTTTTTTATCCCGGTCATCCACTCTGACACGAACTTCCATCAGAAGTTTATCCACATACTGCTTTTTCGTGACAAGATTAACCAGTTCTTCCTCCGATTTATTCAACAGAGTCACTGAAGCGCCGTTGACTGTAAAGGATAAATCACCCCGTTTAAACAGACGGGCAACCAGCCAGCTCACGTCGTCTTCTACAAAACCGTAAGGCGCCTTAGTGAACCGGTCTTTGATGGTCTTCATAGATGTTTTCATATAGTTTTTGGAATTCATGGCAATAAAACCAAGAACATCTTCTAATGCATGAATATTGGGTTCCGTTCCTCCCTCCAGGGACAAGCTGAGCTGATTGCTGGTATGGAACATTTTACGGATCTCTGTTTCCCCCATAGGTGTATCAATATAACTGAGTTTATGATAGACAGTCTGCACCAGTCGGCCGATAGCCTCCTGAATCCTGGCAGACACATCTCTGGCGTTCAGTCTCGCAATATCTCCGTTCACATAGATAGTAGCGTCTTTTAACGCTTCTGTCAGATACAGCTTGGCATTTTCATTGCGCTTACGCATTTCTGTCCGCTTTGCCTCTTTGATACTCTCATACTGGGAAAGATGAGCATTCGTATTTTTACGCAGGAAACTTTCTATTTTCATATATGCCTGCATTTCCCGCAAGAACTCATCATCATTGGGAAGAAGAACTAAAACTTCCTTCCCCTGCCCGGACATCATCCGCAGTGTAGCGTCATCTGTACCGCCATCATACCATGGGGTCAGAATACGAAGCCCCACGTCATAAGACTGATTTGCCTTATAAGGGCGATCATCCACAATCTGATTAAAAGAGAAGGTATATCTGCCGCCAAAAGCCGGATACCGGTATTTCTTCTCAGATAAGATATCTTCAAAGATCATTTCTGAAATCTTAGTAATAACCTCCGGCATTTCTATATTTTCTTTTTCAATTTCGTTATTGATTTCCTGTTCTTCATCCGTCAGGAAAATATATACAGAGCCGTTCTTTTGCACCAGCATCTGGCGCACCAATACCTTCAGCGCCGCTTCTACCTGTTCTTTCAACTCTACCCGGTCATTATCAATATGATTGACCATAAGACTGGTGATATTATCTACATTTGCCTCACAAGTCTGAATGTACTTGATCATAAACAGCGTTTTTAACACATTGATGGCAAAAACATCTGACTCTTTGTGCTCTGGATTGATCTGATTATTATCATAAGCCCGAATAATCACTCCACGATGACTGTGATCCAGAAAATTTTCCAGAGCGTCATAAAAGCAATGAAAAGGAACGATAGCTCCTGTCTCCTCATTCATCAAAGACATGGCAGATTCTTTAAAAAGCGCCAGCATAGAACGCTCGCCTTCAGACAGATGTTTTCCGGAAGCGCCATGGGTACGGATCGAGGTAAGCACACTTGCCAGCAGATTAAACTGGTAGGGGACAAAGGGATAGACTTCCTCAAAATCTTCTGCATTAGCATACAGCTTTTTCTCTACTCCGTCATTGAACATGATCAAATTTTTAATAATAGTTGCCTTCTGCCCGTAAAGCAACCGCAGGCTCTGGGCTGCCACATCTGTTTTATCCAAAATTCTTTTCTTAATAACCGCATCTACATTGGCCGAAGATAAAGACAGACGAGTGTCAAAGCGTCCCTGAATTTTGGAAAAGTCATTGCCTTTCACCTTGGTAATAGAATCAATGTCTTGTTGACTTGTCACAATGACCCATGCTTTGCCCTTACATTCTTTACCCAGTTCTTCCGTCACTGTCTGAAGATTCAGCATCAGCTTGGAATCATCCCCGATGTACTGCCCAATCTCATCTACAAGGAAAACCACATGATGATTATTTCCTTTTTGCTCAATATATGTATGTACACGCCTGGCAAAATCTTCAATACTGATCTGATATTCCATAGTAGCCTTTTCGCACCAATTCCGGGCAGCATCTTCACTCATAAATCCAATATCCGCCAGTACATCCACCACCGTATCCTGAATAAAGTCAAAATCCTGCCGGGAGTCTGCCCATGCATCCCCATATTCTTCTTCAAAGGTATGCTTAAATTCTTCAAAACGCCCCTCTTCCGTCAGACGCCGCTCCAAATCAGCCAGATAGGGCATAGAACCACAAAACCCCTGCATTTCATTGAACACTTTCAGGAAGACTTTCACAATGGCATCCTTGTCCTGCTTGCCATTTGTATCACTCTTGGAATCGATATTAAACAGGATCGCATCCGTAGGAGTTTCTGCTGCCAGTTTCATATCCGCCAACACCATTGGATCAACAATTTTGTCATCCTCAATAAAATAATCCAGAGCATGTTTCTCACCAACCTGTCTATTTTCCAGAAGATAAGACAGGATCTTTAAGAAATGAGATTTACCACTTCCAAAGAAGCCTGAAATCCAGACACCCATTTTAGGCGTTTGACCCAGGATTCCTTTTTTATAGGCCGAAAAGAAATCTGCAAAATGTTTCTGCAGTTCTCTGGTCACTACATATTCTTCTAATTCCTGTGAGACATTGGTATCCTCGCCCTGTCCGACGATAATAACCCCCTGAATTTCACGGTCAATTTTTTTTCGGAACATATCCTTGATCAGCATCTTTTTCCCTCCATCATTTAACAAGCCGGAAAGCTCTGTAATAGTTATCGTCTTTTATCTCATTAAACAAGATCAGTTCCTGTTCATTGTAGGTTCCCGGGAAAAACATCACCACAGGCACCCGAACAAATGCCTGATGAAGATTGTTTAAAACCTTATGCGACCTGAGAATTGGATAACACTTACCAATCCCAATCAGGAAAACCACAGCCTCCTTCGGCGTGTGCTCCTTAATATACTGAACAATCAGGCTATCATCTTCATTGATCTTCATAGAATTTGTAACCGCTTTTGTAATCCGCTCCAGTCCGCGCTTTTTTTCAAATTCAAAGCATTTTTCCAGAAAATTTTTGCTTTCCAAGAAATCGATAATCATATCATAAAGATCATATACTACCAGTTCAAAGCCATCTATTTCTGTCCGATTTTTGCGTTTCATATACGCAATACGTTCCCGGACTTCCAGTTCCCTTTCCGGAGGATAGTCAAAAATCCAGTAGTTTACCTCATTTGCCCGTCCAAGACTTTGACGGAAAGACGGCTTTTTAATGGCTATCTCCATTTTATCCAAACGCTCTGATAAATCCGTCATCATCTCACCCCCGTCAAAGCCTTTATCACTGGTTCCAGATCATGCTCCTTCATCCACTGTTCCAGTTTTGCTTCCAGAATCGGCTTTTTTATCCTTCGTATTTCTTTTCCCTTATCCGTCATACCTGCTTCAAAAAGCATAGTCTTATAACACCTTCCCAGCCTCTTGCAGGTATAATCTGTCCATCGGGCAGCTTTTTCGTTTTGCTGCTGTTTATCCTTAAAAAAGATCCGGATATCCTTGTCAGAAAATTCATCACTTCCAATGATCATCTTTTCCCGCAGCACTTCATAGACAAAATCAAAAAACAGTGTGTCATAAACCATAACCGCTGTCAGCGCCAAAAGCTTCTGGGTGGATATATCCCCCTTTTGAAAAATTGGATAAAAACTTTTATCCATGGATTGAATCCTGGCTGACACTGTCTGAAAGATCTGTTTTGCACGATCTGCTGATGGTGCAGCATAAAGATTTTCCTCTAAAGCTTGTCTGCGGATTTCTGTCATCTCTGTCCCATTGGCTAAAAGCTCTACCGTTTTCTTAAACTCCAAAAACCAAAAGGAAAGTTTAACAGCGCCTGCACTATATTCTTTTCTTACCATCTCACAGGTACTCCTTTCCCACTCATTTTGCTTCCGAATCTGTCCTATTATCCGGACACACATCTGGAAGAACCTCCGCAATATCACTTAACTGGCATTGCAGGCTCCGGCATATCCGCTCAAGCACATCCAAACTTACATATTCTCCATTTTCCATTTTTAGTAATGTAGAATAGCTCACACCTGTTAATGTGCGTAAATCCTTCTTTTTCATATCTTTGTCTATCATTAATTTGAATAGTTTTTTATAGGAAATTGCCATAGTGGTATCCTTTCATTAAAATCAAAACTATTGGTACCCAATATACATTACAAGTATATCATAGTGTGTTGGATTCTGCGATAATATTTTTGAGTTCTCGGAATTTTTTCTGAAATTATGTTGTTTTTGACCTCATAGTTTAGCATTATGCTGCTCTGCTTGCATGTCTCTGGATTGCCCTGTATACTGTCATCAGTATA
>PPYF01026872.1_pt1 | contig 43580 bp, 37 predicted proteins | sample 1559871 | NCBI WGS metagenome assembly PPYF01 (sample SAMN08240021, study PRJNA423297) | Human gut metagenome, whole genome shotgun sequencing project.
CACTGTTTTATATAATCAACGGGTTTATTCTAACGCCATACAGTTTGCCAAGCAGCGTTTCAATAAACCCTACCGCTTGAAAACACTGTTTTATATAATCAACGGGTTTATTATAACTTGAAACATCGCCGCAAGTCAAGAAAAGGGCTTTTTCCTTCACAAAAAACACATATAAAAAATCCTCTTTCCAATATATTCTTACCTGTATCACAACACCAGCAATTATGATATACTTAAAATACAATGGTGAATCGAGATAACTCGCTTCCGCCATTTAAGCGCGTGGCCCGCATACGGCTCAGACAGATTTTGATTCCAAACTGAAACCATGCGCGGCCTCACCTGTTTCGCAATATGATCTTTTCAATGGAATAAAGATTTTGCGATAACTCATACAGCGGAAACGTCAGTTGAACCACCTCTGACAGACTGGTTTTATCGTATAATAAACCCAACATCATATTGTTCAGCTTCACTGCAATGAAGCTTTTATTGAATCACTTTGCTAAACTGGCTTTGTGCTATAATGTCCACAAGGTATTATACCGGCCGTGCCGATAGGAAGCGGCCATTGAAACGCCGCTTACCTGACTGGATGGCGTTATAATGTCCGCATAAGATTATACCAGCTGCGCCGAGAAGTATCGGCCATTGAAACGCCGCTTACCTGACTGGAGGGCGTTATGATGAACCCAACGTTGTATCATTCGGCTGCGCCGCAAGGAAGCGGACATTTAATCATTTTGTCGAAATGAGCTTGCATTATATCAAAAGGAGTACACTTTCATGGCTGATAAAAAGGACCGCGTCATACTTCACTGCGACATGAACGGTTTTTATGCCTCCGTTGAACTTTTGGAGCACCCCGAGCTGAGAGACAAGCCTATGGCGGTAAGCGGCGATCCTGACAATCGTCATGGTATTATATTGGCCAAAAATCAGCTGGCAAAAGAATATGGCGTAGTTACCGCGGAAACTATTTGGAAAGCAAAGCAGAAATGCCCCGACCTCCAGCTGGTGCGGCCTCACATGGAAAAGTACCGCTATTACAGCGGACTAATCAACGAAATTTATCAGCGTTTCACCGATATGGTCGAGCCCTTCAGCATAGATGAATCGTGGCTTGATGTAACGGCCAGCCAGAAACTTTTCGGCACCGGAAAAGAAATAGCCGATACCATCAGGCAAACTGTCAAATCGGAGCTTGGCATGACGTTGTCCTCCGGCGTTTCTTTCAACAAGACTTTTGCCAAAATGGGCAGTGAATACAAAAAACCTGACGCTACGACGGAAATCACCAGGGAGAACTTCAAAGAACTGCTCTGGCCGCTTCCTGCCGGAGAGCTGTTCGGAGTAGGAAGAGCCACCAACGAAAAGCTGCGTCACCTGGGTATACGGACGATAGGCGACATCGCAGGTTCAAAGAAAGAATTCCTCACCGCCATGTTCGGCAAACAGGGTACCCTCATGTGGGAACACGCCAACGGCATAGACGACGACCCTGTCTCGCTGTACAACGAAAGAGAACAGATAAAATCAGTCGGAAACGGCATAACATTCAGGCGCGACCTGGTGACATCCGACGACATTGCCATTGCCGTAAAAGGACTTTCCGACACCGTCGCCGGCAGGCTGAGAAAATATGGGCTGAAAGCCTGCGGAGTCAAGGTCGATATAAAAGACCCTCATTTCAAAGTAATTTCAAGACAGAAACAGCTTATTTCACCTACCTGGCTGGCAGAAGAAATCGCTTCCGCCGCTTCTGAAATCATCGCTCAGTCGTGGTGCAAAGGCTCGCCGATACGCATGCTTACCATAACCGGCATCAATCTGACGGAACAGGTATCTCAGGAACAGCTTTCCCTCTTCGGCACCGACATTATGACAAAAGAAAAGATGGAAAAGATGGAACTTACCATGGATGAAGTGAGAAAAAAATACGGAAAGCATGCCATAGGCTTTGCTTCCGTAATGTCAAATGATTTAGGTATAGATATAAAAGATACCGGCGACGGCCCGGCGGGCAAAAAATGAGCCGTTGATAGGTAGAATGTAAGGTTAGTTCTTTAACTTACCGCTATATCTTATCAATCTGATCTATCGCATAAAGGGGCAGATTAACAAGCCATTCTTCTTTTTTGTAATCTGCCATTGAAGTACGAACAGAAATTTCAGGAGAAAATTTTTCTTGATAGGTTTTCAGGCTCTTCGCTTTGAGATTTACCTCTGCCTTTACTTCAATGGGAACAATCCGCTCGCCCGTATCAACGACAAAATTTACTTCGCATGACCCTCTTTCGTTGGTGTAATAGTAAACATCTAAGTCTTCAATGGTCTTTAACTGCTGGCAAACATATTGCTCTGTAAGGGCTCCCTTGAATTCGACGAAAAGGTCATTACCATCAAGTAAAGTACGCTGACGAAGTCCGGCCATACATCCCAGAAGTCCAACATCTACTATGAACAGTTTGAACGCTTTCAGGTCTTCATACCCACGCATGGGGATACTTGCTGCATTGACTCTGCTGACTTTATGAACAAGACCGCAATCGCTGAGCCACATGATTGCAGTTTCATACTCTTTCGCACGAGCACCTTCACGAACAAGACTGTAGATAAACTTTTTATTTTCCTTGGTAAGCTGTGAAGGAATACTGTTCCACAACATACGAATTCTCGGAACAATGTCGTTTGGAGCGTGTTTGGAAAAATCTTGTTCATAAGCGGTAAGAATTCGTTTTTGAATTTCACGGACCTCGCTAAAATCTTTGTTTTCTGCGAAGCTTTGTACAGCTTCGGGCATACCGCCAACAAAATAGTAATGTTTCAGGGCATCGATATATGTCTTCTTAAAACTTGTGACCAGTTCGAAGTCCTGTTTATCAAGAAGTTCAGCAAATCGTTCGTTACCAAGCGCCATCAAAAATTCTTTGAAAGAAAGGGGATAGAGTTTCAAGAAATCAACCTTTCCTACAGGGAACGATGTGCCTTGGTGCAAAGCAATACCTAGCAAGGAACCGGCACATATAATATGATACTGAGGTGCATTTTCATAAAAATACTTGAGAGATGTCAATGCTCTCGGGACTTCCTGCACTTCATCAAAAATTATCAAAGAATTGTTCGGGTCGATTTTGTGGCCTGCATACAACTCCAGTCCCATAATTAAGCGGTCGGTATCCAAATCGCATGCAAATAACTCCGCCATTCTGGAATTGGAGTCAAAATTGATATATACCGTATCCGCATACGCCTGCTCGCCAAATTCTTTCATCAGCCAAGTCTTGCCGGACTGACGTGCACCTTCAATAATTAAGGGTTTGCGACGTTTGCTTTGTTTCCATTTTAATAATTTTTCAATTGCAACCCGATACATACACGCACCTCCATTGTGATAATTCAAAAACAGTATAGCACGCTATCACAAAAAATACAACGAAATCTGAATGAGTAACCACACTTTTTACAACGAATAATGGATATGCGCCTTTCTAACCGCCGTGAATCGCCGCTAACCGCAGAATCTGTTATTTGAACTCAGCCACTATAGGCTCGATGTATTTCCTGCTTGTCATATCAGCGCCGTTTTTGACCGCCTCAAGGAGCTGCGCGTCGTCCGGAGTTTTCTCGCTGTCTTTCTTACCCTCCAGGATATTGGTCATCATCTTCATTATCCCCGCGTCTATTCCCTTGACGCTGCCGGGATCATAGGCTCCCGGACAGTAATAACACGTGATGCCTTTGACTCTTCTCTTGTTGAAGTTTATCTCCCTCAGCTGCATCCTGGCTTCCTGATTCATTATGTTGAGGCCTACAGCAAATATGACTAATTTCTTGCCCTCCAGCCGCTTCATGTTCTTCTTGATCAGGTCGAAGCCCATTATTCCTCCGGCATGAACCCAGCCTCCGTAAATTATGTTATCATATTTGACAAAATCATTTTTAGAAAAGTCTTCGGCTCTGACGGCTTGGCAGCTCAAATCCTCCGCTATCCATCTGGCGTATTTTTCCGTCGAACCGTTTTTACTCTTGTATATTACTATAGTATTTTCCATGCTTCTCCCCTTATGCGCCGCTTTATTTGCTTGCCGAGCACGTCCGTCATCATCCCCTTATTTGCTGAGCACATCTATAAGGTCATAAAGGTCGGCGTTGAAAATTCCCGGCATCTGCAGCGCTTCTTTCAAATCATATGCCACTATATGACCATCGCATGTACCGATGGCCTTGCTTTCGGATTCAGCAGCAAGCAGTTCAACTGCCTTGGCTCCGCACAGTGTGGCCAGCATGCGGTCGTTTAAAGTCGGACTTCCGCCCCTCTGTAGATATGAGAGCACCACCAGCCTGGTCTCTTTGCCTGTCCTTTCTTCTATGATCCTGACCAGTTCCTCGCTGGAAGTAGGCGTACCCTCTGCTTTGATGATTATGCTGTGGAGCTTGCCCCTGTTGCTGCCCTCTATGATTTTGCGGCATACCTTGTTGATATCTTCTCTTTCCTCAGGGATCAGAGCACACTCAGCTCCGCCGGCAAGGGCCGCGTAAAGTGCTATATCTCCGCATTTTCTGCCCATGACTTCTATCACCGTAGTCCTGTCGTGCGCCGAGGAAGTATCCCTTATCTTTCCCACGGCGTCGAGGACTGTAGTCACCGCCGTGTCAAAGCCTATGGTGAAATCCGTATAATTGAGGTCGTTATCTATGGTTCCGGGAAGTCCCATGACTTTGATGCCTCTCTCGTCAAGCTCAAGACTTCCTCTGAGCGAACCGTTTCCGCCTATTACTACTACGCCCTCTATGCCGAAAGTATGGAGCATTTCAACGGCTTTGTCTATCCACTTGGCCTCCATGAAGCGTTCGCTCCTGGCTGTTTTGAGAATAGTTCCTCCCCTGTGGAGTATATCTCCCACGGAGCTCCTGTCCAACTGCCTGAGCTCGCCGTCCAGCAGTCCCTCATAGCCTCTTTCTATTCCCCATACTTCAAATCCGGCGTCGATTCCGCATCTTACTACGGCTCTTATGGCTGCATTCATGCCGGGAGCATCTCCCCCGCTGGTGAGCACGCCTATTTTCTTCATGATCTATCCCTCCGCTTATCCTGTTGCTTGCTGTCTGCGATAACTATCTATATCTTATCCGATTGCTGCCTGCGGCAACTATCTACATCTTTACGTTTTCCCGGCCCAATATGGCCATCAGCTGATTTCTCAAAGCCTGAGTCTCTTCTCCCCACAGATCGCTTTCAGTCCGCAGTATCTTCCCCTCCGGCAGATATATCAAAACCTGGACGTTTCCGTGATGGCGCTGAAGCGTGGCTCTTATCTGCTCCAAGACGATGTTTACATTTTCGTCCGATGGTATTTTGAGCTTTATCAATTTATCAGGTGCCGGGACTGCCTGTCTGCCTGCCGTATTTACGCCCGTGGTGTTGTCAGCTCCATGGGACGGAGTTCCGGCATAGGATGGTGCTCCGCCAAGTCCGCCGCCGGTGCCGATTCCCGCTCCCGCAGACTCTGCAGACTCCGACACGTTTTCCAGCAATTCTATGCTGTCTGCCAGAATTTTCGGAGCCTCATCTTCCTTGAAATTCACGGTTCCTCTGACTACGATCACCGAGTCGCTGTTCAGATAGTGGGCTGATTTCTCATAAATATTAGGGAAAACCACCACTTCCGACACGCCATAAAGGTCCTCCAGGGCTATAAATGCCATCATCTTGTTGCTCTTGGTTATAAGCGTTCTCTTGGAAGAAACCATACCGGCCATCACAGCTTTCATGCCGTCCTTTATGCGGCTGGCCGAATCCGCGCCGCTTTGATCCAAACTGCCTTGTCCAAGGCTGCCTTGAGCCAGACTATTTTCGTCCATCTCCTGATTTTCGCCCGCGTGGTTGAGTTCCTCCGACGTTATCGAGGCAACTTTTCTCATCTTTTCAGCATAATCCTTGAGCGGATGATCCGTTATATAAACTCCCAGCATTTCCTTTTCCATCGCCAGAGATACGTCCTTGGAAAACGGCGTTATCTCGGGAAGCTTGGCTGAAAGTGACTCTGCGGCTTCTTCACCGCCTATGTCAAAGAGAGACATCTGTCCGGCCAGATTCTTGCGGCTGGCATTTTGCGCCGATTCCACAAGGCCCTCGTATACATCCAGAAGCGCCGCCTTGTTCTCCGCGAGGCAGCTGCATGCTCCGGCCTTTATCAGGCTTTCTATGGCCTTCTTGTTTATCTGGCTTATGTCCAGCTGTTCTATGAAAGTGAATATATCGCGGGGAACGCCCTTTTCCTCTCTCGCTTTTATGATGGCATCGATGGCGTTCTCTCCCACGTTCTTGACTCCCATCAGGCCGAAACGGATCTTACCGTCCTCTACGCTGAACTTCTTCATGCTCTTGTTGACGCATGGCGGCAGGACTTCTATATTCATTTCGCCGCAGTTTCTTATATACTTAGGTATCTGATTGGCGTCGCCCATCACGCTGGTCATCAGAGCAGCCATGAATTCCACAGGATAATGGTATTTCAGATATCCCGTTTCATAGGCCACCACAGCGTAGGCGGCTGCGTGGCTCTTATTGAAAGCATACTCGGCAAAGCTTACCATATCGTTGAAGATGGCCTCCGCCGCCTCTTCAGGAATACCGTTGCGCACACAGCCTTTTATCTCTACGTTGCCGTTTTCATCAGTCTTGCCGTGAATAAAATATTCCTTTTCCTCCAGCATTACGCTCATCTTCTTTTTGGACATGGCACGGCGCACCAGGTCGGAACGTCCGTAGCTGTATCCGCCCAGATCGCGCACGATTTGCATTACCTGTTCCTGATAGACGAGGCAGCCGTAGGTCACGTCCAGAATAGGCGCGAGAGACGGATGAATGTACCTTATATTTTGAGGATTTTTCTTGTTTTCTATGTATTTAGGTATGGAATCCATCGGACCCGGCCTGTAGAGGGAGATTCCTGCGACGATGTCTTCAAAGCAGCTCGGCTTCAGATTCTTCATGAACTGAGTCATGCCCTGGCTTTCAAGCTGAAAGACGCCCTGAGTATTGCCCTGAGCAATCATCTCGTAGACTTTCTCGTCGTCATAGCCCATCTTGGCAAAATCTATAGTAACACCGTGCTCCTTTTCTATAAGCTCGAGGGCGTCCCTTATGACCGTCAGGTTTCTCAGGCCCAGGAAATCCATTTTCAACAGCCCCAGCTCTTCTATGGTGGTCATCGTGAACTGAGTAGCCGGTCCTTTATCGGAAAGATACAGAGGTACATACTCGTCTATAGGTTTTTTGGAAATAACCACTCCCGCCGCGTGGGTGGAAGCGTGGCGAGGCATGCCCTCAAGGGCCCGCGCCATATCCAGCACCTGCTTCGCCTTGGGGTTTTCCCTGTACATTTCGGCCAGCTCAGGATTTGTGTCAAGAGCCTTGGAAATAGTCATGTGCAGGTCAAATGGAATCGCCTTGGCTATCATATCTGTTTCGGCGTAGCTGACGTCCAGCGCCCGGCCAACGTCCCTCACCGCCTGCTTGGCTTTCATGGTTCCGAAAGTTATGATCTGGCATACTTTATCTTCGCCGTATTTTCTCGTAACGTAGTCTATGACTTCCTGTCGTCTTTCATAACAAAAATCTATATCTATATCCGGCATGCTGACGCGCTCCGGGTTGAGAAATCTCTCAAAGATCAGGTTGTATCTTATCGGGTCAATGTCGGTTATCTTGAGGCAGTAGGCGACTAGAGAGCCTGCGGCAGAGCCTCTTCCCGGGCCGACCATGATACCGTTCTCCTTGGCGTAGTTGATGAAATCCCATACTATTAGGAAGTATTCCACATAACCCATAGAAACTATGGTTCCCATCTCATACTCCAGCCTTTCAGCCAGACTGATGTCGTGCTCTTTGCCGTATCTTTCCTCCAGACCCTTATAGCACAGCTCTCTCAGATATTCTTCGTTGGTCTTGCCGTCCGGGGAAACGAATTCAGGCAGATGATACTGGCCGAACTGGAATTCCACGTTACATGCGTCTGCTACCAGCTGAGTATTATCTATAGCTTCGGGAGCATAGGCGAAAATTTTACGCATCTCCTCCTCGCTCTTGAGATAGAACTCATCGTTGGGGAACCTCATGCGGTTCTCATCGTTTATGCTGGTGGCTGTCTGTATCGCCAGCAGCACGTCGTGGGCTTCCGCGTCTTCCTTGCGGACGTAATGCACGTCGTTGGTGGCAACCAGCGGTACGTCAAGCTCTTTTCCCATCTTTATAAGCTGCGGATTTATCCTGGCTTCTTCCTCAAGTCCCTGGTCCTGAAGTTCGAGGAAAAAATTGCCGCGGCCGAAGATCTCAAGGAGCTCAGAAGCCTCTTTTTTTGCGCCCTCATAATCGTCCTGCAGCAGCTTATGCTGCACGTTTCCGGCAAGGCAGGCAGAAAGAGCGATGAGTCCCTCGCTGTGCTCCCGCAAAACTTCCTTGTCTACGCGCGGCTTGTAGTAATAGCCTTTTATGTAGCCTATGGAAACGATTTTTATGAGGTTCTTGTACCCAATCTCATCTTTAGCCAAGAGCACCAGATGTCCCTGATGCTTATCCTTGTCGGCTTCCTTATCCGTCAGCTTTCTCGCCGCAGTATAGACCTCGCAGCCTATTATGGGCTTGATTCCCTGCTTTTTACATTCTTTATAAAAATCTATCACGCCGAACATCGCGCCGTGGTCTGTGATGGCAAGGCTGTCCATGCCCAGTTCTTTGGCATGGCTTACAAGATCTCCTATCCTCGACGCACCGTCAAGCAGGCTGTATTCAGTATGAACATGCAAATGTGTAAATGCCATATCGCTATCTCCTTTTTGATATTTTACCACAGCAGCAGATTTTTTAAAAGCAGCGTTTGGCAGAAAAAACAGGCTCTGTTTGAGCAGAGTTTAAAAGAAAAAGCAGGATCCGTTTGAGCGCGCCCATGGTGCGCAAGACCAGAAAAAACAGGCTCCGAAGAGCCTGCTTCCTGCTTTGGGCTGTGTCCTTGCGTCTGCAGCACCTGCAGCACCGCAAGCCTGAATCCGCAGCCCGAATTTTGTTTTAACCGCAAGCCTCTCTCGTGCGCTCGCGTTTTTCCTCGATGGATTCTTTCAGAATCATGTCTTTGACCTTCATAAGCCTTGTCTGATTGCCTCTCTCGTTTTCGTCAAGCTTCATGACTATATATTTTATGGTCATTTCCAGCTGCGGAATCTTGACGTATTCAAGGGCATTTACGCGGCGGCGGGTCTTTTCCAGCTCCGCTGCCAGCATGGCGGCTTCCTTTTCCTTGGCCGCCAGATCCAGCATCGCCGGAAGTATCTCAGCCAGACCGGCGATGGCCGCGTCCAGTTCTCCCGATGTGCTGGCAAAGCCGTATGGATATATGTCGGAAGAATCGGCGGCAGTGGTTTCAAAGCTGAACTGAGGAACGTCCACACTCATCACGTTCTTTCCTCCCACCGTCAGCTCTACGCCCTGTTTTGGGAACATCAGCGCTTCTTCAAGGACTTCCTGACTCATGACGGCGCTGGCGACGGAAAAGCTCTCGTACACCTTGGCAAGAGCAGCTTCCACCTCTTCACGCAGCCGCTTGTTTTCACGCGCCAGCTCGAGAAAGCCTTTCATCAGCTGATCCCTCTTATCTTTCATCAGCTTATGTCCGCGTCTGGCAGTGACCAGCCGTTTTTTCAAGGTCGTAAGCATCATTCTGGTAGGATTTACATTTAATCTTTCCATAATATCTCCTAACGATTTTCTCTTGCGAAAATTCACAAGCCGTGCATCTATTTGCCCAGATATTTTTCTATATACTCGTCCTTGATACGCTTCAGTTCGCTCTTAGGCAGCAGCTCCAAGAGCTTCCAGCCGATGTTAAGAGTCTCCTCGATAGTTCTGTCCGTATCGTAGCCCTGGGAAACGTACTGTTTTTCAAAGGCCTGCGAGAACTGTGCATATTTGAGGTCGGTCTCCGTCAGAGCCGCTTCGCCCAGTATGGTAACCAGTTCGAGAGCTTCCTTGCCCTTGGCGTAAGCCGAAAAGAGCTGATTCATTGTATCTGCGTGATCCTCTCTCGTCTTGCCCTTTCCGATTCCCTTGTCTTTCAGACGGGAAAGGGACGGCAGAACATCAATAGGCGGCTGTATGCCTTTTCTGTAGAGCTCTCTGGACAATATTATCTGTCCCTCGGTGATGTATCCTGTCAGGTCAGGGATAGGATGTGTCTTATCCTCCTCCGGCATGGTCAGGATAGGTATCATGGTAATCGAACCGTCGTAGCCTTTCTTACGTCCGGCTCTCTCATACATCGTCGCAAGGTCTGTATAAAGGTATCCCGGATAGCCTCTTCTGCCCGGAACCTCTTTTCTCGCCGCGGAAACTTCGCGGAGAGCCTCGGCGTAGTTAGTGATGTCGGTCAGAATTACCAGCACGTGCATACCCAGGTCGAAAGCCAGATATTCGGCGGCGGTCAGCGCCATACGCGGCGTCGCGATACGCTCTACCGCAGGGTCGTTGGCCAGATTCATGAAGAGGACTGTTCTGTCTATGGCTCCCGTTCTTCTGAAATCCGAAGCGAAAAATTCGGCTTCTTCGTGGGTTATACCTATGGCGGCAAATACTACGGCGAAGTTTCCCTCGTTGCCTCTTACCTTGGCCTGACGGGCTATCTGGGCGGCCAAATCCGCGTGAGGCAGACCGGAAGCTGAGAATATAGGCAGCTTCTGTCCTCTTACCAGAGTGTTCAGACCGTCTATCGCCGATACGCCTGTCTGTATGAATTCCGACGGATAGTCACGGGCCGCCGGGTTCATAGGCAGGCCATTTATGTCCATCCTCTTTTCTGCAATTATCTCAGGGCCTCCGTCCTTTGGACGTCCCATGCCGTCGAAAACTCTTCCTAAAATATCAGGGGACACGGCCAGCTCAGTTCCTCTGCCGAGGAATTTGACCGTGCTTTCCTTAAGGTTAATGCCTGTCGAGCTCTCAAAGAGCTGAACCATGGCGTCCGAGCCGTTGACCTCGAGAACTTTGCACAGCCTCTTTTCTCCGTTTGGAAGCTGAATTTCTCCCAGCTCGTCATAAGTCACGTTTTCAACGTTCTTTACCAGCATAAGAGGGCCGACAACTTCGCTTATTGTTTTGTATTCCTTAATCATCGTCTTCTTCCTCCTTCGCCGTCAGTGCAGAAATGCTTTTCTTCATTTCATCCATGATGCTGTCAAACGTCGCATCCACATCTTTTTCTTCTACATATTTGAAACGTCCTATGGTCTCTCTCACAGGAAGCGCCAGCAGCTTTCCGAAAGCCGCGCCTTTGGCCACTGCTTCCCTGGCCAGCCTGTGGAAAGTCAATATCAGCTTCAGCAGCTTATACTGCTTGTTGAGAGATGTGTAAGTGTCCACCTCGTGGAAAGCGTTCTGGTGCAGATAGTCCTCGCGAATGGACTTGGCTACTTCCAGCTTCAGTCTGTCCTCCGGTGAAAGTCCGTCTACGCCGACCAGCTGAACCACCTCGTTGAGTTCTGACTCTTCCTGGAGCAGATGGATAGTCTGCGCTCTCAGCTTAGGGAATTCCTTGTTGACGTTTTCAGCGTACCATTCCTCCAGTCTGTCTACATAGAGGGAATAGCTCTGCAGCCAGTTTATGGCCGGGAAGTGTCTCTTGTACGCCAGCGACGAGTCGAGGCACCAGAATACCTTGACTATTCTCAAAGTTGCCTGGGATACAGGCTCGGAAATATCTCCTCCAGGAGGCGAAACGGCGCCTATTGCAGACAGCGCGCCCAGCCTTCCCTCTTTTCCGAGGGAAATGGTTCTTCCGGCTCTCTCATAGAACTGAGCAAGTCTGGAAGCCAGGTAAGCCGGGTAGCCCTCTTCGCCCGGCATCTCTTCGAGACGTCCCGACATCTCACGGAGAGCCTCGGCCCATCTTGACGTGGAGTCGGCCATTATGGCTACCGAATATCCCATGTCTCTGAAATACTCGGCTATGGTTATTCCTGTATAAATCGAAGCTTCACGGGCAGCTACCGGCATATCGGAGGTGTTGGCTATGAGCACCGTCCTCTTCATGATGGATTCTCCGGTGTTAGGGTCTTTCAGCTCAGGAAATTCCATCAGTACATCGGTCATCTCATTTCCGCGCTCGCCGCAGCCGATGTATACTACGATCTCAGCGTCGGCCCACTTGGCCAGCTGGTGCTGAACAACGGTCTTTCCGGAGCCGAAAGGTCCCGGAACCGCGGCAACGCCGCCCTTGGCTATAGGGAAAAGGGTATCTATTACGCGCTGACCTGTGATGAGCGGCATCTCGGGAACCAGCTTTTCCTTGTACGGTCTGCCTTTTCTTACAGGCCATTTCTGCATCATGGAAAGCTCTTTTAGCTGTCCGTCAGCCGTGCGGACCGTGCAGACGGTCTGATCCACGGTGAACTGTCCTGATTCTATGGATTCCACCTTTCCGGCCACGCCGTAAGGCACCATGATCCTCTGCTCTACGAGAACGGTCTCCTGCACGGTTCCGATTATGTCCCCGGCTTCGACCTCATCTCCTGCCTTTACCTTAGGAACAAAGTCCCACTTCTTTTCTCTGGAAAGGGAGGGAACCTTTACGCCTCTTGTGATGTTGGCTCCGGCCGCCTTGTACATTTCCTCCAGAGGTCTCTGGATACCGTCGTACATGGTTTCGATAAGTCCCGGGCCCAGCTCTACAGAAAGAGGTGCGCCGGTCGTAACTACGGGAACGCCCGGCCCTATGCCTGCCGTTTCCTCGTAAACCTGAATAGAGGCCTTGTCTCCTCTCATTTCTATTATTTCACCTATCAGGCCCTGCTCACCGACGTGAACAACGTCGTACATGTTGGCCTCTTCCATTCCAGAGGCTATGACCAGAGGACCTGATACTTTAACTACTTTACCTTGACTCATTATTATTTGTCACCTCCAAACAGGATGTCCGCGCCTACAGCACGTTCCACAGCTTTCTTGACGCTCTCGATGCCAATGCCCAGGGAACCGTCCTTATCCGGTATCGGTATGACAGCGGGAAGTCTCTTGTCTGTGTATTCGGCAACCTCAGCCGCCATTCCCTTGTAAAAGGCTTCTGTCACATAGATGATGGCGAAGTTGTCTTCTGCTATGTTTTTAAACGTTTTTTTCGCTTCTTGCTGGCTGTCGCAGGGGAAAACTTCCAGGCCGACAGCCTTGAAGCCCAGAACGCTTTCTCTGTCTCCAATAACTCCTATCCTATACATAAGTTTTCCTCAACCTTTCTAAAATAACTTCTTTAGATGTGCCGGCTATCTTTCCTGTCAGAATCATTCTGAGATTCTTGCTCTCGCTTTCTTTGGCGATCAGGAAAGCCGCCGCCGGTTCCAGCCCGAAAGAAACGTATTTTGCATCTCTTATATATTCCATTCTCTTGTTGTCGCACAGCTTCTCAAGCAGAGAGTAGGACCCGGTGGATTTGGCCCTTGCAGCTCCCTTTTCAAAGATTTCTCTGAAACCGTAAGGGGCGAATTTCTCGGCAAGCTGATGATAGCTTTCTTCGTATCCGCCTATAAACAAGTTTTCCGCTATACTGCCGCCCTCAAGAAATACTTTCTGAAAGAAGGTCCACGGCTTCTTTATCTGCCTCAGCCTTACGAAAGTTATCACATTGAGGATGTCTATGAGCAGGCGGACGTAACCGATGAGGAATTCGTTTTCCACTTCTTCCGCCGCTTTGAGCATTTCCTCGTAACAGGCCTTATCCAGAATTATGTCTATTTCCTGCGGGTCCCTGCCCTTGCCGAAGAGCTCGGCCGCACGACTTACGGCTTCTTTCATATCCGGAGAAAAGAACATAAAGTTTCTCTCCCTGATCATCGCAGCCAGGGCCTCAGGCTCGAATCTTCCTCCGTCCGTCATGTATTTCAAAGGGTCTGTGCCTAGGAATTCAGCCTTTAAAGCAGCCTTGGCGTTGTGGTAGTCCTTGGGATATTTGAGCAGTGCCAGCTCCTTTTCGTCCGGCAGAGCCGAGAACACCATGTCGAAAGCGTTTTTTTCCTCGTCGGCCAGCAGCCTTACGAAATCTCTCGGATTTTCAAGCTTTCTGCCGTCTCCGTAATTATACTCGTTCAGCACAGCCATGGAAGCTTTGAAATCATCGGCTTCAGCGGCTCTGATAAGCTGTGGTTCCGTGAGGAATGACCTCTCGCTCGCCCTTATAAGAGAATCGCAGAATATATATGAGTCTTCTCTGTTTTTACTCATAAAAATCTCCATTCCGCCGCCTTTGAAGCGGCATAAAGTACATGTCGGCTACTCTTCCGCCGGGAACAGTATGCCTGCCACGTCTCCCGTAAGTTCGCGGCTCTTGTCTTCGACCATGGCTTCCACCGAATTGTTGATGTAAACCTGACCTTTCTGAAGCATGTAGCCACCTTTCAGATTCCGCGTCTCATCGGACAGCACATAATTTCCCCCATCAACTTCTCTGTTCAGAGCGTCCACCACTTTCTGTCCTATGGACTTTCTTTCCTTTTCGTTGAAGATGAGCATGCCCTCCTTGAGGCCGGAACCTTTTCCAGCAGCGGCGAGAAAGCTTACATATCTGTCCTCTTCCATGGAAACGATGTAATCTATCGCCTGAGCGAAGCACTCTCTTATGAGTTCCTGCTTCTTTCTCAGTATTATCTTCTTGCTGTCTATATCGGCCACCGACCTGCGGCGGCTGATGATCTTTTCCCGCTCTTCTTCCGCAGCTTTTACGGCCACGTCCGTCTCTATAACTATCCTCTCTTCCAGAGTCTTTATAGAGCCGCGGCTCTTGGCCTTGGCGGCGTTCATTATCTGCTCACATTCAGTCTGAGCTTCGTCTATGATCGCCGACGTGATCTTTTCTATACTCATTTGCTCTCACCTCCGAGCCGGTCTTTAAACCGGTATTCTCAGCCAGATAAGAACCGATACGAGCAGGGCGAAGATGGCGTATGTCTCTACCATGGCGGTATAAATAATACCCTTTACCATCTGGTCAGGTCTCTTGGCGGTAAGCTGGAGCGCAGCAGCGGCCGCTTTTCCCTGAGCTATACCGGACCATATTCCCACCAGGCCGATAGGTATACCTGCGGCCAGGAAGTAAGCGCCCTGTGCCATCGTCAGGTCTATCATCTCTCCGCCCAGAAGTCCTATCTTAATCATTATGAGGAAGGAGATTATCAGTCCGTAGATACCCTGCGTTCCCGGCAGAGCCTGCAGAATGATCGTCTTACCGAATTTCTTAGGATCCTCAGCCACAACAGCTGATGCTGCCTGACCTGCTATGCCTACGCCCATGGCGCTTCCTATACCTGCTAAAGCTGCAACGGCAGCTCCCAAGATAGCTAATGTATTGCCGTCTATCATATTCATTTTTTATTCCTCCTCTTGCTCTATCTTTATATATTTTGTTTTCTTTCTGAAAGGATTAAACGGTTCTCCGCCATCCTCATAAAATTTTCCGAAGAATTCCACGTACTGCAGTCTGCTGGAATGTATAAAGGCTCCCAAAACATTTATGGCCAGGTTCAGGGTGTGTCCCAGCAGGAATATTATGATCAGGGCGATTACGCCGCCGATGCCTCCCCCGAACAGCGAACCGAGAGTGTTTACTACCTGGGCGATTACTCCCGTGGCAAGTCCCAAGGCCAGAAGTCTCGCATAGGACAATATGTCCGACATATAACTGGTTATGTTGTATAAGTTGCTCAGACCGCCGGTGATTTTTCCAAAGCCCTTGTTATGCCTGCCTCCCGTAAGCAGCAGTCCTGCCGCTCCGATAATCGTAAGCCACATTCCTATCTTTGGAAGAGCCGGTGATACGAAGCTTCCTCCCAACCATGCTATGAGGCCGAGTATGGTGAAATACCAGAAGCCCTCGTCGCACACTGCGTCGAACCAATGTCCCTCTTTTATCTGCATATACGCCTTGATTCCCATTCCTACGAAAATGTGGATTATTCCGAGAGCCAGCGAGAATATCAGCAGCGTCATCGGATCGTCCAGCGGATTGAACCACAGAGGTGCAATCTCGATCTCTTTTCCAAAGACAGTCCTTGCGAAAACCTGTATGAAGTCTCCGAACCATCCTCCGAAGAGTGCTCCCCAGAATATGGTCGAAATTCCGCAGTAGAAGAACAGCCTTATCATCTTACAGGTGGTGCCCTCAAGCCTGAATTTCTTCAATATGACGAAGCATCCCACCGTCATTATTATGCCGTATCCCGCGTCGCTGAGCATCATGCCGAAGAACACGGCGTAAAACAGGGCGAATATGCTGGTCGGGTCAAAGCCTTTATAGGCAGGGAGGGAATACATCTCCGTGATCGCCTCAAAAGGTACAAAGAAGTTCTTGTTGTCGAGAAGTACAGGGACTTCTTCATCCTCTTTCGGCGGTGTGAACTCATAGCAGCAGTTCATCTGCTCCAGGAGTCTGGAGGCTTTTCCCACCAGACTTTCAGGCAGCCAGCCCTCCAGATAGAACGTCGTCTTTGTTTTGAGCAGCTTCGTCCTTATTTTTTCTTTGTCTGCGTCTATGGCGATTACGTCACAGTAATTCTCCACAGACTTTCTGAGGTAAGCCTTTTCAGCCGCTTCCTGCTCTATTGCCTTGGCTTCCGCAGCAAGCTCCTCTTTTTCTTTTTTGATTCTACTGAGGTTTTCTGCGGCGGTTCCCTTTAATCCCGTAAAGTAAACCTCCGTAAATCCTCTCTGTTTCAACAAAGCCAAGATTTCTTCTTCCTGACTTATGAGGCATATAAACGCCAGGTAGTTGAGGTCTTTGTCGGAATTTATCAGCTTAGCCACTATTCCGCCAAAGTCTTCAAGCTCTTTCATAAGTCTGGTTATGTCCACCGCGGCAGGAACTACGCCTTCATGGATGACAGCCTTAGGGGTCCTTATCATTTCCAGCGGCGTCGCATATCTGATCCACGGTGTAATCAGAATCTCCTTTTGTTCCAGCTTATTGATCTTTTCGTTGGTCTCCCTGAGTTTTTCCTCAAGGTCCAAAACGCTTTTTATGTCTTCCTCCGCCTTTACTCTGTCAAAATTTCTGACGGCTGAAGCTTTCATCAAGCGTCTCGTCTTGAAAAGCGGTTCCTTTGAAGTATCATACTTTTCAAGAAATCTAAGAACCGACTCGGCTTGATTGAGCTTCGCGTCAAGCTCTGCGGCTTTCGCGCGGCTGTCGTCAAGAGTGACAAATCCGCTCAAGTTCTCATCCGCCAGCTTATCTTTCTGCTCGACCAGCTCCACGGCTCCGAAGTCCATAAGCTTTCCCATTATGGATTCTTTCTGTTTATCAAGGCCTATTACTGCAACTTTCTGCATTTTAACTATTGACACTTGATTCCACTATCCTTTCCGCGATGAATTTTACAGCTGCATCCTGCTTTTCCGAAGCCTGGGCAGCCATCCTTCCGCAGAAGTTTTCAGCTTCTTTCATAGCGTCGTCGTAAAGCTTCTGAGCGATCTCTCTGCCGTCTTTGAGAAGGGCGTCGCACTGTTCTTTTTCAGCGGCAAACGCGTCGTCTACCATCTTATTGGCTTTGGCGTCCGTTTCTTCAACGAGCTTTTTCGCTGAAAGCTTCGCGTCACGGCGCATTGCGTCCGCTTTTTCCTCTGCCTCCTTAATAAGTTTCAATTCTTCTGTAAACAATTTATCCCCTCCTTACGTTATTTTATCCAATTAAAAATTTACCCCTATTATAAGAATACCACAAATAATTTTAGAATACCTGTGTTTTGATCAAATACACTGTATACATGAAATCGTAAAATAATTCACATAAAAATAGTCTGCACAAAATTTTCAAGTATAACTACAATTTCTAAAATTTATTGACCGACACGCTACAGCTTGTCGGCCAATTCCTCTATCTTTTTCAATCTTCCGTTTATTCCTGATTTTTTTAAAGGCGGATCGCACATTTCTCCCAGCGCCGCGATGGAAAGGTCGGGATTTACCAGCCGCAGCTCCGCTGTCTCTCTCAGCTTGTCGGGAAGCCAGTGCAGTCCTTTCTTATTCTTTATCTTTTCTATGGCGGCTACTTGCTTCATCGCAGCTTCTACTATCTTATCCACGTTGGCGTTGTCGCAGTTGGCCATCCTGTTGACCTTGTTTCTCATCGACTTGTCCACCCACGTGTTCTCGATTTTCAGCGAATGGCTGTCAGCGCCCATTATTCCGAGAGTGTCGCCTATGTAGTCGGCTTTTTTCATATATACTATATATTTTCTGCCTCTCTTGTACTGCTTGGCCTCCAAATCCCTGAAAGAATTTATCAGCTTCCGCAGATCTGAAGCGAATACTTCCGTGTGGCAGACGAACTCCAGATGATAGGATTTTTCCGGATTGCTCATGGTGCCGGCTCCCATGAATACTCCCCTAAGGTAAGCTCTCCTGCAGCACTTGCTTTTTATCAGTCCGTCGTAAATCCCGTCTGAAATATAGTTATTTCCCTCTCTCACCAGCAGGATGCCTGTTTCTCTCAGAATCTGCTCGCTTCTGTTCTCCGCGTCGATATTGATATTGTAGGCTTTATCCTTTCCGGCAAAGTCGCTTTCGCCCACGTCGAAAGTGGTCTCCACTCCGAAATAATCATGTATCAGCTTTTTATAGTGCCTCACTATGGCGGGATTATCGGTAGTTATGACGATTTTGAACTTGCCGCCGCCGGCCAGCCCTATACTTCCGGCCACTCTTAAAAAGCCTGCTATCTCGGCAAGCATGCAGCATTTCTTTTCCGGCTCCACTCTGGCCAGTTCATTTTTAACTTCTGCGGCGAAAGACATACACTGCTCCTTGTGTTTTATGTTCTGCGATTTGTATTTTATTGTACACCAATCCATGTGAAAATAAAAGTACGTTTAAATGAAGAAATGGTAAAAGCCGGCTCAAAAGAGCCAGCTTTAAAATTTATTATCTTATGTATTTGCTTATTTGAGAGGTGCAAGTCCCAGGATCTCTCTTGCTTCTGCAGGAGTAGCCACTTCTCTTCCCAGCAGTTTGGCCAGTTCTACAACTTTGGCGACCATCTGTCCGTTGGACTCTGCCAGAACGCCTTTTTCCATGTAAAGGTTATCTTCAAAGCCTACTCTTACATGTCCGCCCATGCTGATGGTAGCGGCCGCGATGTGCCAAGCGTTCTTTCCGAGTCCTGTAGCAGTCCAAGTCGAGCCTTCAGGAATGGATTCAACCATGTATACCAGGTCTCTGATTGTCGCCGACATCTGAACGCCCAGTACGAAATCCCAGTGAATAGGCTTAGGCAGGAAGCCTTTCTTATGAGCTGTCTTCATGGCGAGGTCGATCATACCCTTGTCGAATACTTCACACTCAGGCTTGATTCCTCTTTCCTGCATTATCTTAGCGAAGTTGATTATTGTGTTATCAGTGTTGACAAAGATTTCGTCTCCGCCGAAGTTGCAGGTACCGCAGTCCAGAGTAGCCATCTCAGGAGTAGGCACCACTTCTGTGGACTGTAATCTTTCCAGGTCAGTCATGCCGACGGCTCCGCCGGTTGAAGGCTGAATGATTGCGTCAGGGCATTCCTTCCTGATAGCGTCGATGCACTCCTGGAATCTTCCCTTGTCCTGGGTAGGAGTTCCGTCGTCCCATCTTACGTGGAGGTGGATAAGAGCCGCGCCTGCGTCATAAGCAGACTTCGCTTCTCTTACTATCTCCTCTACGGTGTAAGGCACGTTAGGATTCTGTTCCTTTGTTACTTCCGCGCCGCAAATACAAGCGCTGATAATCAATTTTTCCATGTCTATCTCCTTTATTCACAATGAATTAGTTAACTTTTTTGATTATAGCATTAAATTTATCAACATTCAAGTGGTGAAAGCTCTAAAGCTCCCTGTGCTCCAAGCGTGCTAAAGTTCCCTGTGCTCCAGCGTCACCGACCTGTGCTGGCCGCCTGTGCAGCCGAAAGCTATGGTCAAACTGTACTTGCCTTCTTTGACATAGCATGGCACCAGTCTTATTATTATCTCATGGAGCCTGTTAGCAAACTCCTTGGTTATGTCCTGCTTCATCACATACTGGGCAACTTTTTTATTGTTTCCCGTAAGCTTTTTCAGGCTGGATACGTAATATGGATTCGGTATGAAGCGCACGTCCAGCACCCAGTCGGCTTCCATCGGCACCCCGTGCTTGTAGCCGAAAGACATGAAGTTGATGACGAAAGAGTCGTTTTTAGTCTTCGATTCAAACAGCTTGTCCAGCTCCGAGTTGAGCTCCGCGACTTTGAGTGTGGAAGTGTCTATCACGAAGTTGGCCATGCTTCTGAGCTCGGCCAGTTCTCTTCTTTCTTCCTGTATGGCTTCCCTCGTGACGGAAGACGCCGAAAGAGGATGGCTGCGCCTTGCCTCGTTGAACCTCCTTATCAAAGACTCGTCTGAAGCTTCTATAAAGACGATCTTAAGGTCTACGTTTATATCGTCTTTGAGCGATATGACCAGTTCTTTCAAATCTCCGAAAAACTGGCCTCCCCTTATGTCTACCACAAAGGCAGCTTTTTCTATCTTTCTCTTGCCTGTCATGGCAAGCTCTATGAAATTCCTGATCAGAGCAGGCGGCATATTGTCTATGCAATAGTAGCCCTTATCCTCAAACCAGTCGGAAGCTTTTGTCTTGCCTGCACCCGATAGTCCTGTAATAATTACGACTTCCATTTTCAATCATTCGTCCTTTCGATATTGGCTATCCTCTCAGGGTCGAGCCCCGCGCGGAAAGCCCTCAAAAGCTGCGGTTTAAATTCCCCCACCTTTTCAGGGACATGGGCGTCGCTTCCTATTATGAACTTGACATCAAAGCGGGATGCTGTCTTGATTTCCTCTACGGTCAGATGAGTGTGCTTGCCGTTGATCTCTATCATGGTTCCGGTATCGGCGCACGCTTTTGATATGTCTTCAATGTCGAAAGGGCCCTTATCCCCCGGGTGTGTCAAAATGTCTATCTTGTTCTCATAAAGAGCTTTAAGGATCATATCCGTGTTTTTTACAAGCAAGCTCGATGAGCTTCCCTTGAAAAATCCGGTATGATCGCTTATATAATTGGGTATCATTCCAGCTTTAGGTATTCCGTAATGGTATCCTGCCAGAATTATGTCGAACTGAGCCTTATCTTCTTCGCTCAAATCTATATACGGCTGGACCCTGATGGTGTTGGCCTCCACGCCCAGCAGAATATCTATCTGAGGATATTTTTCTTTCAGAGCGTCGATCTCCGCCCGCATCTGTCCGACTTTGCTCATCTTGAGTCCGTAAGTCAGATGGCCCGGTCCGTGGTCTGTTATCGCTATTGATTTCAAACCTTTGGCCAAAGCCGCTTTTACGTTGTCTTCTATCTGCCCTTTGCCGTGGGAATAGACTGTATGTGTATGATGGTCGTAAACCATCCTGTATTTGTTCAATTCTTTCTCAAAATTATCCAATGATTCTCACCTCCGGCTTCAGCATAACGCCGAACTCATCATAGACCCTGTTCTGAACCAAGGTTATGAGCTGGATTATGTCCGTCGCCGTAGCTCCTCCCCTGTTGATGATAAATCCGCTGTGAAGCGTGGAAACCTGTGCGCCGCCTACCGCAACGCCTTTGAGGCCGGCATCCTCTATCAGCTTGCCTGCGAAATACCCTTCAGGCCTTTTGAATGTGCTGCCGGCAGAAGGATATTGAACCGGCTGCTTGCTGTTTCTCTTATACGCAAGTTCTTTCATCCTTTTGGAAATCTGCTCTTTCTCTCCCCTGAAGAGGCCAAGCTCCGCCTCTACCGCTATATATCCGTTTTCCTCTAGAGCGCTGTGCCTGTAGCCAAACTCCATTTCCTCCGAGGAAAATATTTTTTCATGGCTTCCATCGGCTGCCACTGCCCTCACTGACTTCACTATATCTTTCATTTCTCCGCCGTAAGCGCCGGCGTTCATGAACAAAGCTCCTCCCAGACTTCCAGGTATCCCGCTGGCAAACTCAAAGCCTGCAAGACTGTGATTCATGACAGCTCTGGCAAGGGAAGAAAGCAAAATAGCCGCTCCGGCTCTGACGCGAACCGTTTCCGTTCCACAGGCAGTTTCATCATTTATATTCGCTCGCTCGCCGGTTTCCCCGAACTCTACTCCCGAAAATCCTTCCTGCGAAAGCCTGATGACTACGCCCTCATAGCCGCTATCTCTGAAAAGAGTGTTCGAGCCGTTTCCCAAAATCATGTGCGGAACGCCTGCTTCAGCAACCAGCTTAAGTGTTGCTTTCAAAGATTCCACACTTCCCGCGTCGACCAGCAGCGCAGCCTTTCCTCCTGCTCTGAAAGACGTAAAGTCTCTCATATCGACGTTTTCCATGACTTCTATGTCATCATTTATCTTCAGCGTGTTCTTCAGCTCTGTCAAAAGAGACGCACGAATCTTTTCCAAAGATATCCTCCTTATTTATGTTATACTTGGTGAAATCCTCGTAAATTTCAGTCCTCATCGGCAAGTTCTTTTTATTCAGCCTGTTGTTGATGAGACGCTTGATGTATACGTAAATAACCGCCATCGTCGGCACGCCTAAAATCATTCCTGCAAAGCCGAACATTCCTCCGCCGACTATGATGGCAAACATTACCCAGAAGCTTGCCAGCTTAGTGGTCTTTCCCAAAATCTTAGGACCGATTATGTTGCCGTCAAGCTGCTGCAGTATGAGGACCATTATTCCGAATTTCAGCGCGGCCCAAGGATCTATGCAGAGAAGAAGCACTATCGACGGAATCGCTCCGATGAACGGTCCGAAAAACGGAATTATGTTGGTAACGCCCACCACCACGCTTATGAGCATCGTAAGCGGCAGTTTCATCACTGTCATGGCTATAAAGCATAGTATTCCTATTATTATGGAATCTATGATCTTGCCGTTGATAAATCCTCCGAAAGTATCGTTGCATATACGCCCGAATTCAAATATATCATCCGCTTTTTTCCTTGAAAAGGCGGCAAGGATCAGCTTCTTAGCCTGAGCTTGAAAAATCTCTTTGCTGTTTAGTATATACACGCATATAACCAGAGCGACCAGAACGTCTATGACGCCTCCTATGGTGCCCATAACTCCGGCGGAAACTCCAGCCAATATGGATTCAGCTCCCGGAAGAACGTTAGTCTGCGCCCATTCAAAGAAAGTTTCAGAAAGGCTCTCTATCCTGCCCTGCAGAAGATCTACCAGCTCTGGATTTTGTTCTATATTATTCTGTACCCATCCGGAAATTCTGTCAGCCGTCTCAGGAAGGCTTCTTATCAGTCCGGCGATGCTTTCTATCAGCTCCGGGATTACCATCATGAACAGTCCGCTCAAGATGAATAGCAGGGAAAACAGCGCTATCAGCGTGGCAAAAAACCGCGAAAAAGTATAGGCTTTCACAGTACTTTTAAAGCGTTTGCTGTTGACTTTGTATATCAGCCTCAGCGATCCGTTGTATATCGGACACAAGAGGTAAGCCATTATTATCCCCAAGTAAAAAGGCGTCAGAATTCCGTTGATTTTGCGCAGTGAATCCATAACACCGTCTAAATTGCTCAGCAGGAAGAAGCATAGAACCAGAGCTCCGCCTGAGACGAACACGGTCAGGCCTAGCTTGGCGTATCTGCTGCTAAAACTGAACTTTTTATTTCCCATATATTTTCTTCCTCCCAAATTTATAATACCCCAGTTTTAATGCGCGGTCAACCGGGTTCTCTCCCAGATGTGTGCCTTTGATTGGCGCCGGGCTTCCCGCTGTTCGGCACCGTATTTCACCGCTGATGCCGATGCTCAGCTTATTGGTGCCGAGGGTCCCCTGCTGATGCCGTGTTTTCCTCTTATAAGCGCCATATTTCTCCACTGATACCGGATCGGCTTTTCCTCCAATGCGCGGGCGGCCTGTTCCTCTAATGCGCGGGCGGCCTGTTCCTCTAATGCAATTCGCATGATTTTCAATTTAATACGCAGTCAGCTGAAGCATCAGATCCGTTCTCTCAAGAACAGCTTTTAGCAAAGAATCTTTCAGCGTTTCGCATCTTCCGTATTTAACACCTTCTGACACCGCCTCGTTATACTCGCCTTCTCCCATGTCGCAGGCGACTGCCGGATATCCTTTAGTCATGAGGAAATACGCCGCCGCTGTTCTGGCCAGAATTTTATCTTCATCTCCGTAGGGAAAGATGGATAGAATCATGTTATGTATTTCTGCCGCCGCCAGAAAACAATCTTCGCTGCTGCCGGCGATTTGATTTTTCTCATCTATCATAGTCTGCAACTTTTGCATTTCTTCCGGTATATCTGATGGTATAGCAGGCGTATAGTCGTATTCTGTTATAACGAGGCTGCGTTTCCTGTAACCTTTCCCTGTATCTAACCCTGTTCCGGCAATGATGTTGTGAAAGGTATTTATAAGCTTCAAGTCCATATCGGTGCCGCGGGAAACGGAGTCACGCATCTTGCCTAAAGCCTTTTCCAGTCTTTCTGCCGTGAGATGTTCCCCAACGGACGCGCCCAAAACATAGCTGCCATTGATGAGATCTTCCACTTCTTCCTCCCTCAGCGCCGAGCCGTTCAATTTCAGATTTCTATATATCCAGTCTTTCTTTTCTATATGAGCGGCGAATTCTCTGACTTGCGGCGAAAAAGGCATCCTTCCAGATAATATGACCATCTTTTTCCTTATATCCCTTATCATGACATGCTCCTTCTGTATTGCGTTCATAGGTATATCTGGCTCGCGGTAGCGTATTTAGCTCGAGGTTGTGTGTGTGGCTTAAGGTTGTGCGTTTAACTCGCGGCTGTGTGTTTGGCTTAAGGTTGTGCGTTTAGCTTGCCGCTGATTTTGGGTCGAAGTCTTTTTGTGTTGAAATTAGCTTTGACGGAAGCATAAGTGTTTGCAGCGGATGATGCATTTAACGGGGCTGAATCCCCGGCGACGCTCAACGATGTAAAAAATATTCGCAGCGGTCATAACATTTTCAGCTGCTGAAGTCAGCGGCTCGCCATTCGCCCTGACGGTTGCGCTGTCTGAAGCCTGCCGCTCACCAATCATCCAGACGGTTGCTCTGTCTGCAGCAGTCCCGGACAAAAAGCTGAATAGCGTGGCGGCGCACAGCGATTTCACCTTGCTTGGTTTCTACATTACTATTTTATCATACAATATTTATTTTTTCTATGGTATAATGTCCGCAGGATATTATACCGGCTTCGCCGAGAAGAAGCGGACATTGAATCACTTTACCATACTTGCTTTGTGGTATAATGTCCGCAAGGAATCATAACGGCTGCGCCGAGAGGAGGCGGACATTGAAACGCCGTTCGGCTGACTGGAGGGCGTTATAATAAACGCAATGATTAGGAGATTCAGCTTCGCTGCAAGGAGGCGTTTCTTGAATCACTTTACCATACTTGCTTTGTAGTATAATATCCACAGAAGATTATAACGGCTGCTCCGAGAGTAAGCGGACATTAAAACGCCATTTAGCTGACTGATAGGTAAAAACCGCATCATAGATTTTTAATTCCCTAGCGCATGATAAGTGTTGGTTTAATGTTGGCAAAAATTATGAATGATAAAAAAAATGGCAACATTTTGAGAAAGGAACTCACGATTTAAGAGGTTTTATTGTGTCGAATCATGTCGATGTTGTACATTTTTAGAATTTACAGCGCTTTTGACAACATATTTTCAAAAAAATGTTGGCAAATTTTCATTTATTATAAGATCTGCCAACATCCGCTCAATTTAATAGCTGGTTCGACAAATTTCGACGAGCTTTAATACATAAAATGTTGCCAAAAATCAGCCAAAACAAAAAATTGTACAACATTTTCCATAATATTACAAACAGTGCAACATTATGGACCGAACAATAGTATAAATCTCACCATATTTGACAACATATTGCATTCTGCTAAAAGGTGAACACCTACGAACAAGCTCTAGAAATGACGGTATAATGACCGCTCAATGTTCTACCGTTGTGTCATCGAAAGGAACCGGCTATTGAGATGTCAATCCGGTATTCAATGTTGTAAAATTCTTAAAATCCATGATATCTTACAACATTACGGCCACGATACCACCTTAAATCATCATGAAAATAAAGTAAAGTTGTAGAATTTCATAGAAATTCAAAAAAATACAACATGACTTCTGATTTATGTTGTAAAATTTTAATAACTTGAGAAAATCTACAACATTAGATGTTTTTTCACCGTAAAAGCTGCTTCAAATTTCAGAAATGTTGCATAATTTAAAGAAATCAGCGAATTCTGCAACATTTCAGTTAATGCCGCTGACCATTCAGTCTAAAGCGAAACGACTCGCCCCATGTCCAAGCATAATCCGCAACAAAGCCAGAGGCGTTTTTCAAACTATTTCAGGCAAAATCCGCTGCAGAATCCGCGATAGAATCCGCAACAGAATTCGCAATAAAATCCGCAGCAGAATCCGCGGCATTTTCCGAGCAGTCCCATTAAAATTTCAGGTGATTTCCAGATATACATTTCAAAAAAACACTGATATATTAAAAAGTATGATACACTATACTTAAAGGAAGGATAAATATGCGAATACTTGTTGTCAGCGATACCCACGGCCAGCTTTCAAGGTTCTGGGACATATTCGAAAAATTGAAGAAAGAGTTTTCGCCAAACGCCATAGTACACTGCGGCGAGTATTTCAAAGAGGCGGATAAAATAAGAAAGCGAACCGGGATCCCTGTGTTTGCAGTCAAAGGCAACTGCGACGGAGATTTTTCTGACGACGGAAATATGATCCTTGAAACAGAAGCCGGCAACTTTCTCATAACCCACGGCCACATGCTCAATGTAAAATACAATTTGCAGACTCTCTATTACAAGACTTTGGAAGACGAGTGTATAGGCGCTTTCTTTGGACATACCCATAGAAAAGCATATTTAAACATGGACGGAATATATCTTATGAACCCGGGAAGCCTTACGCAGCCAAGGGACGGCTCAGGCGGTACGTTCGGCATTGTCGAAACGTCAGAATCCGGCGTGTGGGGAAAGATATACTATTACGATGATTTCATGGCCTACGGAACCGGTGGCGGAGCCCGGATCAAAGCCGGAAGCAGTGCCGAAATCGGATCCGAAAGTAAGCTCGAAAACGGCGCCGCGGCAGCAGATACTCTTGATGGAGAAAGCCGGGGCAATAAAACAGGCGGCTCAGGCCAAGCTTCCGGCAAAAAATCCAAAGTAACCGGCGGCAAGCTCAGGGATCTGCTCAATTACAGCGACAGGTTTTAAACACCAGCATGACGTGGCTCATGCAGCGACATATTTCAGGCGAAAGCACAGACCAAACTGCAACAGATTTTAAGCGGAAGCACAGGCCAAACTGCGGCAGATTCAACCGATGACAAAGCCTAAACTCAGATAAAAATTCAAGCGGAGGAAAACATGGATATTAAAAAAATTATGACTATGAATCCCATAATTTCTGATATGGCAGATTACAAGGAAGTATTCTGGCTCAACCCCAAGGCCGGCCAGCAAACCGCCGGTCAGAAAGCTTCGATACCTTTCGGCATGGCAGACATTGAAGAAGCGGAAGCCAGACTCGCCCGTTTCGCACCGTATATCGCGAAAGTTTTCCCGGAGACAGCCAAGTCCGGCGGAATCATAGAATCAAAGCTCATAGAAATTCCCAAGATGAAAGCCGCGCTTGATGCTATGTGCGGACCCATCAGAGGCTCGCTGTTTCTCAAAGGCGACAGCCATCTTCCGATTTCAGGCTCCATAAAGGCTAGAGGCGGCATCTATGAAGTTTTAAAATTTGCTGAATCTATCGCCATAGAAAAAGGCCTGCTTACAGAAACGGACGATTATTCCAAACTGGCCGGCGAAGATTTCCAAAAGCTGTTCTCCGGTTATTCAGTAGCTGTAGGCTCCACAGGAAACCTTGGTCTTTCAATCGGTATCATCAGCGCTAAGCTGGGGTTCAAAGTCACAGTACACATGTCCGCCGACGCGAGGCGCTGGAAGAAAGAACTGCTTCGCTCCAAAGGCGTTACCGTTATAGAATATCCGGACGATTACCAGAAAGCGGTCGCTGAGGGCAGAAAAGCCGCAGCAGACGATCCTACATGCCACTTCGTCGACGACGAGGGTTCTTCCGACTTGTTCCTCGGATATTCCGTAGCCGCCAAAAGACTTGCTTCGCAGCTTGAAGAAGCAGGAATAAAAGTAGACGACGACCATCCGCTTTTAGTATATATACCTTGCGGCGTTGGCGGAGCTCCGGGAGGAGTCGCTTTTGGCTTAAAGGAAATGTTCAAAGAAAACGTACACATATTTTTCGCCGAGCCCACTCACGCGCCATGCATGACGCTGGGACTGATAACAGGCCTGCACGATGGAATCTCAGTCGCAGATATAGGACTTGACGGCATGACCGACGCCGACGGCCTGGCTGTAGGCCGTCCGTCAAGATTGGTGGGTTCCATAATGGAGACGCTGCTGGACGGCTGCTATACAATATCTGACGAAGCCCTTTATCCTTTCCTGAATCAGCTGGCTGACAGGGAAAAGATATATATAGAGCCTTCGGCATGCGCTTCTTTTACAGGTCCGTCCAAGGTCACAGCAGCTGTTGATTACTTGGAACGAAACGGTCTTTCCGAAAAAATCAGCAATGCCTGCCACATACTCTGGGCCACGGGAGGAAGCATGGTTCCCGATGAAGAGATGAAGCTGTATTACGAAAGAGGAAAATGATCATGAACAGTATTCATAAAGAGCTTATACCGAAAGCCGCGGCATTCTTTAAAGTCGTTGGCGATGAATCAAGGATGAAGATAATATGCACTATTTCCGACGGTGAAACATGCGTAAACGACATAGCCGACGCCATCGGCATGACCAAATCCGCCGTTTCCCATCAGCTCAAGCTGCTGAAAGATGAGGGGCTGGTCAAAGCCCGCAGAAAGGGCAAAAATATATTCTACAGCCTTGACGACCATCACGTCGAAGATATAATAGACATCGCCTTTACTCATATAGAGCATAAAAGCCACGGCGAATCCTGCCACTGCAATCAATGTGAGGGAAAAGAGCTGTAACTATACCACCGTTTCAGCCAAAGCAATGCTGTAAACATACGTAAAATTTCGTCAGCAGTTAATATATCAAAATAAAAGTCCCAAAAACTTGAAGTGACCCCCCCCCAAAAAAAAAAGTTAGACCAAAAATCTAAAGATTGGGAGTGCCTCAAAACTTTTGGGGCTTTTTCTTACGCATACAAGCGGCCTATGCTGCTGTAACGCTTGCATAGGCAGCTTCAACTGCTGCACTGCTTGCAAAAACAGTTCCTGCCGCTGCACTGCTATTCTACAATATTTATGACGCCTGTCTTTTCCGGCGACTCGTTGACGGAACCCTCTGCGGCATATCCTAAAGCTGCCGCTCCGTAAATCACGTGGTCATCCGGGATTCCCCACTCTCTGAGCAGTCCACGAACCTCAGGCTCATCACATACGTCCCTGAGCTGATTTATCCACACGGAGCCGATTCCCAGGGAATGCGCCGCCAAAAACATGTTTTCCATGGCGCAGGCGTTGTCCTCTACTCCCCAGCGGCTTTCCCTCTCGTTTGTAGGAATGATGAGGACATCCGGCTTGTAGAAGTCGTACCCCTCGCGGCCAAGTTTGCAGCCTGTGAGCTCAGCAAGCTTTTGTATCTTTTTCCTGTCGGTGACTGCAGTCAGCCTGATGGTCTGCATATTCATTCCTGACGGGGCATATATTCCCGTCTTTAAGATCATATCCAGGTCTTCGCTGCTTATCTTTTGTTCTGTAAACTTTCTGACGCTTCTTCTTGTAAGCATATTTTCTATAACTGAATTCATAAGACTGCCTCCTCATATTCATAGGTTTTCATGACTTCATCAGATATGATTCCAGGCCTGCGCCGTATTTTGCATATGATTTCAAATCCGTCACAGACCCGGTCGCGGTTTTAAATCTCAGCAGCTATGCAGGCTACCTGCTGGTCTGCATTTCCTGCAATTCTGCTCTATAATTTATATACCCCTTTTTGACGAATTACGCTCTTTTCATCATCTTTATTATGTCTTTAGGCGTAGGAATATCTCCTTTGTAAAGGATCAGAGACTTGTAGATCTTTCCTGCACCGGCCACGGCGATCAGAGTAACCACCAGAGTCACGGCGAGGCTGGCCAGCGTTTTCCACAGCGGCAGCGTTCCCATGAGAACTCTTCCCGGTGTGATCATCACGGAAGTGAACGGTATCCAGTCGAGGATTTCATGCGCTTCCCCTTCCGATGCGAGGCCGCCTCCGAAAAGCACTGCAAAGAAGCTGATCACTAATATCAGGGTAAAGGCAACGTTTGCTGACGATAAGTCTTCCGTCTTGCTGGCCAGGGCTCCGCCGATGGCGGCCAGAGCGCAGTACAGCAACATTCCGGAGATTACCATGAATATAGCCATTATGCAGTTTGCCGGCGAAAATATTCCATTCACCAGAGTGCCGAGAATATCGAATATCTTGATTATGAACATATCCGTCTCCGGATTGATGCTCTTGACTATCGCCGTTCCTGCCGCGAAGCTGATGACAAGCGAAATTATCCAGGAGAACAGCTGCATTATTCCGGTCGCTGTTATGGCCAGCAGCTTGCCCAGCACCATGGCCGACGGCTTGACCGATACGAGAAAGCTTTCTACGAGTTTTGAGCTTTTCTCCATTACCACGCTGTTGGCCACTCCCTGTCCGTAAGCCAGAACAAAGAAATAAAGAATCATTATATTAAGGTATCCGGCGAATATGGTAACGATTTCGCCTATCACCATAGGATCGTCGTCTTCGTATTCCTCCTCAGGCTGACCTTGTGAAGTCATGAGCTGCGTATACTGATCGAATACTTCTGCGAAGCTTTCCGCCGACTCTTCGGAAAGACTGCTGCCGTCTGGGATCACAACGCTCGTCGTATATGAAGAACCCTCTTGTTCAGTCACTATTATCAAAGCGTCTTCGCTGGCTACTGTAGATCTTCTGGCGGTTTCAAAATCGTCTCCCATATCAACGACTTGGATCTCGGCTCCTGTCATTTCAGAAATTACGGCCGAAAGCATGGATATATCAAGCTGTTTGTCCTCGCTGAGATCTACGGCTACTACGCGCTTTATATCTTCTATTCCTGCAAAAGACGGCTGTTCGGTGACTTCTCCGAATTCTGACGGCTGCGGCTCGCTTCCTCCTAATTTTTCCACTCCGATCATTATAAGGGCTGGGAGCAGCAAGCACAGAAGCGCGATAACGATGGTAGTATTTTTATAGCCTTTGCTTTTAACGTGTTGTATGAAGGTAAAGGAAAAAACCTTTGAAAATCCTGTAAACTGTTTCTTCATTTACTTTACCTCCTTTCTTCTGTCTCCTGCCATGGCGAGGATCTTACTCATCTTCAGCCTGTTTCCCTTGTACATTATCAGGCTGTCATACACGTTGCTGGATACTTTGTTTATCGCGGCGATGAAAATGATTTGTATTGCCCATGAGCCTATCAGGATTCCTAGGCTAATATCACCGAGCACGAAGCATATAGGTGCTGAAAAGGCTGAGACGACAGGGCAGAGTGACAGGAATATTGCCGGGCCGCTGCCGAATCCTGTTCCTATTGTGGACACCATATAGCCCAGAAGTATCATTATTATGGCTGTCATGTTGGCTGCTTCAACGTCTTCCATATTTGAACATCCGGCTCCACTCAGTGCTGCCAGCTGAGAAAATGTCATATATGCCAAAAGCAGCGAAACTATGACTATGGCTATGAGTCCCGGACCCATGCTGAACATGTCAGCAGTTATTCCCATTCCCTCAAGCTTAGCTCCTATCACCGAAGTGTCCATAAACATGCCGGTAACGAAATATGAAGTTCCGAAGGCTGCAAATATGGCCACTACCATGGCAAATATGAAAGTCATAACAGACAGTATTTTTCCGAGGATAAGCGCGCCTGATCTGACGCTGACCATCAGCGTCTCTACCAGCTTTGAAGACTTTTCCTCCACGATCGCACGCACTATATATGAACATGAGAATACGCATACGATCATTACCAGGATAGAATATCCATACTGTACGGCGTATCTCGCGTCAAAGCCCACTTCATCCCTTGAGGTAAATTCATCCATGGTCATGATTCTGGAACTGAAGTCCACAGCTGTTTCACCGGAACTCGGATCCATGAACAGGCACATTACAGGCACCGCGGCTATCGCCACAGCGATGATGACGACAAATGATATGATGTTGGCTTTGTTCTTGAACAGCTGGTGCAGTGAAAATTTATAAACTTTGCCCAGTCCGTTAAGCGACCCCTTTTTATTCATGTACTTCACCTACTTTTTCTACGAATATTTCGTGAAGAGACGGTTCTCTCAGATCAAAAGTTATTATTGTCGCGCCTTTTTGTATCAATGACGCCAAAAGTCCGTTGGCCTGTTCTTCACCGGAAACTTTAATCTGATATTCTCTTTCCTTTTCAGTTACTATCAAAGCACCGCTTGCCTCGATCACATCTCTGACGTCCTGCTCGGTCTTGAGATGAAGATTTACTCTGCCGTAGCTTTTTTTAATGTCGTTGAGATTTCCCTGCAGTACGGCTTTAGATTTGTTTAAAATGGTTATATCTGTACAAAATTCCTCAACTGTAAACATCTGGTGGCTGGACATTATGAGATATTTTCCTGCTGCAATCTGCTCTCTTATGATGCCTTTGAACAGGTCGGTATTGACAGGGTCCAGCCCTGAAAGAGGCTCGTCTAAAATAATCAGCTCAGGGTCAGATATGAGAGCGATCATAAATTGTATTTTCTGCTGGTTTCCTTTTGAAAGCTGATCGGCCAGCTTGGCTTTCGCTTTCTTTCTCTGTGCCGGTCTCCTTTTCTTTGCCCCCAGTGATTCCGCTTCAGCCGCAGTATCAGGGTATAGATATTCCTCTGCTTCCAGCCTCTTGGCCCAATACTTTATCCTCTCTTTGGCTTCAGCCTTTGGAACGCCCCTCAGGCCGGCGAAATAGATCAGCTGATCCATCAGGGAATATTTAGGATAAAGGCCTCTTTCCTCCGCCAGGTATCCAACATTGCAGATATCTGTGGTCAGCGGCTGCCCGTTCCAGAGAACTTCCCCGCCGTCCCTTGACAGCATGTTCAGCATCATCCGTATGGACGTGGTTTTGCCGGCGCCGTTAGTTCCGAGAAGGGCGTAAACTCCAGGTCCTTTCATCTCGAAACTGAGGTTTTCTACTACAACTTTGTCTCCATAAGATTTTCTCAGGTTTTTTACTACTAAACTCATTTTTGGTCCCCTTTACAAATTTATTTTATCTTTTCCAAGTCTCATGGCTTCTCTATAATATGAGATTACTATGATCAACCATATTATTCCAACTGATATCGCAGGCAGCGGTCCATAACCAAAGACGAAACTGCACAACATCATGATTATAAATACTGATCCGCAGGCGAACATGGCCGTTTTATAGGCTTTATAGGCTGACTTATAGATTACCAGCTTTTCCAGCTCGTCGCAGCTTTCTTCCCACTTTTTCTGGAAATTGAAGTCGAAGACGCTTCCCCGCTTTTCTGGATTCATCATCTTTTGAAAGTCCACCATGCTCTGCTGTATCTTCAGCCTGACAAAGGTGCCGATGACGAATACAGCAATCGTCACCATGTATATATAAAACTTTTCATTTATATAGTCTTCTATATAGGCTATCATTACTGAAAAGAACAGGAGCGACAGGATCTCGCTTATTCCTATTACCATCATTCCTTTGGAAAGCTTTTCATCCGCCACGGTATAAAGCTCATATCCGGCATCTTCGTCGCTTTCGCTTTCGTTTTTGCTTGCTTCAGCATCTCTGGCTCCTGATTTGTAATATGCGAGGCTGGCGGCTATGCCTATTAACACGATGATTATTATGGCATACGGCGTAGACGCGTAAATGACTTTTTCGATAAATCTGCTCAATTGTCCGGCCGTATCGACCACCGTTTCTGTCGTCGAGAAGTATCCTATAAGTCCTCCTATCAGGCCGCAGCAAATAATAATAGGGATGAATATTTTCAGGGCCTTTCTGTTTTCTTTCTTATTTCTGTCACTGTTCATTTTTCATCCTCCTCATAGGAAAAAATTTCTTCTACCTGTGTGTCCAATACCTTGGCGATTTTCAGAGCCAGCGTTACCGACGGCGAATAGTCGCCTCGCTCTATCTGGCTTATGGTCTGCCTCGATACGCCGACCATATTCCCGAAATCGGATTGGTTTACATTTATTCTCGCCCTGTATTCCTTGAGTCTGTTTCTCAGTGGCATATCAGCTGCTCCTCTCTATGGCGGAGAGGTAATACCCCCCCCCGCAGCATTTTTTGTTTTTGAATATATTGCTTAGTCCATGATATATTATGTTCTCTGGTACATTGCTGAGCGCTTACAAAATTCTGTTTTGTCGGTCTGCCTGGCTATGGCCTGCCCGTAGTCTGATAATGGCCCGACCATGGTCTGATAGTGGCCTGACGACGGCAAGCCAGTGATTTTTGGTCTGTACAGGCTATGCACTTTCGGAGTCTTTCTGACAACTTAACCCGGCATTTTGACAACTTATCTTGATATTTTGACAACTTAACTTGTCATGTGGATAGTATAGCATCGCCTGATATGGGTGTCAACATAAACTTTTGTTTTTAGCACATTTTTTGCGTCTAGCGACGTGAGCGGTGGAAACAGCGGCTGGCGGCGCGGCAGCATGCTGAAAACGTCCAGGCGGTTCAGTCGTATCCAAATTTGCAGAAAACGTAGAAAATGGATACGTTTGCGCCAAGAAGAATTCTACCGGCAGCTTCCATCTTCCAGCGCGGCGACGCGCACCGCAAGCCTCAAGCCGCACAATGCAAGCCGCACAATGCAAACCGCACAACGCAAGCCGCACAATGCAAACTGCAAGACGCACCTCCGCCCGCCAACACGCACACACAAAAAAAGTTGCAGAATTTTGAAAAGCCAAAATTCTGCAACATTGCAATATTCGTCATGAGCATACTTAATAATGCTTCAACAGAGCTATTTTTCCTGAGCGTCCAGAGCTTCTCTTGCCAGGCGGCTGATTTCAAGAGCCGGTCCGATGGCTACGCCTGGCTTGGTTTTCATGTAGCATATCAGGTCTTCAAGCATCTTGACTCTGCTGATTCTGCCTATGCACTGAGGGTGCAGGACGAAATTCAGGAGACCGCCCTCTTCGTAGAGTCCGTCGAACTCGCTCTGCCATATATCCCTCACGTACTGAGGCGAGCAGATTCTCCTTCTCTCAGGCTGCTGCAAAGTAAAGAAAAAATGGGACGTGTCGTCGTACAGCCATGAAAACGGCAGTTCTATGAGTTTTTGACCGTTTTCGCCCTCATGGTAATACGGCCAGTCGCAGTCCATGGTATTTGAAGAATATTCAAAGCCGCTGGCCATCACGTTGGCGATGGTCTCCTCGGTAAGATTTGCTTCCGGGGCTCTGTAGCCAAGAGGTTCAACGCCGAGCAGGTCTTTCATGATCTTCTTGCTCTTGGCTACCAGTTCTCTGTCCTGCTCAGGGAACCAGGCCTTTTCGTGCAGATAGCCGTGATAGCCGATTTCATGACCGCGCCTTACGATTTCCCTGCATGTCTCTGTGTGATGTTCGATGACCCAGCCAGGGATAAAGAACGTAGCCTTGAGCTGCTGTCTGTCAAGCATGTCGAGGATTCGCGGAACTCCCACCTTAGGGCCGTAGGCTCCCTCTGCCATCAGATTGGGGCTGTACATGCTGTCCATGGTTCTCGAAAACCAAAATGTTTCCGCGTCTAAATCGAATGTAAGGGCAACGCCCATTTTGACTCCGTCAGGCCAATTTTTTCTCATGCTAATTTTCCTCCTCATAGCTGTACTTACAATCAGCGTCGATGTAAGTATTCAAAACTTTTATATTCTTTATTTCGTCCTCAGGCGCGGTGAACACATCGCCGGAAAGGACTACGAAGTTCGCGCGCTTTCCCACTTCGAGAGAACCGATGGAGTCCTCGTCCTTGGAAACGTAAGCTCCGTATATGGTGTGCATCTTTACGGCATCCAGCCTTGATAGCTTTTCTTCAGGATACCAGCCGCCCTCCGGCTGTCCGGAAAGGTCTTTTCTCGTTATATTCACCTGCATACCCTCCAGCGGATTTACAGATTCTATCGGCAGGTCGGAACCGGCTGCCAATCTTATGCCGTCTTTCAGCATGCTTCCGAAACAGTAGCTGGTTTTCATTCTGTCGCCTACCCTTGAATCCGCTATGCTCCAGTCGGAGTGTATATACATAGGCTGAACCAGTCCGATGGCGTCCACCACTTTGTACTTTTCAAGGATACGCTCGTTCATGATCTGGCTGTGGATTATGGACGGGCGCAGGCCTTTGGCCTTTATTTCATCTTTTACGGAAATGCAGCCGTCAAGGAAATTCTCCACCGCCGCGTCGCCTATGGCGTGAATCGTCAGGTCAAAGTCATGATCGACTATTTCTTTGGCGATCTCACTCAGTTCTTCCTTATTCCAGTACAGGCAGCCGCAGGTGTCAGGCTTGTCGCTGTAGGGCTCGGTAAGTCCTGCAGACCACGCTCCCAGGGAACCGTCGCCAAGGAACTTGATAGGTCCGATCTTAATCTTGCCGAAACGCTGCCAGGAGTGGAATCCGAAGTCAAAGAATTCCTGCAGCTGATCAGGCCTGTGTATGCGGAGCTGCAGCACCAGGTCTATAGGCATCCTGCCTTCGAGGCAGAGCTCCATATATGCTTCCCACAGAGCACGTTTATCTCCTACCGAATAAAAATCCTCAGTATGCGCCACAGTCACGCCGTTTTTGACCATCTCGCGGAAAGAAAATTCAAGCAGTTCCTTGAGCTGGAGCTTATCGGCTATCTTCGGAACGCAGTCGCCTATCAGGCTCATGGCGCTTTCCAGCATCACGCCAGTAGGGCTGCCGTCTTCAAATCGCACCAGTTCTCCGCCCTGCGGATCGGGCGTATTCTTGTCGATTCCCGCTATCTTCATGGCCAGCGAATTGGCGGCGCATATGGTCCCGCAGCGGCGTGTGAGCATTATAGGGTGCGTATCGGAAATCTTATCTAAATCTTTCACCGTAGGGAACTCTCCGCCGGGAAAGACTTCCTGATCCCAGCCAAAGCCTGTAACCCATTCCCCGTCGGGTATGCCGTTGTCGCTGATATACCTCTTGGTTATTTCCACCATTTCATCTGCGGATCTGGCTTCTCCCAGGAGGGCTGTCTTTTTTTCAAAGATTGCATGATCCAGCAGATGTATGTGCGCGTCGATGAAGCCAGGCAAAACGTCTCGCCCTGCAAGATCAACCGCGTCACAGCCAAAGCGCGCGGCCATGCTGCTGATTTCTTCGGTCGTTCCCAGCGCAGTTATCATGCCGTCCTCGCAGGCCATGGCCTCGTAGAGGCGGTTCTCACTATCTATGGTACGGATCTTTCCGTTTATGAAAAATTTTTTCATCTTTGTCTCCCTTTCTATCCTCTCTTTAAGAAAGCGGTGCAGCAATGGATTGCTCCGAAGCCTTTCATTATTTCGTCAAACTCCGCCGGAATAACTTCTATTCCGTTCTTTTCAAGCAGTTCCTGGCTGCGCGGATTGCCGGCAGGCATTACTATGAGGCCGGGCTTTATGGCGACGAAATTTATCGCAAAGCTTTCCTTGGCCTCGTTTCTCGACGGACATTCCAGTAGTTTGTAGCCTTTCTTTTTCAGCATGTCGCATATATCGTAAGGCACCTGAGCAGCGTGTATCATCGCCACGTCGTGGCTGGCGAGATTGAGGTTTCCGTCTATGTGGGCGTGGCCGTAAGGAATCTGCATAGGATAGACTTCGGCTCCCATACGCTTGAGCTCGCTTTCCACCATTTCATAGCCAGATCTGTTGGTTCTGACGCCGCAGGCAAGGATCGCCGTATGTCTGTCTACCCACATGACCATGGCTCCCTCAAAAGTGGCGTCGCCGCAGATGGTTCTGATAATAGGCACTCCCAGCTCGGCCAGCTTCTGAGCCGCGTATCTTTCTTCGCCTCTTCTGGCTTCCATCGCCGGCCTCGTAACTATCGCTCCCTCGGGAGTCATCAATACTAGATCTCTGCAAAACAAAGCGTTGGGCCGGTCTTCTCTCTGTTCTTCTATGTAATGAACGGTTACGCCGTGATCTCTGTAGATTTGCGCCAGTGCATCATGCTGGGCACGGAATCTTTCCACGTCGATGGGCGCCTTGAAACGTGCCGCCTGCCAGTCAAAGTTTTCGATTTCTTTCCCCGGACGGCGCATGAGCACGGCCTTGAGGTCATCCACCTCCGAGCATACGCCCCAGTCTCCCCAAAGCTCTTTCATATCATCTATTATGGTCGACTCTTTAGGGAACCATCTCTCGCCGGCAAGGGCGTCGATGTCTGTCTTTACATCTGTCATAAAATCCTCCTTCTAAATTTGCTGAATTTGCTGAAGTCCTTTTAAATCCGCGTAAACTCTCTGAAATCCGCTGAGCTGAAAGCTGTCCTGCGGTATGCGCCGCTGGATGGCTCCGCTGACTGCTGCCGGTCAGCTCATATATGTGATTTCTCCGCCTACGACGGTCATTGTCACTTTAATGTCTTTGATTTCTTCTGTAGGAACAGCATAAATGTCTCTGTCAAGCACCGTCATATCGGCAAGATAGCCTTTTTTGATCATGCCTTTTCTGTCCTCGTCGCCGGCCGCGTAAGCAGAAGCTTTCGTATAGAAATCTATGGCTTCGTCCAGCGTCAGCGATTCTTCAGGGTGCCATGGCGGAAGCTCAGGATTTGAAATGCTCTTTCTCGTCACCGCGGAATAAATATTGGCGATAGGATCCATGTCCTCTACCGGGCTGTCTGTACCCATGGACTGATGGATTCCCATGTCGGCCAGAGTCCTCCAGTTGTAGCTGTGCTTAATCCTTTCGCCCAGCCTGTCTTCTGCCATGTACATATCCGACTGAATGAATACCGGCTGTATAAACGCCTGTATGTCCAGTTCTTTCATTCTTCTTTCCAAATCCTCGTTCAAAATCTGCGCATGTACGATTCCGTGGCGAAGCTTGATTTCAGGATGTTTTTTCATGGCGTTTTCGATGGCGTCCACCACTTGAGTCGCGGCGGCGTCTCCTATGCAGTGAACCGCTACCGGCATCTTATGCACATGGGCACATTCCACCATGTCGAACAGTTCTTTTTCGTCTTTGTATATCTGAAGGCCTCTTTGTCCTGCTTCGTCGGAATAATCATCGAGAAGCCAGGCCGTTCTTCCTCCGAGAGAACCGTCGGCCACTATTTTGATGCAGCCCAGCCTGTAATAATCGTTGCCGTAGCCTTTGCAGAAACCTCTTTCGTAGAATTTTTCCAGTTTGGCCAGATCAGGCATATAACACTGTTCGCTGACTCTTACCGGCATCTTGTGTTCTTCTGAAAGTTCCATGAAAGCCTGGATAACGTCGGCAGTATCCTTGACAGGTATGACTTCCAGATCGTCTGACTGAACTCTGGTCAGTCCTTTGCGGCTAGCTTCTTCTGAGACCAGCTCGATCATCTGTTTGATATCTGCAACAGACGGCGCAGGAATATGTTCCATGACAAGATGGAAAAGCTCGTGCAGCACTCCGTTAGGCTCGCCGTCCTCACCAAGGTCGAAGCGGCTTCCGTCCTCAGGCTGAGGCGTGTCTTTTGTCAGTCCCATTATTTCCAGAGCCTTGCTGTTTACTATCACTATGTGTCCGCACACGCGGGAAGCTACGATAGGAATATCCGTGCTTATCTTATCCAGGTCCTGTTTGGTAGGCAGCCGCTTTTCCGTCCAGCCCTCCTGATTCCAGTTGTTGGCTTCCAGCCAGCCTCCCTCTGAAATTTTTCTTTCTTTGAGATATGCTTTGCCCATTTCTATCACGTCCTCGACAGACTTGGCCGGTCTCAGATCCAGTTTTCTGAAAGAATAGCCAATATCGAGGAAATGCATGTGGCTGTCGTCAAAGCCCGGAAGAACTCTCTTTCCCTGCAGATCTATCACTTTAGTCTGCTCTGTCTTAAGTGCGAGAACTTCTTCGTCGCTTCCGACGGCTTCAAATACGCCGTCTCTGCAGAAAACAGCCGATACGTCTCCTGTTTCTGCCTTGATCTTTCCGTTATGTAAAATAAGTTCCACGTTTTATCCTCCCTTTCACTTATAATTTATTTGTTTTCCTTTATATGTCGAGTACGCTAAAAAGTATCGTACCCTATATACATCTATATACGCAATTCCCGTGCCAATAAAAAAGGCTCTTGCCTTTGCGGCACGAGTCCTTTTAATTTATAAATTTATGTTGATTTTTCAACATCTGCGCCTCTGCATTATTGTGGACGGATACATATTGGTTCTCGGAAAGGCGCGGCTGATGTCTAAAATTTTTTATCCATGTAAAATTTATTTTCAAGCTGGTATTGTTTCAGCTTATGGTTGAGATTCTGCCTGGTTATCCCAAGGCTTGCGGCCACACTTTTCAAATCGCCGTTTTTTTCGATAGCATCTGATATCAGTTTATATTCATATTCTCTCATCATCGTTTTAAGGGATTTTCCGCTTTCAAGGCTGAAGTCTCCGAAAGAAACTGCGTCGCCGCACTCGCTGCAGTTTTTCCCTCCCTGGCATTTCCCCTCCTGGCGGCATGCTTTATCTCCATGGCAGCTTTTCTCAAGCCACGGTATATCTTCAACTGTCAAATATGTTCCCTCGGCAAAATTGAAAGCGCACTCTATGGTATTTTCCAGCTCTCTGATGTTGCCTAGCCATTGTCTGCGGCAGAGCATTTTCATCATCTCATCGTCAGCTCCGGCGATGTTTCTGTGCATGATACGGTTGTATTTATTGATGAAATATTCGGTGAGCAGCGGAATGTCTCCCTTTCTCTGCGACAATTCAGGAAGATTTATCTGCACCACCCTCAGCCGATAGTACAGGTCCTGCCTCAGGGCCAGTTTCTTGACCAGCTCCAACGGATCTTCATTGGCTGCTGCGATGATCCTGACGTTGATATTACGCGGCTGAAAATCGCCTACTCTCGTGACTTTCTGCTCTTCTATGGCTTTGAGTATCTTGGCCTGGAGAGCTATGTCCATATTATTTATTTCGTCTAAAAACAACGTGCCTCCGTCGGCCTTTTCCAGCAGGCCTGCCCGATCCTCCGCTCCTGTAAAGCTTCCTCTTGTGGTGCCGAAGAGCATGCTCTCCAGCAGGTTGGCCGGTATGGCTGCGCAGTTCTGCGATATGAAGGGCTTGTCCCGGCGTTTTCCCTCAGTATGTATGGACTCTGCAACCATCTCCTTGCCTGTTCCTGTCTTTCCGTAGATGAGAACCGGCGAATCAGTTCTTGCGACTTTACGGATTTTTTCTTTGACTCTATCCATGGCGGCGCAGCCGGAAATTATGTCGTCAAGGCGATAGAGTCGCTGGTTTTTTCTGCCGAATTCAGGCGTGATGTAGATGTTTCTTCTGGCGTTAAAAGAGGTGTTCATCGACACTTCTACGGCTCCTGTTATATTTCCCTCTTCAAAGATGGGCAGAACCGTGATCATATGGCTGATTTCCCTGCCGTCGTACAGCTTGACGCTTTCCTGCAGATTATATGTGGAAAGTCCTTCTCTGACGGCTTTCAGCACTACGCTTTTATCCAGATCAAGCTCTGGATATATCTGTGAAATATGTTTTCCCAGTATGGCCTCTTCGTGAAGGCTGCCGCCGGAACGGCTGTTGTCGTAATACACCGCGACGGCGTTTTCGTCAAATATTATGGCGTCGTCGAAGTAATTGTGCAGATTCAAAAGCTCAATGGCGTTTTCCCTTAGTTTATGCATAAATTTTCCCTGCCTTTGATTTTGTTCACTGGAGCGGCCTCCATCCTTTGCCTTTGATTTTGTTCCCTGCCTGGCGTTTATTCTCTGTTTTCATATTCAGCGATATGCAGAGTCTTTATTTTGTTATTCAAAGTCTGACGGCTCACGCCCAGCATCTCTGCCGCTTTGAGCTGGCTGCCCCATCGTTTGACTGCTTCCCTTATTATGTATCTTTCGTATTTCTGGAGTTCTCCTTTGAGACTGTTTTCTTCGGAATAAGCGGCGGGCGTCTCATTCCTGTGTTTTGACGAAAAGAGCGTCTCGCTGTCTATGTCGCTGACGTCTATATATTCTCCCTCGCAGAGATTGAATCCGCTTTCTATCATGTTTCTCAGCTCCCTGATGTTGCCCGGCCAGCTGTAATTCAGAAAAGCTCCTTTCAGCTCCGGCGTTGTACCTTTTATGTCTCTCATCATATTTCTGTTGAAAAATTTTATGTAATATTCAGTCAAAGCTTCTATGTCTTCTCTTCTTTCCCTCAGAGGCGGAATTTCCAGCTGTACGACTTTGAGCCTGTAATAAAGGTCTTCCCGCAGCTTTCCCTCTTCAACGCTCTTCATGGGCTCCACGTTGGTCGCGGCTATTATTCTCACGTCCACCGGTATTTCCTCAGTTCCGCCTATTCTGGTGATACGCTGCTCTTCTATCGCTTTCAAAAGCTTGGCCTGGACTGCCGTATCCATCGAATTGATCTCGTCGAGAAAGAGCGTTCCTCCGTTGGCGGCTTCAAACAGCCCCATGCGGTTTTCCGCTCCTGTAAAGCCTCCTCTTACGGTTCCGAACAGTATACTTTCCAGCAGGTTTTCCGGAATGGCTGAGCAGTTCTGGGATATAAACCGCAGATTTCCCCGGCGGCTCATATCATGTATGGCCTGCGCGGCCAGTTCCTTGCCGGTGCCCGTCTCCCCGAAGAGCAGGACGTTGGAGTCCGTCATCGACGCTTTTGATATTCGTCTTTTGAACAGTTCCATGGATTCAGAAACGGAAATTATATTTCTCATCATCTTGGATTGTTCAGCTTTCATCATCTCTGAATTTATGGCGAATATATTGAGATGCGCGTCCCTGTTCTGCATATAGAGAAAAATTTCCACAGCTCCGATAATGCGGTTCTGATCCCATACGGGAAATGTGCTGAAAATGCCTTCATAGGATTCGCCTTTATAGTTGACCAGCTTCTGCACGCTGTTTATCAAAGGCTTCCCTGTGCGTACCACTTCCATCATGGTACTGTTCTTTTCATCGACGCCCGGGTATATCTCAAAGAGGCTCCTGCCCAGAATTTCTTTGCTGTTCAGCGTGTTTATGTCCTTGCGGCTGTTGTAGTAATATTCTATGATGCCTCTGCGGTCGGCCACTATCGCGCCGTCAAAATAATTGTATATATTGAGAATTTGTTCAGCATATTTTGTCAGTCCCATAGACTTTTCCTTTTCTCCGTTGGCGCGCCGCCCTTTTCAAAAACTCCAGCGAGTTATTTTGATTCTCTGAAGAGAAAGCAACAAGCCACCCTTTTATCTGTCCTTTAAAGGAAATAACAGTTTTATAATAATTTATTC
>PPYF01384936.1_pt1 | contig 43560 bp, 40 predicted proteins | sample 1559871 | NCBI WGS metagenome assembly PPYF01 (sample SAMN08240021, study PRJNA423297) | Human gut metagenome, whole genome shotgun sequencing project.
CTTTGGTGACTGGGATATGCAGATACCACAGGCCTTTGAGTTCAACCAGTTTGGCCGTACCGAGATTCCATGAGCCATCAAGGTATTCCGCAAAATGCTTGCCTTCAAAGGTGCCCCGGGTTCGTTTGCCAAGGGTGTTGATAGACAGGTTTTGTCCGTTGTCCACGAAACTGTAATCACGGTTACGAACCAAATCCGTTTGCGGACGCTTGAAGAAGAGGGGCTTCCAAAGCCATTCAAGCGTCTTAGGGATGTATTTCCAGTCGCCATCGTCATCCTTGTATTTGTATGGCTTTTGGAAGAGTTGTTCTTTAACGGTTTTGTAACGGGCGATAACCGTCTTGATGGATGACTGTGCCAACTGCGACTTCAGTCCAAACCGTTCGCGGAGATTGCGGTACAGCGCTTGGTTAAGGTTTTGGTAAGCCAAGTTGAATTGATTGTCGAAGATATATTGCGACACAAAATTACAAGCCTGACGATACTGCTCCGTCATTTGACGAAACAGAATTTCTTGTTCCGGAGAAACATGGATGCGAAGTTTTATAGTTTTGGTTAGGTCGGACACTTTTTTCACCTGCCTTTCTGAAAATATATGGCTTTCATCAAGACCACCATATCATATATATTACTAAAACTCTAGTATTTGAAGAAAGTGAGGTGAAGCGGGCATTCCTCCCCGACCTAAGAGGTCGGAGTATCCTGCCCGCATTTAGATGAAAAATCTTGGTTCGCACAGCTGGCTGTCCTTATTTCTCTTTCTCATTGCCGGCGGCATCCTCGGCGGTATCGTAGGCGAAGCCTTATACGCCGTCCCGGCCCTGCAGGGCGTTTTGCCGGCATTGACGCAGCATTATGAAATCTTGAACATCCAGCAGATTCACCTCAATCTTTATCTCATGGAATTGCAGTTTGGCATCCATCTGGCACCGAATTTACTGAGTGTCATCGGCATTCTCTTAGCCGGTGTGCTCTTTCGCCATATTCAGTAACATACAGGAGGGATTACATGCTTATTTTAGCCTCTGGTTCGCCGCGCCGCCGCGAACTGTTGACCCAAATCGGCGTGGCCTACATGGTCAACCCGAGTTCTTATCATGAAGAGTCACCGAAGAAGAAAGATCCTCAGAAGTACGTCCAGGACCAGGCTCTCGGCAAGGCCCGCGACGTCGCCCAAAAGTTCCCGGGCCAGTGGGTCCTCGGCGCCGATACCATCGTCGCCCTCGACGGCGTCATGATGGGCAAGCCGAAAAACGGGACGGCGGCCATGGAAATGCTGCGTGAACTGTCGGGCAAGAAGCATTCCGTCTACACGGGCATCGCCTTGATCAACGACAAGAAGGAATATACCAAGGTCGTCGAAACGAAAGTTTGGTTCCGCCATTTGACGGATAAGGAAATCAAGGCTTATATCGCCTCCGGGGAACCCCTCGATAAGGCCGGCGCTTACGGCATCCAGGGACGGGCAGCCGCCTTTGTCGATAAGATCAACGGCTCCTATACCAACGTCGTCGGCCTGCCTCTTTCTCAAGTCTGCAAGCTCTTTCATAAGGCCAAGGTCCATGTATGAATACGCCGGTGAGGGAACTCGCCGTTTGTGAGAAACCGCGAGAGAAATTTATCCGCCACGGTCCGGCGGCAGTGACCGACCAAGATCTTTTGGCCATCTTGCTGCGGACAGGGACCAAGGGCCGCTCGGTACTTCACGTATCGCGGCAGGTCATCCGTTCTCTGCCCGGTGAAAATCTCTGTTATCTGAGTAATGCCAGCGTCGCCGATCTCTGCCATATCCGCGGTATCGGCGAAGAAAAGGCGGTCACGGTCTGCGCGGCCATCGAACTCGGCCGGCGCATTTCCCGCCAGCAGGCCCTGCGCTCAGCTCCTGATTTCAGCACGCCTGATGCCGTAGCCGGTTACGTCATGGAAGACCTGCGTTTTCTGCCGCAGGAACAGTTCGGCGCCGTCTACTTATCGACGAAAAATCAGCTCATTACCTACCGCACCCTGACCATCGGCACCATCGATGCCAGCCTGGCCAAGGGGCGCGACGTCTTTCGCTATGCCCTGCGCTACAATGCGGCAGCCGTCATCTTAGTCCATAATCATCCGTCGGGAAATCCCGAGCCGAGTAAAGACGACATCCGCATCACCCGGCGCATCGTCGAAGCCGGTCAGATCATGGAAATCCCCGTGCTGGACCACATCATCATCGGTGACGGCATCTTCGTCAGTCTCTGCGAACGGGGATACATATAATATAAAGCCCATCAAGACAGAAAAGGCCCTTCATGCTATAATAGATATAAATTATCGGCTGTCTTCTTCGAAAAGAGACAGTTGTCTTTGAGGTGGACTTTATGATTGGATATTTTTCAGGAACGGGCAATTCCTTATATGCAGCGAAAAAACTGGCTGAACTGACCGGCGACAGGGCCCTGCCGCTGGCAGACATCATGGGCCAGCCCGAACACTTGCCCCATCGAAGGTTCGGGATCGTCTTTCCCGTCTATTTCGGCGACGTGCCGGAACCGGTGCGGGATTTTATCGCCAAGGCGCCCCTCGATAAGGGGACCTATTTCTTTGGCATCGCCACCTGCGGCGGAACGGGAGGGCGGACCCTCAGGACCCTGTCCCGACTGCTGAAAAAGAGGGGCTGCGACCTGGCCTATGGCTTGGTCCTGCCGATGATTGCCAACAGCACCGTCGCCTCGCGCCGTCATATCCACTACGATATGAACCGCCTCGATCGGGCCGACGATGTCCTCCATGACTGTGCCGACGATATTCGCCGCCAAGTCCGCGATGCCTCAGAGGTCACCGGTTCTTTGGCAGCCGACGTCATGAATTTCGGCCCCCTCCGGAGCTTTGGTAATTACTGGCTGACGCCGTCGGTCGATCCGAAAAAATGCGTGTCCTGCGGGATCTGTACGAAAATCTGTCCCGTCGACAACATCCAAAGCACCTCGTCGGGTGCCGTCATCGGGCCGCGCTGCAGCCGCTGCTTGGCCTGCCTGCACTGGTGCCCTCATCAGGCTGTGACCATCCACGGGAAGACCGTTTTGCCCCAGGATCAGTACCACCATCCCGATGTGACCATCCGCGACATGATGGTGCGGTAAGGATATAGGGAGAGCTCTTTTTCCAAGCCTTTGGCGCTTGTCCAGTCAGGCGCCTTTTTCCTTGTCCGGAAGAAGGACGCCGGCGGCTGCCGTGCCTGCGCTTGCAAAATACAGCAAAAGGTGATTAAATTGTATATGTATGAATGTTGACAAAGCCTTTCGATTTGTCAATGCCAAATTTTTCTGCAAGGAGTGTCAGTATGAAAATCAGTGCCGAAGAAATAAAGAAAATCGCACTGTTGTCCCGACTGGAAGTCAAAGACGACCAGATCGAAACGGTCGGGAAACAGCTGAACGACATCTTATCGTACATGGATCTCTTAGGTCAGGTCGACGTGACCGGTGTCAAGCCGACGGCCCATGCGGTGGCCATGTCCAACGTCATGCGCGACGACGTGCCCCAGCCGTCCATCTCTAATGAAAAAGCGCTTCAAAATGCGCCGGAACAGGACGAAGGATACTTCAAAGTTCCGAAAGTCATTCAGGATTAATAGGAGGCCGATGTATGTTAACCATTCACGAACTGCATGAAAAGCTCGTCCGCCGCGACGTCTCTGCCGTCGAAGTGACAAAGGCTTTTCTTGCTCATAAAGATACTGTAGAACCGAAGGTACGGGCCTTCTTATCGGACAGCCGCGAAGGCGCCCTCAAAGGAGCCGCCGCCGTCGATGAAAAAATCGCTGCCGGCGAAACGATTGCCGACCTGGCCGGCATTCCCGGTGCCATTAAGGACAACATCTGCATCGAAGGCCAGCAGGCAACGTGTGCTTCGAAGATCCTTGAACACTTCAAAGCCCCGTATAATGCAACGGTCATCGAAAAATTGGCCGCTTCCGACTATATCAGCTTAGGCAAGGCCAACATGGACGAATTTGCCATGGGCAGCTCGACAGAAAACTCGGCCTTCCACGAAACGCACAACCCGTGGAACCTCGACTGCGTCCCCGGCGGTTCGTCCGGCGGTTCGGCAGCCGCTGTCGCGTCCGGTTCTGCCGTTTGGGCCCTCGGTTCTGATACGGGCGGATCGGTCCGTCAGCCGGCCGCTTACTGCGGCGTCGTCGGCCTCAAACCGACGTACGGCCTCGTATCCCGTTACGGCCTCATCGCCTACGCGTCCTCCCTCGATCAGATCGGTACCCTTACCAATGACGTCGAAGACTGCGCCATCGTCTTAAACGCCATTGCCGGCCACGATCCCAAGGACTCGACCTCGATTCCGCAGGAAAAACAAGATTATAAACAGGCTCTGGTAAACGACGTCAAAGGCCTTAAGATCGGCATCCCCGAAGAATTCTTCGGCGAAGGCCTGGACGCTGCGTCCCGCAAAGCCCTCGACGACGCCATGGATACGTATAAGAAACTGGGCGCCGAAATCGTTCCCATCAGCATGCCCAACATGAAGTACGGCATCGCTGCCTACTACATCATCGCCCCGGCCGAAGCCAGCTCCAATCTGGCCCGTTACGACGGCGTCGGCTTTGGCATGCGCGTCGACGGCAAAGACATCGTCGACATGTACATCAAGACCCGTACGGAAGGCTTTGGCGACGAAGTCAAGCGCCGTATCCTCCTCGGTACCTACGTCCTGAGCTCCGGTTACTACGACGCCTACTACCTGCAGGCCATGAAAGTCCGGACTTTGATGAAACAGGACTTCGATGAAGCCCTCAAGAAATGCGATATCCTTTTGACGCCGACGGCTCCCGATACGGCCTTCAAAATCGGCCAGAACAGCGGCGATCCCCTGGCTATGTACCTCGGCGACGTCTGCACCGTTCCCTTGAACCTGGCCGGCCTTCCGGGCATCAGCATTCCCTGCGGCTACAAAGACGGCCTGCCCATCGGCATGCAGCTCATCGGCAAGGCCTTAGGCGAAGCGACACTGCTCCGTGCGGCCTATACGTTTGAACAGAATCGGACGGATCTTCGCATGCCGTCGCCCATGGGGGAGGTTGAACTTTAATGAAATATGAATCCGTTATCGGCTTGGAAGTCCATGTCGAATTAAAAACGAAAACGAAAATCTTCTGCGGCTGCAGCACGGAATTCGGCGCTGAACCGAATACCCACGTCTGCCCGGTCTGCTTAGGCCTGCCCGGCGTCCTGCCCGTATTAAATAAAGAAGTCCTGCACTATGCCGTAAAGGCGGGCTTGGCCCTTCACTGCGACATTTTGCCCTTCAGCAAATTTGACCGCAAGAACTACTACTATCCGGATCTTCCGAAAAACTTCCAGACGTCTCAGTTCGATCTTCCCATCTGCAAAGGCGGCTACATCGATATCGACGTCGACGGTAAACAGCGCCGCATCCATTTGACCCGTATCCACATGGAAGAAGACGCAGGCAAACTCGTTCACAGCGGCAGCACCATTGCCACCTCCGACTCGAGCCGCGTCGACTACAACCGTACGGGCGTGCCCCTCCTTGAAATCGTCGGCGAACCGGAACTTAGAAGCGGTGCCGAAGCTCGGGCATACCTTGAAAAACTGCGATCCATCATGCAGTACCTCGGCGTATCGGACTGCCGCTTAGAAGAAGGCAGCATGCGCTGTGACGCTAATATCTCCATCCGTCCCGTCGGTTCGACGACCCTCGGCACGAAGACGGAAATCAAGAACATCAACTCCTTCAGCGCCGTTCAGAAGGGCATTGAATACGAAGCCGTCCGTCAGGCACAGATCCTCGAAGAAGGCGGCACGATCCAGCAGGCAACCCGCGGTTGGGATGAAGCCAAGGGCGTAACCATCCTCCAGCGTGTTAAAGAAGGGGACAGCGATTACCGCTACTTCCCGGAACCGGACCTCATCCCCATCGAAGTCTCGCCGGAATATATCGAAGAAGTCCGCAAAGAACTGCCGGAAATGCCGGACGCTCGCTGCCAGCGCTTCCAGGACGAATTGGGCCTCTCCGAATACGACGCCAACCTGTTGACTCTTGAAAAACAGACGGCTGACTACTTTGAAACGGTCGTAAAAGAAGGCGTCGACGCTAAAGAAGCGGCCAACTGGATGCTCGGCGAATTCGCCAAGAAGCTGAACGAAGAAGGCATTGGCATTACGGAATCTCCCGTCGCACCGGAATCCTTGGCAGGCCTCTTGAAGCTCATTGCCAAAGGCACGATTTCCGGGAAGATCGCCAAGAAAGTCCTTCCGGAAATGTGGAAGTCGGGCAAGTCGGCCGACGACGTCGTCAAAGAGCAGGGCCTGGTCCAGATTACCGACACCGGAGCCCTTGAAGAATTGGTACAGAAAGTCATCGCTGCCAATCCCCAGTCGGTAGCAGACTACAAAGCCGGCAAGAAGAAAGCCATCGGCTTCCTCGTCGGTCAGATCATGAAAGAAACGAAAGGCCGGGCTAACCCGGGCGTCGTCAATCAGTTATTGACGAAAAACTTGCAGTAAATCATAAAAATCAAGCCATCGTCGGCAAGTTCCGGCGGTGGCTTTTTTTTGCGGCTGTCTGACATTTCATCCGTGTCGTAAAAACGAGGGAGTCATCCTTTTTCCGTGCGGTCCGGGAAAGGCCGGAAGGGAGGAGACTTTTTCGGTGAAGGCCCTATGAATGGTCAACGAAAAAACCAGCCCTCGATCAGGAAGGCTGGTTGATACGTGTTTCTAATGAGGTGGATAGATTCTCCTTGGCCTCGAAAAAAAGGCGGGGAAGGGAGATTTTTTTGCCCGATTACCCTTCGGGGTGAATGAGGGCCTGAACGTCCGCGGCAGGCGGCAATTCGCCCTGTTCGTCGCCGGCGTAGAGGATGGAAGCGCCGAAGGTATCGCCCTTCAGTAGGGCTTCTTTTGCGGCAGGTCCCGTGGGATGGGGGATGACGACGGCGTCGTGGTGCTTTTCTTTAAAGGCCTTGGCGGCGCTCTTTATTTCGTCGATATCGGATTCCGTTTCGACAGGGACGACGAGTTCAAAGGTCACGGCTTCGAGATCCCAGCGGTCTTCCATCATGGCGACGAGATCGGCCGCCTTGGCGCCTTTTTCACCGCGGATGACGATGATCGGTACACAGCCGAGGTCCACGGCCTGGCCGGCAATGTCTTCCAAATTGTCCTCGTCGAGGCTGCCTTCAATTTGGACGGCGTCGATGAGGGACGAGCGGATGGCAAAGCGCAGGATCGATCCGTAATCGCGGTCGGTCTGGTACATTTCCGGAAGGCGGCTCTTGTCACAGGAAAAGAGGACCGAGGGATTGGCGGCTTCGCGGGCGATGTACAGCAAGGCGTTCCAGAGCTGGGATAAATTGACGGCACCGTTAAAATAACCGGCATCAAAGGCCATCATATCATAAGGGTTTTCTACAATCTTGGCCATTCGGATCTGAAGGTCCTGAATCGTTTCCCCTTCGAGGGGAACGGCGATGAAGGGATGATCCGATTCAAAATGAATACTCATTGCACTTGGCATGAAAAATTACCTCCTACGTAAAAGACTACCTTTATTGTACTCGTTATGAGGACGGTTGGCAATGCCTGTCCTTTGTGGCAGGAGAAGAAAAACGTTGACAAGTTATGCTATATCTTGTATAATATCTTTTGTTGGCGGGGCATAGCGCAGTTTGGTAGCGCACCTGGCTTGGGACCAGGGGGTCGCAGGTTCAAATCCTGCTGCTCCGACCATACGAAGATGCGGGTGTAGCTCAGTGGTAGAGCGCCAGCCTTCCAAGCTGGTTATGTGGGTTCGATTCCCATCACCCGCTCCATTTTTTATTGACTCAGTAGCTCAGCTGGATAGAGCAACAGCCTTCTAAGCTGTGGGTCTAGGGTTCGAATCCCTACTGGGTCACCAAAGGAACATAACGCGGATGCCGCGATTTTCCCGTCAGACGATGCTGGCGGGATTTTTTAATGTCCGGCCTCGATAAGGATTGCCGACCGTCTTCTAGCTTTGCTGGTCCGCAGTAATTACTCGCCCTCTGAGAAGGTCGGGGCGTCTGATAAAAAACTTGCATCGAACCTATGAATATGGTATTATAGATAAGTACTCTTTGAGCACCTTTATTCATGCGCCTATAGCTCAGGGGATAGAGCACCGGTCTCCGGAACCGGGTGCGAAGGTTCGAATCCTTCTAGGCGCACCAAAGAAGTGTTTGTGCGAACACATGAAAAACTCCGTCAGCCTTGTGTTGGCGGAGTTTTTTTGCGCATAAATGAAAACCCCCCTTGAATGCGAGGGGGCAATCGTAAAAGAGTGGCACTCTTTCACGATTGCGATACAGGCCGGTGTGTTGGTGTGACCGCGTCATTTGGTGAAGATTCCGCCGCTGCGTTTGTCCGTTATCGGCAAACTTGGACAAGGGTTCCGGGTGGTGTCTTTTGGAAAGTGGTATAGAGAAAAGGCATTTCTTGCGGTCAGCTATGTTGATTTCTACCTGCGGCATGGTTATAATTTTCTCAGGAGGAATGAAGATGGAACTTCGGGTATTGAGTTATTTTCTTGCCATTGCAAGAGAGGAAAATTTTACACGGGCGGCGGCTCAGCTTCATGTTACTCAGCCGACCTTATCCCGGCAGATTGCTGATTTGGAAGCCGAGCTTGGCGTGAAGTTGTTTACCCGCAGCAATCATAACGTGGTGCTGACGGAAGACGGCATGCTGTTGAAACGGCGGGCCCGGGACATCTTGACCCTTGCCGAAAAGACGAAAAGAGACTTTCTTCAGAAAGAAATGTTTTTGGAAGGGACGGTCACCATCGGCAGCGGTGAATTTCTATCGACGCGTATCTTGACCGACTGCATGGCCGCCTTTCACCGTCGATACCCCCAGATCCGCTATGAGGTTTTCAGTGGTCATGGGGAGAACCTTAAAGACGGGATTGATCGGGGGCTTTTGGATATGGGCCTTATGGCCGAACCCCTTGATATTCAAAAGTACGAATTCGTGTCCATGCCGGTGAAGGAGGAGTGGGGCGTCTTGGTTCGGGAAGATTCTCCTTTCATGTCTAAAACCGTCATCACGCCTCAGGATTTGGCGGGGATTCCCCTTATTTCTGCCGTCGGCAACATCGCCGAAAGTAATCTTGGGAAATGGTTCGGACCGGAGCTGAGCAAGGCGAATGTCGTCGTCAAAGGTGACCTCCTGTACAATGAGGCCATGCTGGCTAACAGTAAGGTCGGCGTCGTCCTGGCCATGCGATTGAACTGCCGATACGACGGGCTGCACTTTATTCCCCTGTCACCCCGGCTGGAAGGGTCGACGGCCCTGGCCTGGAAAAAAGAACAGGTCTTTTCACCGGCAGTTGCTGCCTTTCTGGAATTTGCCAAGAAATACGTGGCAGGCATCGCCCGCAATGACGGATAAGCATTAGAAATTCTAACTTTATATCGATACAATAAAGGTATTCCGGGAAGGGAGTACCTTTTTGGTTATAGAGTCCTTTACCTTTCGATTCCGGAAGGGGCAGCCGCGTTTGCGTAAAACCGGGGACGGCCCATCTTTTCCCTTGAAGGACGATATGTATCAGGACAGAATTTTGTATAAGGATCGGAATTCATGGACCGTTGAAGGAGCGATGACGTATGAGAATTATCCCGGCAGACATAAACGATGTACCGAAACTATATCAGCTGCAGTTGCTGGCTTTTGAGAGTGAAGCCGCTATGATCGGCAGTCGCGACGTTCCGGCACTCCAGGAAACAGAAGAAGAGGCGCGCCGGGATTTTGCAAATTGGGAGACTTTTAAGCTCGAAGACGACGACGGCGCGATCATTGGCGCCATTCGCTGCCGACAGGATACGGGCTTCATCGACGTCGGCCGCTTGATGATTCATCCCGATTACCGCCGCTGCGGCCTGGCCCAAAAGCTCCTGTCCGATGTGGATGTCTTGTATCCGGACGCGGTGAAAGAGTTGTACACCTGTACCAAGAGCTGGAGCAATATAAAGTTGTACGAAAAAATGGGCTACAGGGCGTATAAAGAACATCGGGAAGACAGCGGTTTGTCTTTCGTATACATGAGAAAATAGGGGGTGACTTTGAAGGGCTCCGGCTGCCGCCGAATGGGACTTTTGAACCGACTTTCAGGGTCTGTCCGCTTAGGAAGGAGAGGGTATCTATGATTCAGCTGAATAATGGCATAAACATGCCGCTTCTTGGTTTTGGCGTGTTTCAAATTACCGACCACGACCTTTGTAAACAGAGCGTCTTGACGGCACTTCAAACGGGGTATCGCCTCCTCGATACGGCGGCCTGCTACGGCAATGAAAAGGCAGTTGGGGAAGCGGTCCGTGAGAGCGGCCTCGATAGAAGAGACGTGTTTATAACGTCCAAGGTCTGGATTCAGGATGCAGGCTATGAAAAAACGAGGGCTTCTTTTGAAAAGACCTTAGAAAATCTACAGACCGATTATCTCGACCTCTATCTGATTCACATGCCATATGGCGATTACCATGGGAGTTGGCGGGCTATGGAAGAACTCTACCATGAAGGGCGAATCCGGGCCATAGGGGTGTGCAACTTCTTACCGGATCGGCTGATCGATTTGATTCTCAGTCACGACGTCGTGCCGGCCGTCAATCAGGTTGAACTCCATCCCTTTTGTCAGCAGCGCAGCCTGCGCCAGGTCATGGAAGCGTATCGGATTGCGCCGATGGCCTGGGCTCCCTTTGCCGAAGGGCAGCACGGCCTCTTTACGAATCCCGTGTTGACGGCCATTGGCAGTCCGTATGGAAAATCACCGGCCCAGGTCGTATTGCGGTGGCTGCAGCAAAAGCAGATCGCAGCCATTCCTAAATCCGTCCATGCCGAGCGGATTCAGCAGAATTTTGATGTCCATGACTTCGCCCTCTCCCCGGCAGATATGGTGCAGATCGATGCCCTGGATCTGGGGCACAGCCTGATCTTGGATGTCCCCGGCCTGAATGAAGTGTATCGCCTCCACGGCATCCGCTTTGAACCATAATATCCACGTAGGTACTGTTTGTTGAAGCCTTGCGATATCGAAAGGCACGATTGAAAAAGGAGGTCACATGGTGATACACAAGGTCCTGTTATTCCTATCAAGCATCCTGTTGCTGTGCAGTCTGACGGCCTGTGCAGGCCAGGCGAATCGGCCGGAAGGGGATGCGGCATCGATGGCTGCGGAAACGTCAAGTGCCGTGACAGATAGGGATTCTGAAAACACACGGGCAGGTGAAACGGCGGCAGCCGAACGGACCATAAAGATGACCGTAGACGGTAAGGAAATCGCCATCGTCTTGTATGATACGCCGGCGGCCAAGGCCCTTTATGAGGCCCTGCCGCTGACGCTGAATTTCTCTGATTTCAACGGCACCGAGAAAATTGCCTATCCTCCCAATGCCTTGCCGACGAAGGGGGAACCGGACGGTACGGATCCCGAGGCGGGCGACCTGTGCTACTATGAGCCTTGGGGGAATCTGTGCATCTTCTATCAAGACTTTCGCTATTCTAAATCCCTCATTAAACTGGGGCGGGTAACTTCCGGTATGGAAGTGCTGTCCGGCATGAAAGGCGATTTTACGGCGTCCTTAGAAAGGGTGAACTGATATGGAATATACGACATTAGGATCGACGGATATTGAAGTTTCCAAAATTTGCGTAGGCTGTATGAGTTTCGGCAAGGCCGGTACGATGCACGACTGGACGCTGGATGAAGCGGCGACCGAGGCCATGGTGAAGCACGCCCTTACGCTGGGCATCAATTTTTTTGATACGGCCAACTGTTATTCTGCCGGGACGAGTGAAGAATATTTAGGACGGGCGCTGAAAAAGAACGTCTCCAGGGACAAGGTAGTCATCGCCTCAAAGGTCTATTTCAACGACGGCCGCCTGTCCCGCCAGGCGATCCTTCGCGAGATTGACGGCAGTTTGAAGCGGCTGGGGACGGACTATCTCGACCTCTACATCATCCACCGCTTCGACTATGAAACGCCTGTCGAGGAAACGATGGAAGCCTTGAATGAGTTGGTACGGTCCGGTAAGGTGCGGGCCCTGGGGGCATCGGCCATGTATGGCTATCAGTTTTACAATATGCAGCTCTGCGCCCGCGATCATGGCTGGGCTCGTTTCGAAGCCATGGAGAACCACTACAGCCTCTTGTACCGCGAGGATGAGCGCGAGTTGATTCCTATTTGTAAGCAAATGGGCGTGACCTTGATGCCTTACAGTCCCTTGGCAGCGGGACATCTGGCCCGGCCTACGTGGAAAACGGACACCCTCCGCTCCCGGACGGACCGAGTCGCCATGGGAAAGTATGACCGTACGGAAGAACAGGATATGGCCATTGTCCGCCGTGTCCACGAATTGGCCGAAAAGCACGGTGTAAAGATGTCGGAAATTGCCCTGGCTTGGCAGTGGGCCAAGGGTGTGGCCTCACCCATCGTCGGTGCGACGAAGCCCCAATACCTGGATGATGCCGCAGCGGCCCTTACCGTCAAGATTACGGACGAAGAGGCGGCGTACCTGGAAGAACCTTATGTGCCGCACGCCATTGTCGGCGCCGTCGATCACAATCCTCCCCAAGGCGTCATGCTGCTGGATGAAAAGAAATAAGGCGAATGCCGTTTCAGAAGAAGCCCTACCGATTTCGGGGGATATGCTTTCTTTTATTTTTGATATTTATTTCGAAAGAGAAGCCGTTCCATGAGGAGCGGCTTTTTTCTATTGCCGTCGATGACACCCGGTGAAGGGCGGAATCTGCGGATAATGGCCGGGTCGACAAATGAGACTGAAACTGATACAATGAAACGTAGTAATGACGGTTAGTTTTAGTGAAGACCTGGGCTTCAAACGGTGGGAGGTGGATTTGGTCATGGCGAAACATACTTGTCCCGTGTGCGGACTGTATCAATTTGAGGCTTGGAACGACATGGATATCTGCGATGTCTGCGACTGGTGCAATGACGGCGTACAGGAATCGGAACCGGATTACGAAGGCGGTGCCAATCGCATGTCTTTAAATCAAGCAAGGGAGGCTTATAAAGAGGGACGGCAGATCCGATGACGACGCCGCTGGTTCGGCAAGATTGCAAAGCAGCATATACGTTAGGGGAGTCAACGTGTTCGCTGTTATGATTCGAAGGGATTGTCCAAAAAGCACAGGAGGTGCGGGAACGATGATGGTAAGATGCCCCTTGATCGATAAAGATATAGACGAATTCGATTGCTTTGAAACCGGGACCGTAGCCGAAGGACTGGCTGCCATCCGTTCGTCTGTCGGTGTCGAAGAAATTAAGCGTACGGAGAACTTTAGAATCCGATGCCTGGCCTGTGAAAATCATATTATGTGAGGCCCCGGCGCAATGGACGAGGTGTTTTTTACTTTAGACCCATTTGGCTTTTCGGTACGGTATAGGTTAGCTGAGCAGATCGATAGCCGTATGTTGCTGCGGAAGAATAAAGGGAGTGGTGATGATGGCCTTAACGGAAACGCCTGTAGGAGTAGAAAAAAAGTTGGCAGAGGTGCTGGCGCGGATTTGGGATAATCATGAGTTTATCTTAGGCACCCGATTATTCCTGCAAACCGATGAAGAACGGCAGTCCCTCATTGATGCAGTTGTGGCAGAAAAAATTAAGAATCCCAGCGACATTCTTTTATTTGCCTACGATATCCATAAAGAAAGAGAAGCCACTCATTAGGGAGTGGCTTTTTCGCTGCCTCTTTTTAGTTGGCGCATTCTCTAATCTAACCAATCTAACTAAAATGCATTGACAAGAATGATTAGAATAGGTAGAATATAGTTAGATTGAGGAGAAGAGGTGAGCAGCATGCAATTCCGGGAAAGCGAAAACGTTGGATTGAAGGCTATCGTCGGCGATGATATGAAGAAGGAAATCATCGCCTTTGCCAACAGTAACGGCGGTGCGATCTATGTCGGTGTGGCGGATGACGGGGCCGTTTTAGGCGTAGAAGATGCCGACGCCTGTGCCCTGCAGATTTCGAATATGGTGCGGGACGCTATAAAGCCTGACGTTACGATGTTCATTCATTATGAAATATTAAACTGTGACGGAAACGCCGTCGTTGCTGTTCGCGTTCAGCGAGGCACGAATTGTCCATATTTTTTGGCAAATAAGGGACTGCAGCCGGAGGGCGTTTATGTGCGTCAGGAATATGAGACCGTTCCGGCAACGAAGACGGCCATTCGCCGGATGATTGAAGCAATCGATGGCGACAGTTTTGAAGAGAGACGCTCCATCGATCAGTTCTTAACTTTTGATGCCTTGAAAGGTGAATTTGCTGACTTGAATATGACCTTTGATCAACAGCAGATGAAGGGCTTGAACCTCATATCCGGTGACGGTCTCTATACGAATCTGGGTTTTCTCCTTTCTGACCAGAATCCCTGTACGATAAGGGCGGCAGTCTTTGATGGGACGAGTCCAACTGTGTTTAAGGCCCGTCAGGATTTTTCCGGCTCTCTCCTGAAGCAAATGAAGGCCGCCTGTTCTTATGTCAATTTTCACAATCAGAACTACACGAGCGGACATCACTTCCGTTATACGGATGGTCGCCGAGGTTATCCGGAAATAGCGCTTCGGGAAGCCTTGATGAACGTGCTGCTACACCGAAACTATTCTTTTGGTGCCGATACTTTGATCCACATATACGATGACCGCGTTGAGATGGTGTCTGTTGGCGGTCTCCTTCCCGGCTTCGTCCCAGAAGATTTGAACATGGGCGTGTCCCTGTGCCGCAACCCGCATCTGCACAACGTCTTTTACCACTTGAAGCTCATTGAAGCTGACGGAATAGGTGTGAAAAAAATGATGGATGCCTATGCCGATAAACCGGTGAAGCCCAAAATTAAGACTAGCCCAAATGCCTTCAAAATCATTCTTCCCAATGTGAATTTCAGGAATAAAGCCGTTGAGATACCGATGATTGTCGAAGAAATGGCAGCCCCGTTCCGGACTTCCGACGAGGATAAAATCATGCAGGTCTTGGAAGAAAGACAACGAATCACTCGGAAAGAGGCGCAGGAATTACTGGGTGTCAGCCAATCTACGGCGGGCCGCATTTTGAAAACATTGGTAGATAACGGCCAAATCACACAACGTGGTGGCGGACGCACGACGAGGTATGAGCTGATAAAGTCGTAACATGAACGGAGACTTTTTGAATGAGGAGGCGAAACATGATGGAACCGAAACGTTTTGAAGACGTCCATCCGGGGATTGAAGAGTACTTTGAGGTCCAAAAAGAGTACTTGGCGAAATTCGGGGAGCATTCCTTGGAGCGCACGATGCACTACGAACCCTTGAGGCCCTCTTGCCTGGATTTTGTAGAAGGGGCAAAGGAATTGCGCCGTGCCATCCGCCGGAATAAGCCGATTGAGCAGATACCGCCTGAAATGTGGAAGGGTATCGTTTTTTAATATGTTAGGCCAATGGAATCTTACGAGCCATCCACTGAGTAGTCAATTCATTTCTTAGGGGAGACGATAAATCAGTTCGGACCTTTTTATTTTTAAACCCCTCGAATTCGAGGTGTTTAGCGCTGCCGTCAGTGTATGTACCGTTATAAATGAAAGAAGGCACCCTCATTAGAGAGTGCCTTCGTTTTTGCCTTCATACGAAGACAAGGCAGGAGAAACAATTTTTTGGGATTCACAGCCCAATTTGTGATTTCATTATATCGTCGATTCAGGGCTTTCGTCAATATCGTCGATGAAGGGGAATTCCTCTTTTTTCGAAGTTCAGTCACACCTTGATGGACGGGGAAATGGCTTGGCTCGTCCTAAAATACTCGCCCCGAAGACGTGTAATTCCGTCATTTTTCTATTCTCTAAGTGTGGATTTTTACCGGGTCCTTATGATATAATGAGCAGGACATGCTGACATCAGGTAACATATTTTCCCATAGAAGAGAGGTTTTTTCGTGATGGAATATGTGAACGAGTTGGACACTATATCGGCGGGAGCTGCGGAAAAGGATGCGGCTCTCAAGGTACATCGTCTCACTTTCATGGAGGCTACGATGATGGTCGTCGGGTCTACCATTGGTTCCGGTGTTTTAGGTTTAGCTTTTGCCAGTCGCAATGCCGGCTGGCCGGTCCTGCTTACGTGGCTTGTCGTAGCAGGCTTTTTTTCTGTCATTTCCATGCTCTACGTAGCCGAAGCGACGCTGCGGACGGCCCGGCCCTTACAGTTATCGGGTCTTGCCGAAAAATACGTCGGTAAGGTCGGTTCCTGGCTGATGTTCTTTTCCGTCGGGGCTACGTCTTTTTGCAGCCTCATCGCTTACACCAGTGGCTGCGGCAAGATTTTGAGCGAGTTTTTCGGCATTTCCGTGGAGCTTGCCAGCGTCCTCTTTGCCGTCGGGGCGACGACTGTCGTCTGGATGGGCCTTAAAGCGACGGGCATTGCAGAAAAATATTTGAGTTCAGGTATGACGGCCATGCTCATCATTCTCGTCGGCGCGTCATTTTTATCGGCCCGCGTACCTGTTGCAGATATTTTCTACACCCACTGGCTCTACGCCGTGCCGGTCTTTAACATCGCCGTCTTCTGCTACGCCGTCCAGTACATTGTGCCGGAAATCTCCCGCGGTTTTACTCATGATCCGGGAAAACTCGTGCCGTCTATTATCGCCGGTGCCGGCATTTCTTTCTTCATCCTGGCCTTGGTGCCATTGGCCGTCTTTCTCATGCTGCCCGTCGGCGACATTACGGAAGTCGCGTCCTTGTCGTGGGGCCAGGCCCTCGGGTCGCCCGTCTTTTTCGTCATCGTCAATCTCTTTGCTTTCTGCGCCATGCTGACCTCGTTTTGGGCCATTGCCGAAAGCTTTTTGACCAACATGATCGACCGCTTGGGCTTTAAATCGGAAACGGACGTCCGCACGCGGGCCATCTGTCTTTCGGTCATCGTCATTCCGCCGGTGCTGCTGGCGTACAGCGGCCTCGTCGGCTTCGTCAATGCCATCTTCAGCGCCGGGACCTTCGGCGGCATCATCATGTCGATCCTGCCGGTCTTCATGCTGCGCCGGGCCCGCAAACACGGTGACAAGCTGCCCTGCTGGAAATGCGGCTGGATCGCCCATCCCGTCGTGCAGGCCCTGGTCGTCGTCCTCTTCGCCGGTGCCGGTGTCTACGCTATCCTGAGCATCTTCGGCTGGCTGCCCGCTGCTTGGTAATAAGGATTTCCCTATAAAAGACAAGTACCGCTTCGCTGTTTTCCATCGTTACCGTGGGAGACAGGGGAGCGGTCTTTTATTTCGCCGGCCAAAGCCTGTCGAGAGGTAGCCTTTTACGGCTTTTTCGGCTATAATAAAGAGATACCTAAGCTGTTTCAGATTTTCAAAGGGGGATTTCGTATATGAATTTTAGAAGTACGCGCTCTGATGAATGTGTTTCTCCATCCTACGCCTTGCTCCACGGCCTGGCTGCCGACGGCGGTCTCTATGTGCCCGAAGCCTTTCCCGAGGATGTCCTTTCTTATAAAGAACTGAGCGGCAAGTCCTATCAGGAGATTGCCGACGTCGTCTTGTCTCATTTCTTCACCAACTTTACGGCCGATGAACGAAAGGCTATGATCGCCTCGGCTTACAATGAAGAAACTTTCCGCGACGACCGCATCGTGCCCCTTCATTCCATCGATACAGACCTGTCCGTGGCCGAACTGTTCCACGGCCGGACCCTGGCCTTTAAGGATCTGGCCCTGTCCCTCTTCCCGTACCTTCTGACGGCTGCCAAGAAGCAGGAACAGGAAAAACGGGAGATCCTCATTTTGACGGCAACCAGCGGTGACACGGGGAAAGCTGCCCTTGAAGGATTCAAAGACGTTCCCGGCACCAACATCATGGTCTTTTACCCCAGTGAAGGCGTCAGCCCCATGCAGCAGCAGCAGATGCAGAAGCAGGAAGGGGACAACGTCCGCGTATCGGCCATCCACGGCAACTTCGACGATGCCCAGAGCTTCTTAAAGCGCGTCTTCACCAACCCCGACGTCAACGCCTATGCCAATGAAAAGGGCGTCCTTTTCTCCAGTGCCAACTCGATCAACATCGGCCGCCTCTTCCCGCAGATCGTCTACTACGTATCGACGTATATCACCCTCGTCGACGACGGCGCCATCGGCGAAGGGGAAACCTTCGACGTCATCGTGCCGACGGGGAACTTCGGCAACATCCTGGCCGGTTATTTTGCCAAGAAAATGGGCATTCCCATCGGCAAATTGATCTGCGCCTCCAATAAGAATAAGGTCCTGGCCGACTTCTTTGAAACGGGTGTCTACGATATGAACCGCGACTTCTATACGACGGACAGCCCGTCCATGGACATCCTCTTGTCGAGCAACTTCGAACGCTTCCTCTTCTATGCCGCCGGCGAAGATGCCCAAAAGGTCGCTCAGTGGGAAAAAGAACTCTTAGAAACAGGAACCATGCGGGTCACGCCGGAAGAACTCCAGGCCCTCCGTCAGGACTTTGAAGGCGGCTGGATCGGAGATGAAGAAACGGAAGCCGTCATCAACCACGTCTACAACGACTTCGGCTACCTCCTCGACCCCCATACGGCCGTTGCCTACGGCGTCGGCATGAACCGTCACCGCCTGGGCCTCGACGAAGGCCGTCACACCGTCGTCATGGCCACAGCTCATCCCTATAAATTCCCGCCGGTCATCAGTGCTGCCTTGGCACTTCGGGAAAGCGCCGATCCCTTCGATACCCTCGTCGATATCAGCAGCGTCACCGGGATTGCCCTGCCCAAACCCTTGGCCGACCTCAAGCATAAACCGGTACGCTTCAAAGATTCCATCGACAAGGAAGCCATGAAACAGGCCGTCTTATCCTTCGTCGACGATATTTCGTCCAAAGCCTAGAAAGAAGGGCAGACTGTTGAATAAAGGTGTTATCTTCGCCATTATGTCGGCGTTGGCCTTCAGTATCCAAAATATCATCGTAAAAGTCCTATCCTATACGGTCAGCACTGGGCAAATCGCATTCTTTCGCGGTTGGCTCAGTGCCCTTATGATATTGGGGCTCATGCGCCTTCAAAATGTACATATGTCAAACCGTGACATACCGACCCTGACCCTAAGGGGCCTCCTCGGCGGCATCGGCATGATCTGCAGCTTCTATGCCCTCCGGGGCATGCCGCTCGCCGATGTGTCCATCATTTCCCAGCTGTCGGCCTTTTTCGTCATGCTCTTTGCGGCTATGTTCCTCAAGGAAGTACTGCCGCCGGGCTCGAAATGGCCGCTGGTCGTCATTTTCGTCGGCGCCTGCCTCGTCGTTCGGCCCTGGAATTTCGATTCCTTCAACGTCTATTCCTTGTTCGCCTTAGGTCAGGCCATCTTTGCCGCCGGCGCCTATACGACAGTCAGTAAATTGACCGGGGCCGGAGGCCACCATCCCTATGAAGTGGTCATGTACTTTCTCATTAGCGCCGCCTTATCGGGCATCCTCATCATGGCCCTGACCGGGGACTTTGTCATTCCGACGGGAACGGACTGGCTGTTTTATCTGGCCCTCGGCATCATGAGCGTCTTGGCCCAGATCTGGATGACCAACGCCTATGCCACGGCCAACCCCGTCGTCGTCAGCTTCGTCACTTATATCGGCGTCTTCTTTAACGCCTTGTGGGGCTTTGTCCTCTTCGATGAAGCCCTGGCCGCCATGACCGTTGCCGGCGGCGCCCTCATCATCGGCGGATCCATGTACCTGACGAAATTGAAGCACGATAAGATCGCCGAAATGGCCAAGACACGAATCCGAGAAAAGAAAGGGGAAACATAATGCTTCCCGACAGAATCCATGAGACCCATCTTAAAATCGCCCTGTTCCTGATCCTACTGATCCTCTTTGGTGCCATTCAGGTCTTCATCCCTGACTTTTACACGACCGTCTGGGATCTGTCCATGAGCGGCAACCTCCACGGGACCATCGACTACCTGCGCTCCTTCAGGGGCTGGGCCGTCGTTATCAGCATGATCATCAACATCGTCATCAACGTCGTCGGTTTCCTGCCGTCCATCTTCATCTCGACGGCGAACGGCGTCGTCTTTGGCGTCGTCGGCGGAACGGTTGTCTCTTGGATTGCCGAAACGATCGGCGTCGTCATCAGCTTCTTTTTCATGCGGGCCCTCTTTCGCAATAAGGCCAAGAAAATCATCGAGACCAGCAAGATGCTGAGCAAGATCGACCACTACACGACGTGGCAGGCCATGGCCGTCGCCCGGGCCGTCCCGTACTCGCCAAACGGACTCATCACCGCCCTCGGTGCCGTGAGCCACATCAGCTATCGGGACTACATCATCGGCTGTCTTATTGGGAAATTACCGTCCGTCGCCATCGAAGTCCTCGTCGGCCACGACCTGGTCATGATGGAAGGCCACTCCCAGCGCTTGGCCGTCGTCCTCTTTGCCATGGCTATCGTCTATGGCGGCTTATGGTACTGGAAACGGCGTCAAGACGCCAAAAAAGTCCTCCATAAAATCGAAGAAGACCTCGAAAAAAAAGGCTGACCGACCCTGATTCATTCCGGAGAGAAGGGGACGTATCGTTTAAAAATTTCCATCATTTAATGATATGTAGGACGGCCCGTCGAATCGAAACGTCGTCCTGAAAAGAAGGGAGCTGCCAAAAAAGCGGCTCCCCTTAAAATTTGCGTAAAATCGGAAATCATCCTGATAGACCATTTCTTCGATTCATGATATACTATTACAGATACAATTATATAAACGTTCAATTTTCAATGAGGTGATTATTGTGGCAAAACAGATTTTTGTTACGGGCCATAAAAACCCGGATACGGACTCGATTTGTTCGTCCATTGCATATGCAAAATTAAAACAGTTACAAGGGATTAACGCTGCGCCCATTCGCGCCGGCGAACCGAATAAAGAAACGGCTTTCGCACTCAACTATTTCAACGTAACGCCCCAGCCGCTGGTAAAGGATTTCTACGTCAAAGTCGGTGAAGCCGTCTACACGGACGTCGAAGGCCTTCCCATCAACGCCAGCCTGAAAGACGCAGCCAAATGGTTTTCCGTCCATGAAAGCGACGTCGCTCCCGTCGTCGACAACGGTCAGTTCATCGGTGTCATCGAAAAGGCACAGCTCGCCGACCAGTTCATCAAGACTGTCATGGGCGAAGAACTGAGCACGGTCAAAGGCCTCGTTCACGATCCGGAACTGTTCTTCAGCCCGACCGACCACGGCCATGACGTTCCGGCAGAAGGCCGCTACGCTGTCGTCGATGGCGGCAAATACGTCGGCATGGTCTGCGCCGATTCCTTAGCCAACGTTGAAAAACAGCAGGTCATCCTCGTCGACCACAACGAAAAGAAACAGATCATCGACGGCATTGACGAAGCATCGATCGTCGGCGTCATCGACCACCACCGCATCGGCGGGACCCTGGCAACGGACGGCCCGATTTCTATCCTCTTCAAGACCGTCGGCTGCACGGCAACGATCGTAACCGGCCTCTATGAACAGGCCGGCATCGCCATCCCCAAAGACGTAGCCGGACTCCTCCTGTCGGCCGTCATTTCCGACACGGTCCTCTTCCGTTCGCCGACCTGCACTCCCGAAGACCGGGCAGCTGCTGAAAAACTGGCCAACATCGCCGGTGTGGACATCGAAAAATACGGCATGGAAATGCTCAAAGCCGGTGCCAACGTATCGGACCTCACGCCGGACCAGATCGTTCATAACGACATGAAAGAATTCGTCGGCGGCGACGCAACCTTTACGGTCGCTCAGGTACAGGTCATGGACACGACGGACCTCCTCAACCAGAAACAGGTCCTCTTGAATGCCCTCGAAAAACTTCGCGCCGAACACAATTACGTCGCATCCTTCCTGATGATCACCAGCATCATCGACGAATCGACGAACCTCATCTTCGCCGGCAACATGGATGAAGCCGTAAGCGCTGCCTTCGGCAAAGACGTCCTCGACAAAGAAGTCTACCTGCCCAAGGTCATGAGCCGTAAGAAACAGGTCATTCCGCCGATCCTGTCTGCAATGAAATAAGAGATGATTTTATGAGAGGCCCGAACCATCTGGTGAGGGCCTTTTATCTGTAAGCTAAAGGAGTTTTTAATGAATCCTATTTTCGACACCTTGAACGACCGCCAGTGTGAGGCCGTAAATCATACAAAGGGCCCGCTCCTGATCACTGCCGGCGCCGGATCGGGGAAGACCAAGGTTTTGACCTGCCGCATTGCCCACCTCTTGGAGCTCGGCGTCGCGCCGTACCGCATCTTGGCCATTACCTTTACCAATAAGGCCGCCAAGGAAATGAAAGAACGCGTCCAGAACCTCGTCGGGGCCCAGGCCGATTCGATTTGGCTCAGCACCTTCCATTCCTTCTGTGCGAAACTGCTGCGCTTTGAAATCGACGGCTTTCACGGCTACACCCGGAATTTCACCATTTACGACTCGTCGGACCAACTGGTGCTCATCAAGGACTGCCTGAAAAAATTGAACCTCGACGATAAACAATTCACGCCGCGGTCGGTCCTGGGGACGATTTCGGCGGCTAAGAACGTCCTCATGGATGCCAAAACCTTTGCCGGAAAGGCCGAAGACTTTTACCAGCAGAAAGTCTCCGAAGCCTATGCGCTCTATCAGGCAAAGCTCAAGGAAAACAACGCCCTCGACTTCGACGACCTCCTGTTCTTGGCCGTCCGCCTCCTTGAAGAAAAAGACGACGTCCGGGAAAAGTATCAGGAACGGTTCCAATACGTCCTGGTCGACGAATATCAGGATACGAACCACGCCCAGTACGCCCTCACTAAGATTCTGGCTGCCCAGTGGCGCAACATCTGCGTCGTCGGCGATGCCGACCAGAGTATCTACGCTTGGCGCGGGGCCGACATCCGCAACATCATCGACTTTACGCGGGACTATCCCGACGCCGCCTCGATCAAGCTCGAGCAGAACTACCGCTCGACGAAGACGATCCTCAACGCAGCCAACGCCGTCATCGACAACAACGAAAGCCGCCCACGGAAAACCTTGTGGACGGAAAATCCGTCGGGGAACAAGGTCATCCATTACCAGGCCCAGACCGAACACGACGAAGCCGACTACATCGCCGGCGCCATCTACAACCGCCACGAAATCAGCCACGAACCCTACGGCGACATGGCCATCCTCATCCGGACCAACGCCCAGTCCCGTGTCCTCGAAGAAAAATTGATGCGCTACGCCATTCCTTATACCATGGTGGGCGGGACGAAGTTCTACGACCGCAAGGAAATCAAGGACGTCTTGGCCTACCTGCGCCTCTTGTATAACCCCGAAGACAGCCTGAGCCTGACCCGTATCATCAACGTGCCCAAGCGAAACATCGGGGCGACGACCATGGAAAAAGTCGCAGCCTACGCCGAAGGGGAGGGAATCTCCCTCTTTGAAGCCCTGTCGTCACCGGACGCCATTCCCGTCACCAAACGGGCCCAGACGTCCCTTGAAAACTTCGCCGCCATGATCTTCGATCTCCTCAATGACATCGACGGCATGGACGTCCTGAGCCTCATCGAAAAAGTCATCAAAGACACGGGCTACGGCGAAATGCTCGATAAAGACGCCGAACACGATCCCCAAGGCGAAAGCCGCAAGGAAAACGTCGGCGAATTCCTGTCCGTTGCCAAGGATTACATGGACAGCAACCCTGACGGCAACCTTCAGGACTTCCTCGAAAACGTAGCCCTTGTCAGTGACGTCGACGACTTTGAAAGCAGCGAATCGAAGGTCACCCTCATGACCCTTCACGCAGCCAAAGGCCTCGAATTTCCCGTCGTCTTCCTGGCCGGCCTCGACGAAGGTCTGTTCCCGCACAGTAGGACCCTGATGGATCCCGAACAGATCGAAGAAGAACGGCGCCTGGCCTACGTCGGCATCACTCGTGCCGAACGGCAGCTCTACGTCACCAACGCCGTGACCCGAACCATGTACGGCCGCATTTCCGCCTACATGCCGAGCCGCTTCCTCGGGGAAATCCCGCCGGAACTCGTCGAAGAATACAAGCGAAAGAGCGCCATGCCCCAGAGTAGGATGACGTCCGTTCCCGGCCAGCAGCGGGTGTCCATCTTGTCGAAGCCCGTAGCCACGAGCCTTCCCAAGAAGCACGCCGTCACCGATTCTTTTGCCAAGGGCGACAAAGTGCGCCATAAGATTTGGGGCATCGGCACCGTCCTCGACGTCATCGGCGACGGGCCGAACATGCAGATGAAAATTCAATTTCCGACGAAAGGCGTCCGCCAAGTCGTCGTCAAATATGCACCGTTAGAAAAAGTATAGCCATTTCGATACGCGTAAAGGAAGGGAATCTTATGGAACAAGAAAAAGCGCGGCTCCTGGCCCTGCGACAAAAAATCGATGAACTGAGCTACCAGTATTACACCCTCGACAAGCCGACCATGAGTGACTACGAATACGATATGCTCTACCGGGAACTGGAAAACATCGAAAAAGCCCATCCCGAATGGGTGACGCCCGATTCGCCGACCCAGCGCGTCGGCTCTAAGATTTCCGGCGGTTTTGAAAAATACACCCACGACCGGCCCATGCTGAGCTTGGGCGACGTCTTTAACGACGATGAACTTCGGGAATTCGACCGCCGCGTCCGCAGCGATCTCGGTGGGGAAGCCTTAGAATACGTCGTCGAACTCAAAATCGATGGCCTTGCCGTCAACCTCATCTATGAAAACGGTCAGTTCGTCCGCGGCGTCACCCGCGGCGACGGCGTCGTCGGGGAAGACATCACCAACAACGTCCGTACCATCCGCACCATACCCCTTCGCATCGACAGCACGTCGCCTCACATCGAAATCCGCGGCGAAGTCTACATGCCCGTGGCGTCCTTTTCGGCCCTCAATGAACAGCGGCGAAACGACGAACTCGAACCCTTTGCCAATCCCCGTAACGCCGCAGCCGGCTCCCTGCGCCAGCTCGATCCCCAGATTACGGCCCAGCGCAAACTGGCCTTCTTTGCCTACGCCTTAGGGGGCAACACGGGCATTACCATCGAAAGCCAAGAAGAACTTTTGCAGGATCTTCGGGAATTTCGCTTCCAAGTCAATGGGGAATACCGGAAATTCACCGACATCGAAGACGTCATCACCTTCATCCACAGCTGGGACGACCGCCGCGACAGCCTGCCTTACGCAACAGACGGCATGGTCGTCAAAGTCAACTCCTTTGCCCAGCAGGCACGGCTTGGCAATACGGTCAAGATTCCCCGTTGGGCCATTGCCTATAAATTCCCGCCGGAACAGGCCGAAACGAAGGTCCTCTCTATTTCAGTCAGCCTCGGCCGGACAGGCGTCCTGACGCCGGCAGCCGACCTCAAACCGGTAAGACTTGCCGGGACGACGGTCAAGCGGGCTACCCTTCACAACGAAGACTACATCCGCGACAAAGACATCCGCGTCGGCGATACGGTCATCATCCAGAAGGCCGGCGAAATCATTCCCGAAGTCGTCCGCTCCTTGCCGGATAAACGAACGGGCTCGGAAGTCGTCTTCGCCATGCCCCATGTTTGCCCGGCCTGCGGCTCAGAAGTCGTTCGCCGCGATGGGGAAGCGGCTTGGCGCTGCGTCAATCCCGACTGCCCGGCCGTCATCGGCGAAAAGATCGCCCACTTCGTCTCTCGTGACGCCATGAACATCGACGGCCTCGGCGATGCCATCGTTCAGCAGCTCCTTTCAAAAGAGCTCATCCACGACGTCGGCGACATCTATGCCCTCAATAAAGAAGAACTCGTAGCCCTCGAAGGCTTTGGCGAAAAATCGGCAGACAACCTCTTAAAAGCCATTGAAGCCAGTAAATCCGTCGGTCTCGCCCGCGTCTTATTTGCCCTCGGCATTCGCTTCGTCGGAGCTAAAGCAGGCCGAGTCCTTGCCGAATCCTTCGGCAGCGTCGAAGCCCTGATGGCAGCCAGTGCCGATGACCTGACCGCCATCGACGACATCGGCCCCAGAATTGCCGACAGCATCGTCTCGTACTTCAGTGAAGAAAAAAGTAAGGCCCTCATCGAAAAACTCCAAGGCTACGGCGTCGACATGACGGCCGAAAAGAAAGAACTCATCAGCACCAGCTTCGACGGCGAAATCGTCGTCCTCACAGGGAAACTGGAACTCTTCACCCGAAAAGAAGCCGAACAAGCCGTAGAAGAGAGAGGCGGTAAATGCACCTCATCGGTCACCAAAAAAACGACCCTCGTCGTCGTCGGAGCCGAACCGGGGAGCAAGTACGAAAAAGCTAGGCAGCTGGGAACACCGATCATCAGCGAAGCCGAGTTTAAAGAATGGCTGGAACGATAGGGAAGAATTTTGAAAGTGGATACGGTGAAGTTGAAGGGTCGGCAAGGCTCTTGACGTTATGACAGCTTCATCGTATCGACTTTTGAGTGTGAATTTTAATTATATTGTTTAGTATTCTGTAGAGTAGGGAGTTTTATGATGATAAAAGTATTTTTTAAATCCACTGCCCTGATAGTTATAAGTGCGTGTATAGGATTATTGGCATTAATGGCCGTGTATGCATTACCTACTGAACCTATGTCACGTCATGTGAAAGACTCAATCGAGATTTATCAAAAAGAAGGCCTGTATTACTCCTGGGCGCCTGGAAAAAACAGCAGCCAAATAGATAATTTTACGGATTCCATCATGCTCCGGGAGACGATTTACCCCGCAGACGGATCTGTTTTAGAAAATGCCTTATTAAATCCAAATTTTGGTTATAAAGATGATGATCAGGTACAAAGTCTTATCAAGCAACTACAAGGTGAAAAAGAGGACTTTGTTTTTTACTATTCACGATATTGGCATGGTTACTTATTCTTTCTTAAACCGGCTCTCTTGATTACTAATATTTCTAATATTCGTATGGCCAATGCATTGCTGCAGATGTTTTTAGCAGCTTCAATAATTTATTTGCTGGGACTAAAATTAGGCAGAGGATATGCATTTTCTTATTTTCTTACCTATTTATTTTTAAACCCGATTTCACTGGCACTTTCTTTTCAATACTCTACGATGTACTATTTAATGAGTTTTATATCCTTGTTTATTCTTTTGAGAACAGACTGGGTAAGCAAAGGGCAACATTTTCTCTATGTATTCCTTTTTTCAGGAATCTTAACGGCCTTCTTTGATTTCCTTACGTATCCTCTTATTTCTATCGGGATTCCATTGACTATTTTCCTTTTGCTAACTCGATATTATCAAAACACTAGAGAAATATTCCAGACGATTATATTGTCAACGGTATTTTGGGGATTTGGCTATGGAGGAATGTATATTTCAAAATGGGTTTTGGGGAATCTATTGACTAATAAGGATGTAATAAGTGACTCTATACAGCAATTAGGTCATCGGGTATCCAGTAGCGGATCCGACGATGCGATGGCCAATGTCGTAGTTTCGCCATGGAAAGCGATTTTTCAAAATCTAAAAATATTCTTCCGTGAAGTCATTCTTTTCCCTGTGATGGGATCCCTTATATATGCCTTATATAGAATAAGAAAAATTAGAAAAAATAACCTTTCTATAGATTGTTTTTCTGCATTAAGGAGAGGTTTAATGTTTATTGCTTGTTATCCTTTTTTCTGGTATATTGTATTTCGTAATCATTCTTATATACATTATTGGTTTACGTACCGCGAAATAGGTATTAGTATTTTTGCTATTGGATGTCTGCTCAGCACATTTTTCTCAACTAAATTATCCAGAAAAGAAGAGGATTACTATGAATAAAATTGCAGTATTAATTCCTTGTTATAATGAAGCTTTAACTGTAGCTAAAGTTATTGCGGACTATAAGTCAGCATTACCAAACGCCGATATATATGTATATGATAATAATTCCATTGATGATACGGCTGCCATTGCTGAGAGCAATGGGGCTATCGTAAAGCATGAATATCGGCAAGGGAAGGGGAACGTTATCCGTACCATGTTTCGTGATATAGATGCCGATTGCTATCTAATGATTGATGGTGATGATACCTATCCTGCTGAAAATGCACAAGAGATGTGCCAATTGGTTTTGGATGGAAAGGCAGACATGGTGATTGGTGATCGACTATCTTCAACATATTTTGAGGAAAATAAGCGGCCTTTTCATAATTTTGGTAACGATATCGTACGCCAATCGATTAATTCGCTTTGGCGCCCTAAAAAGCCGATTTTAGATGTCATGACTGGTTATAGAGCTTTTAGTCCTATGTTCGTAAAGACCTTTCCGGTCCTATCCCAAGGCTTTGAAATTGAAACCGAAATGACAATCCATGCATTGGATAAGAATCTGTTGATTCAGAGTATTCCTGTTCAATACCGAGATCGTCCTGAAGGTAGTGTCAGTAAATTGAATACATATAGTGATGGGTGTAAGGTGTTATTGACCATTTTTAATTTGTATCGAGATTATAAGCCGATGCAGTTTTTTGGCATCGTAGCGGCTATACTGGCTGCATTATCGATTATATTCTTTATCCCTGTGTTCATTGAATATATTAATGAAGGAATCGTACCGAGATTTCCTACCTTTATAGCTAGTGCGTTTTTAATGATGTCGGCGCTACTGTCCTTTGGCTGTGGGCTAATATTAGATACGAATGCGACGAACAGTCGGAAAAATTTTGAAATACAAATGAATATTATTCGGATGATGATGAAGTATGAATAAAGAACGTTTTCAGGAAATTTTTCGATTTTGCTTAGTGGGTGGAGCTTCTTTTTTGGTAGATTATGGTTTGTTATATTTATGTACAGAGTGGATGAAAATATACTACCTCTATTCTTCGGCAATATCTTTTTCAGTATCCGTAATATTCAATTACTGGCTATGTGTTGTTTATGTGTTTAAAGGAGTAGGAAAGCAAAACCGAAAACAAGCTACTTTATTTATTGGTTCCAGCATTATTGGGTTGGGACTCAATCAAATTTGTATGTGGCTTTTTGTAAGTGTTATAGGTCTATATTATATGCTGGCCAAGATTGTTGCCACAGCTTTAGTTACTTTATGGAACTATATTATGAAGCGCAAAGCTGTAAAAGGTCAAGCATTGGACAAACGTTGAATTCCCGTACAGCCGGTTGAATGGATAGTATCTTCGCAATCGTCTGTACGGGTTTTTATCAATTTTTTACATTCCGAAAAGGCATTGGCGGAAACGGTCGGTTTTTTTTTGCCTTAAAGAATGGTATAATGAATTATTGTAAAGTCCGTGACGGAGAAGAACCTCCGTTTTTTCGTGCGTATATAATACAATAATAATGACAGAGCTCATGCTTTGCCGTGAGGAGGAACTGTTTTGAAGTGTTCGCCGCAGTCGTGTTCGATTTCGATTAAAAATAAGTACAGTAATGAGGTGTTGCCCGTTGTCCTGGCCGTTGCCGATTACATTGCTATTTGGCTGGCAGAATACGTGTCGTATGGCCTGCGGGACTGCCTGATTCCCAATACGCATTTTCACCTGTCTTGGCTCAGCATTCACGTCATCGTACCGGCGGTATACCTGCTGTTTTTGAAACTGCATCACCTCTATACACGGCGCATGCAGTTTTGGCAGATCATTTCTAATATCTTTAAGTCAACCTTCTATTCGATTGCCTTACTGATTTTCTTCATCTACATTGCCCAAACGGCGGCGTCGACGTCGCGACTGTTCGTGGGCTTATTGGCCATCACTTCTTTTGTTTTCTTGGTCATTGAACGCTACGTCGTCAAACGCATTTTGATCCGTATGAAGCTGCTCCAGCTCCCGGTCCTCATCATGGGTGCCGGCAAGACGGCAGCTCTCATGTTGGAATACTTCAAGAGTGATACCGGCGTCGGATACGAATTCATCGGCTACCTCGAAGACCATACGCCGGATCCGAGAGTGGCGGCCATGATTCCACACTTGGGAACCTTCCGCGATGCCGAGCAGGTCATTCAGGTCACCGGTGTCCAGCATGTCATGGTTATTGCACCGGGCCTAAAAAATGATGCTATCCAGGATATCGTCTACCGCGTTCAGCCCTTGGTCAAAAAAGTGGCCTTTATTCCCGATATGGGCAGCCTGCCGTTGGCAACCCTCGAAACGAACCCCCTCATCGACGGCCGCATCATTTCCATCAGTTTCCGGAATAACTTATCCCAGTGGTACAACAGGGCTATCAAGCGGATTTTTGATTTAGTTTGCACCATCCTTGGCATCATCTGCCTGTCGCCGTTTTTCTTAGCTGTCGCCTTGTGGATCCGTATCGATTCGCCGGGGCCGATCATCTTCAAACATCGCCGTATCGGCCGGGACGGCAAAGAATTTAACTGCTATAAATTCCGCAGCATGTGTGTCGATGCTGACGTCAAGCTGAAAGAACTCCTCGAACGAGATCCCGAAGCCCGGAAAGAATGGGAGACAGAATTCAAACTGAAAAACGACCCGCGTGTTACGAGAAGCGGAGCCTTTTTGCGCAAGACCAGCCTTGACGAACTGCCGCAGCTGTTCAACGTCCTGACAGGGGACATGAGCCTCGTCGGACCGCGCCCCATCATCCGCGATGAAATCAAAAAATACGGCGCCTTTATTAAAGACTTTTATATGGTCCGCCCGGGCGTCACCGGCATGTGGCAGACCAGTGGCCGCAGCGATACGACCTATGACGAACGAGTCCAGATGGATACCTGGTACGTGAGAAACTGGAACGTCTGGTTCGACATTGTCCTCATCTGGAGAACCGTTGCCGTCGTGCTGAAACATAAGGGAGCTTATTAAGGAACCGCGAGAGTGCTTTATCATCAGGCCCGCATAAGGAGTTGATACCGTGAATCAACATTTCATTACGAAACTTCATATTAGCCACGTTCGCCATTTGAAAGATATAGACATTCCCATATCGGAAACCGAGTGTAAGCATCTCATTTTGACGGGGAAGAACGGGAGCGGAAAGACGAGCGTCCTCGAAGGGCTAGCGGCTGATTTGTCGAGACATTATTTTGATTCTCGAACTAAGGAATCTGTTCGTCGTCATGCAGAATTAAAGCAAAAATTGCCAAAAGAGCTTGCTCATATGTCCAAGGATGACATAGATTATATAACGTTGACAAAAGGCCTTGAAACTCTTGATAAATTTATTGAGCAATATGAACAGGGAGTAACCGCCATTTTTCGTGAAGAATCTCTTGTCGACGCACGTACTTTACAAGGTAACTATATCTTTGCTTATTATAAGGCTGAGCGAGTCTATATGGCCGAGAACGAAAAGAATGTTGAAAAAGTTGAGCTGAACGATGTTTATGAAATTAAGGATCATCCGGGACAGGATTTCGTCAAATATATCCTGAATTTAAAGACCATTGGGGCCATGGCTGAAACGAGTGGTAAACCGGAGCGGGCGGCAGAGATTAAAGATTGGTTCAACAAATTTGACGATGTCTTGAAAATCATCTTCGATGAAGACGATGCCTATCTCGATTTTGATATCGAAACTTTTGCCTTCCATATTGTCGTCCCGGGGAGAGAGCCTTTTGCCTTTGACTCTCTTTCAAGCGGCTATGCAGCCGTCTTAGACATCGTCGTCGATTTGATGATGCGCATGGAAAAACGAGCAGGTAAGCATTACGATTTAGAAGGCGTCGCCCTCATTGATGAAATCGAAACGCACCTGCATTTGGATTTACAGCGGAAAATCATGCCGATCCTTACGAATATGTTTCCTAATATTCAATTTATCGTCACGACACATTCGCCGTTTATCCTAAACTCCATCAAAGATGCGGTGATTTACGACTTGGAAAATCATACACTGGTCAATAATCCGGAAGGCCTTTCTAATATTCCTTACGACGGTATCGTCAAAGGTTACTTTAATGCGCCTGCTTTGTCGAAGGAGCTGAAGGAGAAGTATGACCGCTATCGACAGTTGGTAAAAAAAGAGTCCTTGACCGATGATGACTATGAAGAAGTGGCCGAATTGGAATATTACCTCGATGAGATTCCCGATTATTTGGCCCTAGGCTTCATGGTCGACTATAAGCAGTTGAAATTAGAATTAGCACAGAAGGAGTAAGAACGGATGGTATCATGTGACAAATCGTCAGTAGCTCCGGCGTCGTTAGTGACAGAAAAAGCTAAGGGGAGCAACGGAAACTACCGGGGAAGCGATGTCATCGAACAACTTAAGTCCGATTTTCATGACAAATGCTATATTTGTGAACTAAAAGGCCTTCAAGATCCGCAAATCGAGCACTTGATTCCGCATAAAGGGAACATCGATTTAAAATTTGATTGGGGAAATCTTTTCTGGAGCTGCGGGCACTGCAACAGTATCAAGAACAATAAAATATATGAGGGGAAAATCATCAATTGCTGTCAAGAAGACCCGGAACAGCATATCGCTTGCCGATATGCCGATAATGACGTGCAGATTGAAGCCTTAGATCAAAGTGAAGTATCGTTGATGACAGCTTCCCTGATTTACAACGTTTTTAACCTGAAAAATACGGGGATGCGAACGAATAACTCAGCTGTCCGACTCAAAGCGCTGCAGGAAGAAATGAATATATTCTTCAACGAACTGCATCGCTACAAAGACAATAAATCACCGGCTAATACACGCCGGGTTGTTGCCAGATTAAGAAAGAGTACGGCCTTTGCGGCGTTTAAACGTTCGTATATTAGAAATAACAGTGACTATGCTGAATTGCAGGCCTATGTCGCATTATAGAATGGAAAGGGGTGGAGCACTTGTCTATTAACATTATCATAGCAGCACATAAGAAATACTGGATGCCGACTGATTCGGCTTATTTGCCTGTCCATGTCGGGGCTGAAGGGAAAAACTCCATCGGTTATACGCCAGACAATACGGGGGAGAATATCAGCGCTAAGAATCCTTATTTTTGTGAGCTGACGGGCCTCTACTGGGCATGGAAAAATTTAAATGCCGACTACATAGGTCTCGTCCATTATCGCCGCTATTTTACCCGTAAAGAAGTTCGGGATATTGAAGCGAAAAAAGAGCAAATCCTTACCGAAAAAGAATGGCAGATTTTGTTGGCAAAACATCCGGTTATCGTTCCGGATAAGCGAAAATACTATATCGAAACCAATCGCTCTCATTATAACCATGCCCATCATTCGGAAGGGCTGGATATATCGGAACAAATCATCAAAGAACAGTGTCTGGAATACCTTCCGGCCTTTGATAAAGTCATGAACCGCACCTGGGCCCATATGTTCAACATGTTCGTCATGCGCCGTGACTTGTACAACGATTATATGCAGTGGATGTTCAATATCCTGTTTGAATTGGAAAAACGCGTCGATATCACCGGTTGGGATACTTATGAATCCCGTATTTACGGCTTTGTCAGTGAACTCCTCCTAGATGTTTGGCTTGAGCATACCCAGATAGACTATGCCGAACAAAACGTCTCTTTCATGGAAAAACAAGATTGGATCAAAAAGGGCGGAGCTTTCTTGAAACGGAAGGTTTTTGGACGATAGCATGAGTGCTTTTTATCAGTAAGCAATTGCTAATACTTCGGACAATGTATGTGTGATGCATCTGATAGAGCTTCTTTTTGGTCTGTAAAATTTTTAAATGATATAAAATTTATCTTAATATTATGAGCATTATTAGATAAGAGGGTGTAATTAAGTGAAGTTTTTGATAGTGGCTTTTCATCCACGGTCTATGACTCCATATGCTCGGCAATACGAAGAAGCTATTATAGCTGCAGGACATGAGTATGATATTGTATTTTGGGATCGATTTTCTAATGCTCCGATGGAGAAACGGGAGAATGAATTTATTTTTCATCGAGTTTGTTCCTTGGGTGGAAATAGACTGAAAAAAATATATCCGTTTTACTTGTTTAGAAAAAATATAAAAAGACTGATTGAAAAAGGGAACTATGATAAGATTATTATTTTAAATACAATGCCTGGTTTTTTACTGCACAATATACTGTTAAAAAAATATCCTGATAGATATATTTTAGATATTCGTGATTATACCTATGAGAAGTATGCTTTTTACTTACGTATTGTACAACGCTTAATGAGCAAGTCGTTTTTTACTACTATTTCTTCACGTGGCTTTAAAAAATTTTTGGGTGATAATAGTAAATTGGTCATTAATCATAACCTCAGCAATATAGAGAATGCAGTCGATGCTCCAACATTAAGTAAAGACAATAATAATATAGTTATTGGTTTTGTGGGAGCTGTTCGTTATTTTAATGCAAATGTTGCTTTGATTAAAAGTGTCCAAACTTCGCAAAATATCCAGCTAACATATATTGGTAGACAAAATAGTGATTGCCCGTTGGAAGCATATTGTGATGAAAATAATTTTAAAAATGTTTCTTTTGCGGGTGCGTTTAGTAATGAGGATAAACCTAAGCTATACGAAAATATTGATATGATTAATTCGGTTTACGGGAATGAATCATTAGATGTTATAACCTTATTACCTAATCGATTATATGATTCTCTTCTTTTTAAGAAGCCTCTTATAGTTACGGAGGGAACATATCTTGCAGAAATCGTAGCGAAAAATAATATTGGCCTTGTGTTGGAAAGTAGTAAAACATATACTATTGAATCATATCAAGAAAAGATAAAGAAATATGTAAATGATTTTTCTCCACAAGAGTTTATTCGGAATGCGAATGACTTGCTTGGTCGCGTGGAAAAAGAACAGAGGCTATTTCATGCGAAAATTGCAGAATTCGTTAGAAGATAATTCAAATAGAGAGGTTAATAAGATGCCGATTCCTAGCATATTAAAGAATATATTTTGGAAATTACCATTTTTATCTGAGAAAGAAAAAGAAAAAATCTTTTATACTATAAAAGCAAATTTACGTTCAGAAAAAGTTACGATTGACAACTCCAATAGAGCTGAAGTATTGAATCGATACGTACAGCAACTTTTAATGAATCCGACGTATCAAGATAATGACTTTAAAGCCATTATTAAAGAACCTTATCAAAGAAAAGAAGGAGATCCCAAAATTATTGCTTATTACCTTTCCCAAATGCATCCTACTCCGGAAAACGATGCTTGGTGGGGAAAAGGTGTAACGGAATGGAATAATGTCTCACGAGCTGTTCCACAATTTGTGAATCATTATCAACCGCGACTACCGGGGGAATTAGGCTTTTATGACTTACGGTTAAAAGAAAATCTTGTGCGGCAGATGGAATTAGCTAAAATGTATGGACTTTATGCATTTAATTGGTATTATTATTGGTTCGATGGGAAGAGACTTCTGGAACGCCCTCTAGATATGTATCTGAATTCAAACGAAATAGATTTTCCATTTTGTTTATGCTGGGCTAATGAAAGTTGGACAAAAGGTTTCTTTGGTAGCTCTAAAGAAATTATTATGAAGCAAAGTAGTACTGTGGAAAGCTATCGGAAATTTATTGTGGATATTGCAAAATATCTTAAGGATAAGCGATATGTTCAGATTAATGGTAAAAAGTTATTGACTATTTATAAACCTCAAGATGTTCCCGATTGTAAGAATACATTAAAATATTGGCGTGAGTATTGCAAAGAGTGTGGTGTAGGCGAGTTATATATTGTAGGGTGTTGGACATCAGATCAATCGGAAGACTTTATCGCAAAAGGCTTTGATGCTATTTCAGAATTTCAGCCAGGTGCTATTTTAAACTATTCTGCTAATATGAATAAAAAATTGCCTTTTGTAAATGAAAATTTCTCAGGAGCTGTCTATAGCTATAAAGATATCGTTGAAAATAAAATCTATCAAAAAAATTTTTCAAAGGAAAGAATGTATCATGCAGTAATGCCGATGTGGGATAATACTCCGAGACGTAATAATAAGGGGAATCTTATTTATCATGGATCAACCCCTGCATTATATCAAAAGTGGCTAGAAGACGTTATCACATTTAATCAGACCAGTGATTTGGAAGATAATTTAATTTTTATCAATGCATGGAATGAATGGGGAGAAGGCGCTTATTTAGAACCTGATAAAAGATTTGGATATGCTTACTTAGAAGCGACTTTAAATGCTATTCTTGCCTGCCGGGCTTGAGTTTTAAAGTGTGGCCTTGAGTTATAGGAATTAATATCTTGGAGTAATTATATGAGTGAAAAGTTATATAATGTCAAGCAATGCCTTCGGAATAACGGGGTTGCATTGACTATAATTATCTATTACCGAAAGGTCCTAAATAAAGTGTATAATTATTTAGTTTTAGGTCGTCTAGATACCAATATAGATTCTAGGGCAAATTTGTTAGGACTGAAATATATTAAATTAGGGGAAAACTTTTCAGCTGGAAGGGGGTTATGGTTAGAGGCTGTTACTAGGTATAATGGAAAGAATACAAATCCCAAAATTATTATTGGAAACGATGTTTCCTTCAGCGAATATAACCATATTGGAGCAGTATCTTATATTGAAATTGGGAATAATGTTCTTTTGGGAAGTAGATGTTATATAACTGATCATAATCACGGTATATATAAGGGCGATTCTCAAAGTTGTGTGAGTACGCCACCTATTAAACGCGATTTAACTACAGATGGTTCAATTGTTATTGAGGACAATGTTTGGATTGGGGATAATGTAGTTATCTTGCCTAATGTTAAAATTGGATATGGTTCTATTGTAGGCGCCAATTCAGTGGTAACAGAAGATATTCCACCGAGCAGCATTGCAGTAGGGATACCTGTTAAAGTGATTAAAGTATGGAATAATACGACTACTAAATGGGAATGGTGTGATTCCAAGAGAAACCGAGATAAATAGTTTGTCTTTAGAAAAACTATTTTCGGAAATTTATTAAGACAAATAATTAATCTGAACTTTTGGGATACGATGAAGAAGCATATGAAAAAAAATACAACTTATCGAAGCGACTTATTTTCGACCTTTTTAAATCAAATATGGCGAGTTTTTTCTGGCCCTCTAATGCTCTTAAGTATTCCATTTTTCTTAACCCCGGAAGTACAAGGCTTTTGGTATACTTTTATTAGCTTAGCAACACTTTCTGTCCTAGCTGATCTAGGGTTTTCGAACATTATCCTTCAGTTTTCTGCTCATGAATTTGCTTTTCTCCGGTTTAGAGAAGATAGGACTTTAGTGGGGGATGCATATCATCTTTACAAATTATCTGATTTTTTTCTATTTAGTATCAGATGGTTAGTGAAAATTATCCTTTTTATTTTTCCATTAATTATAATTGGAGGATATTTTTTTATTTCTTACTATACGCCAACTGATATAACTATTTCCGGATGGGTGTCAGCTTGGATCATTTATTCTTTTGCTTCGGCTTTTGTTTTTGTAAACTCTATTCTTCTTTCGTTTTTTGAAGGGTTGAATCTAGTTGGTAAAGTCCAGCAACTTCGTTTTCAAATTGCCGTGGTGACGACGCTGGCTATGTTTTTAGGGTTAGTATTACATCTTGACTTATTTGCATTAGCTGCTTCTAATATTGTCAGTTCAATTTGTGGAATTGTCTTGATTTTTAAAAACTTTAGAAATCTGATTTGCCAATTTATTCGTATAGAAACTCATGAGATTTACAATTGGTGGCCAGAGTTTTCTTCCTTGATTTGGCGATATGCTCTCAGTTGGGGGAGCGGATTTTTGGTATTTCAATTATTTACACCGATGACTTTTTATTTCCATGGGCCAGTGGCTGCTGGAAAAATTGGGATTAGTATTGCTATGTGGACTGCTGGTTTTAATATTGCTATTAGTTGGATTACAGCAATAACACCAAAAATGAATATGTTGATTGCTGAAAAAAATTGGAAACATCTTGATAGTATTTTTTTGAAAAGCCTAATAAAATCTGTAGGAACGATGGTTGTCGGTGGCAGCATATTTTTTACTTTGGAATATTGGCTATATTCTGACGTATCTTTTTTTCATAGAATTATAGAGCCGAAGGGAATGATTATTCTTTTTATTGCATGGCTAATTCAAGTAGTAATAAATGCCATGGCTATATATTTAAGAGCTCATAAAAAGGAACCTTTAGTATACGTATCTTGCCTTAATGCGGTTATTGTAATAATTGGGACTTTGATTTGTGGTAAATTCCTGAATGAAGCATACTTATTTGGCGGCTTCTTTTTTGGTTCTCTTATTCAATGCCCACTAGTATATTTTATCTTTTGTAGATTTAGAAACGAACATAGAGGTGTGTAGGTGAATATTATGGATTTCATTAATAAAATTAAAGAAAAAGATAAACTTATCCATATTCAATGTCTGTTTTTAGCATTAGCGATTATCGCTTCCCCAATATATTTATTGCCTAAACGATTTCAATTTTTGGGACTAGGTGGAAAATTATCATGCTATTTTATATTGCTGGGACTATTAGTTTGTTTGGCTGAATTTGTAATTTATCGATTTAAAATACCTAAATCAGTACTTCGATTTTTAAGTATCGTAGTAGTTTGGGCCATCTTTACTGAAATTTTTGGCTTAATTATATATCCCTACTACGGCGAAATTAATCCGGCTGGATCTGAGAAGTTAAGTACTTTAATACAATTTCTTGAAGATCATCATTTGGAATCTTTTTCTACGATGGGGATTGAATCCATATGGCTAGGAGGGCGTGCTTTTAAGGATACTTTAATGGAGTTACTGTATACTTTTTGTGTATCAATATGGATAATCCATCTATTTTCTGGGAATTTTATTGAGGGATTTGATAAGTTAAGAAGATATATTTTAATCCTCGCCATTGCATTGGGCATCTATGCTATACCAGAAATTCTCCTTTTTAAATTTCATATGGAATTAGGTCGCGATATTTTATCGATAACCAATCCATTTCTTTATGATGTAGGCCAATATTTAGATTGGTATCCACCTTTGATTTGGAGTAATGATCAGCTCAGAAGTTATGCTACAGAACCATCGATATTTGGCTTTTTAGCAGCATCAATTATTCCTTTTTCTTGGTCTTATTTTAAAAATCGAATTCGTTGGGAGTATTGTGTATTATACAGTTACTTTATCATGCTTGTCTTTATGACTAAATCAAGAACTGCTAATGCGATTGCAATGTACGATGGGGTGGTTCTGATTCTCTTGCTTTTTTTATTCAAAACTAAGAAGTGGATCTTGTGGTTGTTAGCTTTAAGTTGTATAGGTTTTGCTGCCAATATTATTTTAAATTATATTCCTGATTTTCAAATTTCAAATCAGTCAGGGCAGATAGAAAAAACAGAAAATGTTCGAGATTATTATAATGATAATATGAAAACTATCCTAGAAAAGAATTCTAGAAGCAATGGATCACGCCTGATTAATATAAAATCACATTTAAATGTAATCATTGAACATCCATTTTTTGGCGTTGGTCGCAATTTGAAAGAGTATTATGTAAGAAATAACTTAACCGAAGATGCAATGACCAATGAGGAAATTCGCTCTATTACAAATACCCTTGATGAAAAAGGTCCGTTGGGACCAGCTTCCTATGGTAATGTGAATCAATATATATTTATTCTTGCTAACTCAGGAGTTATTGGCTTATGTATTTATCTGTTTCCTGTAATGTACATGAGCTATGAATTTATAAAGCGTCGTTTATGGCATAATGATAAAATACTTATTTTATATATAGCTCTCGTTGGAAATCTTTTAGCTCAAATGGCTGGAGAAGGGACGATTTTGTTATATATAATTGGCGGGCTACTGTATGTTGCTATAGCTAATCATGATGATAGCTTATATAAACAGGATGAATCCAAGTAGGTGTGAAATCTAGTATTATGTTAGCTAAAAATGATATGTGTTTTATAGTGTCGACTACAGTGTATTTTGTATTAGATGAAAAGACATTCTTATTTGAGACGTTGTACCACTAAAAATCAATGTTAAGGTTGTATCGAAGCGAATATTAAAAAGAAAGAGTATAATAGTAAAGGGAATAGGCAATAATATGAGAGTTTTAATTTTTGGCGGGACTGGATTTCTAGGAAAAAATCTCGTCGAATATTTAATGGAGAAAAAATATGATATAGGCATGTATATACGCCCGCATGCTATACATCAAAATTTTATTCAAGAACGAAAAACGTCTATCGAATTATATTGTGGTGAATTCCAAAGTGAAGGTGATTTTAGATCAATTGTTCATGGGTATGATGTTGTATATCATTTAATTAGTTCAACTGTACCGGGAATCGTCAATCCATTGCAGGATATTGAAACCACTATTAAGCCATCGTTGCGTCTCTTAGAAGCCTGTGTTAAGGAATCTGTAAAGAAAATAATATTCTTTTCTTCAGGGGGGACCGTGTATGGAGTTCCCAAAGTGGTACCAATTCAAGAAACATATTTTGGACAGCCAATCTCATCTTATGGTATACAGAAGCAGACCTTGGAACGGTATCTTCAGTTTTACCAATACACCTATAATCTCCCCATAATGATTCTTCGTATTGCAAATCCTTATGGCCGCTATCAACGACCTTTTTCTCAACAAGGTCTTATTGCAAACTTTTTAGGGCGATTTTTAACCGGAATGCCTGTTGAAATTTGGGGGGATGGTGGCTCTATTCGTGATTATATTTGTGTAAGCGATGTCATTAATGCAGCGGAACGAGTTTTACATTATGATGGGCCATATAACGTGTTTAATATTGGGTCTGGGAAAGGTGAGTCAATCAATGATATTGTACAGATTATTAATCAACTTACATCTTCTGAACTAATGATAAAAAGATATTCTGGCCGTAAAGTGGATGTACCTGCGAATATATTAGATGTATCACGAGCTCGCAATGAATTGGGATGGACTCCAACTATCCCATTGACTGAAGGAATTCGTGAGATGTTGTCTTATTGGAATCCGATAGAGAAGAATTTTGAAGGAAGGTAATGCCGTGTCAAATCAACCTTTGTTATCTTTGTGTATTCCAACAAATGGAGTGTTGGAATGGGTGAAACCCGTTTTAGAGAGTATCTATTGCCAAAATGTTGATAAAGCGTTATTTGAGGTCATCGTCACTGATAATGGAGAGAGTAAGACTTTTCAACAATTCATGGAATCACAACAGAGAATTTATGATAATTTACATTACCGAAAAACAAATGCAGAGGGGTTTCTGAACCAGATTGAGAGTTTTCGAGATTCCAATGGAGTATTTATTAAATTTGTTAATCATCGTATGCTGCTTAAGCAAGGGGTTATCGAGAGACTAGTGAATTTTGTGCGTGAAAATATGCAAACAAAGCCAATCACTTATTTTTTGAACGGTTCACTCCCTTTGCCAGAAAAAAATAATTATGAGACCTTTGATGATTTTGTGAGGGCATTATCTTATTATTCTTCATGGTCTGCTGGAGTGAGTTTGTGGAAAGAAGATTTTGATAGGATTTCAAAAAATATATCGTATAATAAACTGTTTCCTCATACAACTATTCTTTTTTTTCCTCATGAACACCGTAGATATTATATCGACAATCGGATTATAATGGAATCTTTGCCGGAAGATCATCCAAAGGGAAACTATAATTTATTTTATGCTTTTGCTGTAGAATATCCTTCGATTCTCTGTGATTTGTATCGGAATGAGTATATCACTATGGATACATTTTTTAAGATAAGAGACGAACTCTTGAGTTTTTTGGCATCGTTATATATTGATTATTTTATTTTTAAACGGAAATGCTCGTATGATCTTAGCGGGATGAGTCAATCTATAACGTTTTATTATTCATTATTTTCATTTTATTGCAGAGTAGGTAAGGTCTTTTTATATAGAGCTAAAGGCAAGTTATTAGGCAAGAAAATTTAAGATATTCGGTTTTTAAGTTCTTTTTTTGTGCGGTAGAGGAGCGATTTTTATCTAGTGGATATTATATCTGGCATTATTTCATTAATCAAGCTCGTCGTAGGCTATTTAATTAATGTGTTTGTGGGGAGAAAAAATGCCCGAAATTCACAGAAATTATCTAATAATGAAAAAGCTTTTAAATTAAAAGAACAGCTTAAATATCTTGTTGAACTATATGATCATAATTGGCGTGTATTCCATGGACCAAAACAAAGGCAGGAAGATATCGATTCTGCTATATGGGAGACAGGTTTACTTATTTTTGAGCTGAATTACAAGGAATATCTATCATATGCTGCTTTAACCGACACTGAAAAACAAAAGATATTGTCCTGGATGCGCCAATGGGAGATTCTTGATCAGAAAATAGCTGATTATTTAAGTGAACATAATTGCGATAGGATTGTCGCAGAGACCATTCTAAGAAAGAACTGCATGAAACAAAATGAACAATTGAAAAAACTTTTGCCGGATATAAAGTTGATTATTCAAAAAATTGATAAATGTATAAAGGACTCTTGATTGTAAAGTCCATGGGCTTTGCAACGATGTAGAGAATCTAGAATTATTGATGTCTATAGCTAAGTCTATGGGCATCTTTTTTATACCATTTTAGGTATTGGAATGCATTTGTTAGAGCAATAAGGTCGGTTTTATTGAGACATACTTTCGGCAAGTTTGGATTCTAACATTGGAGAAAATGGCGTAGTGATGCTTGTTAGTGAGGGATATCTAAAGTGCTGGGACTCGTGATGTAACGCGTTACGTATAAGAAGAGAAAAGAGCTAGATAAGAGGAGAAGAGATAAGACAATATACATAAGACAAGATTAAGATAAAATAATCAGAGACAAAAGATGATGAGATAAATGAGGACAGGTAAAATTATGCCGGATTGATTTTTTTTTGATCGATTGGATTTGATGTGTCGCGGTTCATTTTATGGTCATCATTTTTTTGAGGCTTTTGTACTCTTTTTTGTCTTTCGTAAAGTTCCTTGCCGGGAAGTGATTTTTTCCGGAAAGGAACTTTTTTTGTATTTCTATGAAGGACAAATGTATTAGTTTACGCTTTTTTGAAAGTTCAGAAAACTTTAGGTTTTTGGATGTAAAAATTATCACCCGGAATGTATAAATAGGAAAAGATGTAAAACCGGCTGAAATACTGGGAAAAACGAAAGAATCAAATCGAAAAAATGGAGTTTTTCGTAAAAAGTTTGAAAAAAACTTTAGACGATTGGCCTTTTTTTTGTACTAGTATAGTAGAGGGGTAATTTCGAAAGACATTCCCCAAGAAGAAAAAGAGGTGCTGGCAATGAAAAAGTTACAATGGCTGAAAACGAAAGTGGGACTTTTTTTAGATCCCCGTATCCTTTACTTGATGAATCTTCCCAACGGCGATTCGTACATCGTCTTATGGTTCTTCTTAAAGGATATGGCAGGGATGGTCAATGACGAAGGCCGAATCTATGTATCTGAAAACGAGCCCCTTACGACACAGCTCATTGCCAAGAGCCTGCACCGCCGGCAGCCTTTTATTGAAAACGGACTACGGGCACTCGAACAAGTCGACCTTATCGAACGCGACGAAAAGGGACTGATCCGTATCGTCATCTGGGATGAGCTGCAAAGCTTTCATCGAGATGAGAGGCGAAGGGAGCAGACCAATGAACGGGT